>Ga0115007_10000346_pt1 | contig 30831 bp, 28 predicted proteins | sample ArcOceMetagenome_2_FD_87166 | JGI IMG/M metagenome (GOLD analysis project Ga0115007, IMG submission 87166) | Marine eukaryotic phytoplankton communities from Arctic Ocean - Arctic Ocean ARC135M Metagenome | ecosystem: Environmental > Aquatic > Marine > Oceanic | place: Arctic Ocean | collected...
CGGTGGTCAGCCCATCGTGCTGCTCAACGACCGCCAAACGATCGGTGGCTACCCTAAACTGGGATCAGTTTTATCACTGGATATTGGTAAACTGGCGCAGCTTATGCCCGGCGGCACAGTGCGCTTTGAAGCTATCAGTGTAGAGCAGGCGCATAATTTACTGGCACTGGATCACCACCAATTTCTTAATACTGCTCTTGAGAACATTCCAGAGGAAACGCTAGAGAGCAGCCTGAAAAATACAGCAAAGAGCACCAAGCCATGAACCATCTGCACATCAGCCAGCAGATCGAAGATGTGCTCACCGCCAGAAACCCCCGGGGCATGAAAACCCTACAAGCAGCACTGAGCCCTGGCTACTATTATCGCGCCGCAAAAATGCTGCAAAACATCAGCGGTCATGTATTAATTGGCACCGGTTTCCCTGTCATCAACACCTACGAAACCGACGGCCCAGTCGGAGCCATTGCACTGTATCGTGCCGTTGAAGCTTTGGGGGCCACGCCTGTATTAGTGTGCGGCGCACCCTTAGCAGACGCCATTAGTAGCGATTATCGCGTACATAAAATTACTGTCGGTGAGCCCGCAACCAGCGCTCAAGAAGCTCAGCTCGTTATCGACAGATACCAGCCCTCTTTAGTTATTTCCATTGAGCGACCGGGTATGGCAGCCGATGGCCATTACTACAATATGCGCGGCGAAAATATTAGTGAACGCTGTGCCAGCTTTGATTATTTTCTAACCCTCGCCAACTGCCCTACCATTGGCATAGGTGATGGAGGCAATGAGATCGGCATGGGCAATGTAGCTGACACCCTTACGGGCCTGAATATAATCCCCTCGGCCACCTGCTGCGACGAACTATTAATTGCAGATGTTTCCAACTGGGCAGCCCATGGATTGCTGGCCATGCTATCAGTAATTTCAGAGACAGATATGCTCGAGGGTTGGGATAATTTGGCGGTATTACAGTATCTTTCCGACCGCGGCAGCGTCGATGGCGTGACCAGAGAAAACACCTTAACTGAAGATGGGCTGCACGCAGATATTAGTGAAGAACTTATCCAAAACCTAAGAAAAATCATCAAAAAACACTAGCAGCGGGACATTCTTTCGAAATCAAAACCTCAAGAGATAGATTCTTCTGCAAACCAGTCAAAAAGAAAGGGTTATCAGGCTAATTCGCTTTGCGTATAAAGCACCCCACTGATACCATTTTTTAAAAATAATAAAGGCAGCATCATGAGCATTGCATATTTAGACGGCGCCTATTTGCCATTGGAAGAAGCCAGAATATCCCCTCTGGATAGAGGATTTCTATTTGGCGACGGCATCTACGAAGTGGTGCCCTCCTATGCAGGAAGCATGGTTGGCTTTGCACCCCATATAGCACGAATGAAAAGTGGTCTGGCCGCTGTCGGCATCAATCTTGACTGGTCAGAAACCGACTGGGCTGATCTGTGTAATCGTCTTATCACCGACAATGGTGCAGGCAACCTAGGTATTTATCTCCATGTTAGCCGCGGTGCAGACACCAAACGATTTCATGGGTTTCCTGAAAACATTGCCCCTACCGTATTTGCGTTTGCCTTTGATATAGCCCCGCCCCCTATCGCCGAAAAAGCCTTGGCCCGCAGCTATAAGGTATCGACTGCCAGAGATTTACGCTGGGAGCGCTGCCATATTAAATCTACCGCGCTACTGGGAAATGTTCTACATTTTCAACAGGGCTACGAAAAAGGTCATGGCGAAACAATATTATTTAACGCCAACAATGAGCTTACCGAAGCCAGCGCCTGTAATGTATTTATTGTTAAGAATGGCACCGTGATCACCCCGCCATTAGACAATCAATTACTGCCAGGCATCACCAGAGATATAGTGCTAGATGTATTGCGCAAAGACGGCTCCATTCCCGTCGAAGAGCGCATAGTCACCAGGGACGAAGTCACCAGTGCCGACGAAGTTTGGATTACCAGTTCCTCCAAAGAGATTGCCCCAGTAATAGCCGTCGATGATGTGCCGGTTGGCAACGGCGAAGTGGGTGATGTTTGGCTGGCCGCGCAAGCCCTATACTCAGCTAGTAAGTTTGACTACTAGCGCCATTGATTAGGTAACAAAAGCATGTCCAGACCGACCAAAGCGATTATCGACCTCCAGGCACTGCGCCATAACTTTGAGCTGGCGCAGTCATTGGCACCCCATTCAAGCACCATTCCCATGGTGAAAGCCAATGCCTATGGTCATGGCGCAGTTGAAGTAGCCAGAGCGCTGGCACCCATTGCGCCTGCCTTTGGTGTCGCCAGTATTGAAGAAGCGATTGATCTGCGGGACAACGGCATTACCCAGCCGATACTGCTGCTGGAAGGTATATTTAGCAGTGATGAAGTGTCTCTCGCAGCTCAAAATAACTTCTGGCTGATGGTCGAAAACCAGCCTCAGGTTAAAGCAATTATTAATGCCACGCTGGCACGAAAAATTAAGGTCTGGCTGGGCATGGACACCGGCATGCATCGACTAGGCTTTCAGCCCAACGAAATTCAAGCGGCCTACGATGCCCTAAGCAATAGTCACAATGTTAGCGATGATATTGTTATTACTAGTCATTTTGCCTGCGCAGACGATCTCGACAGTCAGGCCACCTCAAAACAAATCAAGAATTTTGACCTGCACCTTCCCAAGACCAACAACAAACTTTCTACAAGCCTGGCCAATTCCGCCGCAATTCTTGCCTGGCCACAGGCCCACAGAGACTGGCAGCGACCCGGGTTTATGCTGTATGGCAGCAGCCCTTTCGTCCAGCCCCAAGAAAATGCTGACCAGCTACAGGCAGTGATGAGTTTTGAATCTGCAGTTATTTCTCTGCGCAACATTAGCGCCGGAGAATCTGTCGGCTATACCGCCAATTGGACTGCTCAGCGCGACTCTACCATTGCGACTGTCACTGTAGGCTATGGCGATGGTTATCCAAGGTCTGCGCCCAACGGCACCCCTATACTCATCAATGGCGTGCGCTGCCCGTTAGTAGGGCGAGTGTCCATGGATATGATTACTGTGGATGTAACAGATCTACCTCAGGTCGCCATAGGTGATAAAACCGTGCTCTGGGGGCCTGAATTGCCTGTTAATGAAATCGCCAGCGCCTGCGGCACTATCGGTTATGAGCTACTAACGCGCATGCCAGCTAGAGTGCCTAGAGTTTATTCCTAAGGGCTCTCTATTACGTGCCGGTGTTAGGTGCCGGTGTTACATGACGAATTATCTGCAAGCTGCTACTTGCTAGCTATTCAAACTAAACATTAATGCTAAGCGCGGTGATCGACTTAACATCCTCAATCACCACATAAGTATGGGTCTGACTAATACTCTCAATACTAGATAGCTTCTCTCCCAGAAAACGCTGGTAGTGCTGCATATCCGCCACGCGAATTTTAATTAAATAATCAAACCCACCCGCCACTAGCTGGCATTCCTGCACCTCTGGCAACGCCAACATATGCTTATTAAAAATACGAACCGTCTCAGTACTGGTGTTGGTTAGCTGAACCTCGATATAGGCACAGAGAGCGGCATTGGCCTTTACCGGATCAAGTAACGCCACATACTGGGTAATAAAGCCCTCTTTCTCTAACCGTTTAACCCGCTCCAAGCATGGCGTTGGCGTCAAGTTAACCTCGCGAGCCAGATCCACGTTAGCAAGTCGGCCATTCTTTTGCAGACTATTTAAAATCCTGCGGTCTGTGCGATCTAAATCTAATACCGTCTTCATGGCTTTACCCTTCAATCTAAAAACATTAGAACAGCATAATAATCTATTAATTCGAATTTTGCAGAATTAAACCCTGCCGATAGCTAAACAATGGAGACATATCCCAATATAAATACCTGACAATGCCATATATTCGAGTGATCAAATTTTTAGGCAGAAACTCATGAACCAAACTCCTCTACGCCATAAAATCCGTCAGGCAACGCACCAGGATGAGCATCAGGCCGTTACCCAGATTCTCCACGCCAACCCCCTGTCGACCAAAGCCCGAGACAGGATATTGCAGGATTCCAGACAGCTGGTAATCAACTGTCGTGCCGATAAAAATAGCAGTGGCACGCTGGACGCTTTCTTGCTCGAATTTGGTCTGTCCAATGCCGAAGGCGTGGCGCTTATGTGTTTGGCTGAAGCCTTACTTCGCGTGCCCGATGCCCTCACCGCCGATCGTCTAATCGCCGAAAAAATTCAGGCAGGCAATTGGAATCTACACAGAGGTAAATCTGAATCTCTATTTGTAAACGCCTCGACCTGGGGACTTATGCTCACCGGTCAGCTGGTAAGCCTCGATAGAGAAATTACTCAGGACACCGACCACTGGGTAAGACGCCTTACCGCCACCCTAGGTGAACCCGTTATTCGTGCCGCCGTTATGCAGGCGATGAAAATAATGGGCGGCCAATATGTACTGGGCCGCAACATCGCCGAAGGACTCAAGCGCGGCGCAAAAAACAATGATGCAGAGACGAGATTCTCCTTCGATATGCTCGGTGAAGGCGCCCGCAACGAAGCCGATGCCGCCGACTACCTAATAGCCTATGGCGCTGCGATTGATGAAATCGGCAAGGTTCTTCTGCATGAGAATAGCGCACGCCACAAGAGCGCAAGCCAAAACAGCCAAGGGAAAACTACCCCATCGGTCTACAGCGCCAATGGCATTTCCGTGAAGCTTAGCGCCATTCATCCTCGCTATTATTCTGCCCAGCATCAGGCGGTGATGGAAGAATTACTGCCCCGTATCAAGCAGCTGTGCCTGCAAGCCAAAAAATATAATATCGGTTTATCCATTGATGCCGAAGAAGCCTACCGCCTCGATATCTCCCTAGATATTTTTGAAGCCTTAGCAAAAGATCCCGACCTAGAAGGCTGGCAAGGCCTGGGGTTTGTTCTACAAGCCTACCAAAAGCGCGCACCAGATACGGCCAAATGGCTCATCGGCCTCGCCAAAGAAACCAACCGCCGTCTAATGATTCGACTAGTAAAAGGTGCCTACTGGGATGCCGAAATTAAACATGCTCAGGAACTAGGCCTAGAAGGCTATCCCGTGTTTACCCGCAAAGCCAACACCGATCTCTGCTACCAACATTGCGCCGGCATTCTGCTCGATGCCCAAGAAGATATTTACCCACAGTTTGCAACGCACAACGCCTACACCGCCACCATGATTTTAGAAATCGCCGGTGAGCGTGAATTTGAGTTCCAACGCCTTCATGGCATGGGAAATATTCTGTACGCCCACCTTAAAAACACAAATACCATGCGACCATTGGCCGTAAGAGTCTATGCCCCTATTGGCAACCATAAAGACCTGCTCCCCTATCTGGTTCGCCGGCTACTTGAAAATGGTGCCAATAGCTCCTTTGTAAATCGCTTTTTGGACCATCAAACCCCGGTAGAAGAATTGCTAGAAGACACCAGAGAACAGGTCACTAGCTCATTCCCTTACCAACATAAAAAAATCGCCATCCCCGACGAAATGTTTTCTGTGGTCGGCGAGAATCGCAAAAATGCGGTGGGTATCGATTTAGATTCACCCTTAGAATCAGCGGCCTTACTCAACACAGTAAACGACACCAGTGAATTACTTTCTCACCCTATTATTAACGGCAAAGAAATCAAAGGCGAACTGCAACCCGCCTACAACCCAGCAGACCAAAGCCAGCTCATCGGGTATTTTTCTAAAGCCAACAAAGCAAGCATAGTAGACTCATTGCAATCCGCCCATGCACAACAGCCGGCATGGAATGCACTGGGCCACAGTGCTCGCGCCGACCTACTCGACAAAGTCGCGGACCTTATGGAGAGAGACTGCGCCAAACTAATGGGCGTAGTGGCAATGGAAGCTGGTCGCACATTGGCCGATGGTATTTCAGAAGTGCGCGAAGCGATAGATTTCTGCCGGTACTACGCATTACAAGCCAGATCATTACCCGCTCACAACCTACAGGGTCAGGGTGTGTTTCTGTGCATTAGCCCCTGGAATTTCCCATTGGCAATATTTGTCGGCCAGATCGCTGCCGCACTAGCCGCAGGTAATACCGTTATCGCCAAACCCGCTGCCCAGACCCCAGCTATTGCTGCCTGTGCCGTCAGACTATTCCATGCAGCCGGTGTTCCAGGTGCAGCTTTGCAACTGCTGCTCGGCAGTGGCTCGCAGATAGGTAAGCTACTAGTTGGCGACAGCCGCATTGCAGGCATCGCCTTTACCGGCTCGACCGATACAGCACAAAGTATTAATAAACAGCTCGCGGCACGACCCGGAAAACCGATTCCGTTTGTCGCAGAAACTGGCGGCCAAAACTGTATGGTGGTTGATTCAACGGCCTTACCAGAGCAGGTTGTTGATGATGTAATCTCCTCCGCGTTCCAAAGCGCAGGTCAACGCTGTTCAGCACTTCGGGTGTTATTTATCCAATCTGATATCGCCGATAACACGTTAAAAATGCTTGCAGGCGCCATGGCTTCCATGAAGGCCGGCGACCCAAGATTACTCGCCAGCGATCTCGGCCCCGTGATTGATAGTGGTGCTCAAGCCGAACTACAGACCCATATTGATCGCATGCATGCAGAGGCGAAATTCATCGCCAAAGTAGAACTCGATGAAGACTGTGCCAATGGCAGCTTTATCGCTCCCCATGTATTTGAAATCAACTCCCTAGACCAACTTACCGAGGAAGTGTTTGGTCCTATACTTCATGTTATTCGTTTCTCTTCAGATCAGCTCGGCGCAGTCATCAACCAGATCAATAACACTGGCTACGGTCTCACCCTCGGCATTCACAGTCGCATCGAAGCCTTTGCTGAAACGGTATTTCGCAACACCATCGCCGGTAATACCTACATCAATCGCAACATGGTGGGCGCTGTTGTTGGTGTGAATCCATTCGGTGGTCGTGGACTATCTGGCACGGGCCCAAAAGCGGGCGGCCCGAATTATTTGATGCGCTTTTCAGTCGAGACAGTAAAGCTAGAAAATAAAAATTCATTTGTCGTTGATTTGCAGAACCGTAAATCACCCAACCCAAATACAGTGGCTCAGGCACAGAAAGCTTTACAGAAATGGCAAGCAACCTCGATTGATAGTCGTCTCTCTATTTTACAGGGCGCTATCTCTAATAAAACAACGCGGGAATTTTTACCTAGGCTTGACGCTATCGCCAGAGAGAAATTGGCCAACCCAATACAGCTGCCAGGGCCAACCGGAGAGGATAACCGTCTGTCTCTCCATGGTCGCGGCATTATGGTATTGGCCGCTACAGAATCCGATTCAGTAACCGACACACAGAAGCAGATTGCCTGCGCCCTACTCTGTGGCTGTCCAGTGATTGTTACTGCTCACCAGACCCACAGAACACAGTTAGAAGCTACCAAAGCTCAGTACCTAAGAGCGGGCTTGGTCAAAGAACTTTTCCAAATAGAGCCTATAGAGGCCCTTACAGGTCTGGTTCAAAATAATACTGTGGAAGGCCTGATGGCTAATACGCAAAATTCAGACAGTGCATTGTTGCGACAGGTAATGGCAGAAAGAACCGGCAGTATTATTCCGCTGATTGAATGGCCTGACAATAATGAGGGTTATACCTATCACTGGTTGCTATGGTTTTTGAGCGAGAGAACTCGCACAGAGAACTTGGTGGCTCGAGGGGGTAATACTCAGCTGTTTAATTTGGCGGGATAAGTTGGAGGGTGTTCTGGTCTGGTCTAGTCGGTACGGAATAGCACCTAGACACAGCCTTGAGATCAATCAGGGCCCGCTTATGGGTGCCGTGGTTTTCAGATCAAGAGAGCGCTTGTTTGAGCAAAGCGAGTTGCGTGAACGCTGAAAAGCACAAACCCATGGGACCGATCTCAAGGCTGTGTCTAGGTGCTATCTGGAAGATCGACGGTACTGAGGGTTTGATAAGAGTACTTTTTTCGCTAGCGGTTTAATAAAAAAAAGGTCTTTCACTACGTTCAAGATGACAGTGAAGTAGGTGCAAGATGGCAGAGGTTACTCTGTATCTATTAGAGTTCATTCTAAACTTCCAGGTATATCCTTTGCATGGCGTTCCAAACTTAAGATTCAAAGAAAATTAAGAACCACCATTTTTAGCAAACCGACAAATGATATCAATAAAATCACCGCCATATTTCTCCAGCTTACTGTCACCCACCCCAGTAATCGTTAACAGCTCCGACCCCGACATAGGCATAACTTCCAGCATCTCTCTCAAGGTTGCATCGTGGAAAATAACATAGGGTGGAACATTGTTTTCTTCAGCGAGAAACTTACGGCATTCACGTAACTCATCCCACAATTCCTGATCTTCGGGCGCAATCTGCGCCTTAGCGACCGAACGTTTGCCTTTAGAACTCTTAGATAAAGACGGGGCCTTAATTTCTTCTTTGCGTAAATGCAGAGCTTGCTCACCTTTAAGAACTGGGCGGCATAGATCTGTGAGTTGCAGAGCGCTGTAGCCCTCAAGATCAACACGTAATAAACCACGCACCACCAGCTGGCGGATTACAGAACGCCACTGCGCCTCATGGGTATCATTACCAATACCAAAGGTACTTAGCTGCTGATGGCCATGTTGCAGTACTTTATCATTTTCTTTGCCCTGCAAAACATCCATCACATGAACCACACCAAAACGTTGGCCGGTGCGATAGACGCAGGACAGAACCTTTTGTGCGGCCTCAGTAGCGTCCCAGGTTTCTGGGGGGAGCTGGCAGTTATCACAGTTGCCACATTGGTTCGGAGCATCGTCTGCAAAGTAACTTAGCAATACCTTACGGCGACAGCTAGTGACTTCGCAAAGCCCCAACATAGCATCAAGTTTATGGCGCTCAGCGCGTTTAAATTGCTCTGAGCCATCTGAGCCCATGGCCATCTGCTGTAGGCGCACAACATCTTGCAGACCATAAACCATCCAGGCATCAGCATGCTGACCGTCGCGCCCTGCTCGACCGGTTTCCTGATAATAGGCTTCGATACTTTTGGGTAAATCTAGGTGGGCCACAAAGCGCACATCGGGTTTATCGATCCCCATACCAAAGGCAATCGTGGCAACAATAATCACACCGTCTTCGCGGAGAAATCTATTCTGATGGGTTTGCCGCAGCTGCGAAGGCAAACCGGCATGGTACGGCAAAGCATTAAAGCCCTGCTCAGTTAACCACTCGGCGGTATCCTCAACCTTTTTACGCGACAGGCAGTAGACAATACCGGCTTCGCTTTTACGCTGCTGCAGAAACGCCAAGAGCTGCTTTTTGGGGGTCGTTTTGTTAGCGATGGCATAACGAATATTGGGGCGATCAAAACCGCTGATGTATGCCTTGGCGCCAGTCAGAGAAAGACGCTCAATGATTTCTTTACGGGTGCGAATATCGGCAGTAGCGGTAAGGGCTATGCGCGGTATAGCCGGGAATCTTTCAGCGAGTAAACTTAGAGAGAGGTAATCGGATCTAAAATCATGGCCCCATTGAGAGACGCAGTGAGCCTCATCAATGGCAAACAGAGCCAACTTACACCGGCTTAACATATCCAGAGCATAGGGTTGAATAAGCCGTTCTGGCGCTATATAGAGCAGATCTAATTCACCTGCTAAGAGCTTCTGTTCAATGCGATTCTGCTCGCTGCGATCTAGGCTAGAGTTTAAAAATGCCGCCCTAACACCCAGCTGCTGCATGGCACCTACCTGATCCTGCATCAGCGCGATCAGTGGGGAGATAATAATACCAACCCCCTCTCGCAACAGAGAGGGAATCTGGTAACAAATCGATTTGCCGCCGCCGGTAGGCATCAACACCAGCGCATTATTACCCTCCGTAACATGGTCGATAATATCCGCTTGATGGCCACGAAAGCTCTCGTAACCATAGAGGCTGTTTAAAATCTCTAGTGCGTTTTGCGTCATAAAGTCTTTTATTAGTAAGTTTGAACCGGAGAAATAGTACAGCTGCTACAGGGCCCTTTACCGCCGCGCCTGATTGTATAGCTACCTGCACATTGTAGCCAACGATTACCGGTTAGGCCTGACAAACAGTCCACAAAAAGACCATAAATGGTGGGTATAAAATGAGTTATGTTTGCAGAGCCTTTTTTCTGGATACCAGCCTTCGCTGGTATGACGCAAGGAACGTCACCCCAACGAAAGAACGTCACCCCAGCGAAAGAACGTCACCCCAGCGAAGGCTGGGGTCCATCTTTTAAAACCCATCAAAGTTAGCCCAGGAATAGGGCTACTCAGCACCCCATAAAGCCCTCTAGAGCATTTGCATTTAGGCCTTTCACTGGTTATCGTTGATCGATCAATTAGCGCTATCCACGCACATAAAAACTATCCATAAGCGGACCTACCATGAGCACTGCAAAATCTATTAATGCCTACGCTATTTTAGAGTCTGGCGGACAATTTGAACCCTACACCTATGACGTTGACGATCTCAAAAACAATGAAGTTGAGATAGATGTCATTCACTGTGGTATCTGTCACAGCGACCTAAGTATGGTAGAAAACGAATGGGGAATATCCAAATACCCCCTAGTGGCAGGCCACGAAATCATCGGCAAAGTGAGCGCTAAGGGAACCGACGTGCATGGCCTAGAGCCGGGCACTGTGGTGGGGCTAGGCTGGCACAGCGGTTACTGCGGCCACTGCCATCCCTGTAAAACAGGCGATCAAAACCTCTGCCCTAGCGCGGTGCGCACCATCGTTGGACACAATGGTGGCTTCGCAGACAAGGTGCGCGCTCAGGCGTCTAGTGTTGTGGTGATTCCCGAGGGGATTGATCCTATCTCCGCAGGCCCCCTTCTTTGCGCGGGCATCACGGTGTTTAATCCCATTGTCCAGTTTGGCATTAAGTCGACTGACAAGGTTGCCGTAATTGGCATCGGTGGTCTTGGCCATCTAGCGTTGCAGTTTTTGAATGCCTGGGGCTGCGAAGTGACCGCTTTTACCTCTAGCGATTCTAAACAACAGGAAGCGCTGACGTTGGGCGCTCATAAAACCTTAAACTCCCGTGATCCTGCCGCGATTAAAAATGCCGCCAGCTCTTTCGATTTTATTATCTCTACGGTTAACGTTAAATTGGAGTGGAATCTTTATCTGAACGCACTGAAGCCAAAGGGTCGGCTGCACTTTGTGGGTGCGATCACTACTCCTTTGGATATCAGTATGTTTCCGTTGATGCTCGGCCAGAGAGAAGTTTCTGGCTCTCCTGTGGGCAGCCCTGCAACTATTGAAATGATGTTAGATTTTGCTAATCTGCACAGTATAAAACCCCAGGTTGAGTGTTTTCCGATGAGTAATATCAATGAGGCATTTGCGTACTTAAAAACGGGCGATGCGCGCTATAGGATTGTGCTGTCGAACGACTGATTCTTTAGGCTATGAATACAAAAAGGGTCTGCAATTAATTGCAGACCCTTTTTTGGATACCAGCCCCAGCCTTCGCTGGGGTGACGTTCCTTCGCTAGGTGACGTACATCCCGCTGGGGTCCATCTTTTCAGCCCATCGACAAAATAACCTTACCCTTCGCGCGACGCTCAGAAATAGACGCAAACGCATCCTTATAATCATCCAGTGAATAAACCTCAGTCACCAGTGGCGAAAACTGGCCGCCATCAATCATAGTAATCAGCTCATCAAAGTTAGTACGCGACTCCAACGGGAATCTAGCTACCCAAGCACCCCAAAACACACCTACCACTGACGCGCCCTTAAGCAACATCAAGTTAAGCGGTATAGCTGGAATGGGACCAGACGCAAAACCAATCACTAGGAAACGACCGCCCCAGCCAATTGCTCTAAAGGCCTGCTCGGAGAAATCGCCGCCAACGGGATCATAGATAACATCTACGCCCTTACCGCCAGTAAGCTCTTTAACCTTATCTTTTAAGTTTTCGTCAGAATAGTTAATGCGCATATCTGCGCCGGCTTCACAGGCGAAATCTAGTTTCTCTTCTGTAGAGGCGGCTGCAATAACGGTTACACCCATCGCCTTAGCAATTTGAATGGTCGCAATACCCACGCCACCAGCGGCACCCAGTACCAGCAATGTTTCGCCGGGCTGAATTTTAGCTTGCTGCTTTAACGCGTAGTAAGAGGTGCCATAGGTAATGGCAAAACCTGCAGACTGCTCAAAGGACATGGTCTTGCCCATGCCGAACGAGGAGTGCTCTGAGCTTACGCAATGCTCAGAAAATCCGCCAACCTGAAGCATTGAGACAACCTTGTCGCCGACTTTATGGCTAGTGACACCCTCCCCCAGTTCAGTAACAACACCGGAAACTTCTGCGCCGGGAATAAACGGCAGCTCTGGCTTAAACTGATACTTGCCCTGCACGGTTAAAACGTCGGGAAAGTTTACGCCAGCGGCTTTGATATCAATCAGAATCTCGCCTTTACCTGGGGTTGGTACCGGGCGCTCTTCGAGGGTCAAATTTTCTGTGGGTCCAAACTCATTACATACTAACGCTTTCATAATTCTGTCCTGATCAATTAATTATTATTTTTGTTCTTCACGATAAGCAGCGGCTTTGGCGACAAACTTATTGGTTTGTTGGAATCCACCAATCAAGACCTGCTCACCTTCGGGGTTATCAATCGCATCCATATGAGCCCGCACATTTTCTGCGGTCTGGGCTTCCGGCGGCAGATAAATACCATCGGTCTCATAGATATGAGTGCGCGCATAACCACCGGCACCGGCACAGAGAATCGAACGGTTGGGCGCATCAGTATCACAGAGGGTTAACAACCCAGCGGTCACAGATTCAACGGTCATAATCTCAGACTGCTCTTCGGTAACAAGCCCTTCTAACATACGAGTACCCGCAGTCGGAGACAGGCAGTTAACCTTAACATTATACTTTTCACCCTCTATACAGAGCGTATTCATTAAACCCACTACGGCCATTTTTGCTGCGCCATAGTTTGCCTGACCGAAGTTACCGTACATACCACTTGAAGAGGTGGTCATCACAATGCGGCCATAGCCCTGCTCGCGCATGAGTGCCCAAACTGCTTTGGAGCAGTTGGCAGAACCCATCAGATGCACATCGACGACTAGCTTAAAGTCGTCCATGCCCATTTTGACAAAGCTTTTATCGCGAAGAATTCCGGCATTGTTCACCAGAATATCAACCCGACCCCACTTCGCGACAGCCTGTGCAACCATGGCTTCAACTTCATCCATTTTTGCAACATTGGCACCATTAGCAATTGCTTCGCCACCGGCGGCTTCGATCATGGCAACGGTTTCCATTGCCGCATCGCTTGAGCCGCCATCACCATTGACCGAACCACCTAGGTCATTAACCACCACCTTGGCACCCCGTGCAGCGAGCGCCAGTGCATGGGAACGACCCAGGCCATTGCCAGAGCCTGTAACTATGGCAACTTGATCATCGTATCTAATGGTCATCGGTTATTTCCTTACATGTACTGTTTAAATTCGCGACGTCCAATCACCATACGGTGAACGGCATCTGGGCCATCAGCAAATCGTAGAGTGCGCTGAGCGCCATACCAGATTGCCAGAGGCGTATCCTGAGACAGACCTAAACCACCGTACATCTGCATGGCTTCATCGATAATTTTCAGCGCCATGCTCGGTGCAGCAACTTTAATCATTGAGATATAAGGCTGTGCCGCATCGGTTCCTACATTGTCCATCAGCCAAGCAGCTTTAAGGCAAAGTAGTCGAGTCATTTCAATATCAATACGCGCCTGAGCAATAATATCCACATTGCCACCCAGCTTAGCCAGAGGACGACCAAAGGCTTCACGCTCTAATGAACGCTTAGTCATCAGCTTTAATGCAGCTTCAGCTAAACCAATTGAACGCATGCAGTGGTGAATACGGCCAGGCCCTAAACGCCCCTGCGCCACTTCAAAACCGCGGCCTTCGCCAAGGATCATATTTTCTTTAGGCACACGCACATCGGTGAAACGCATATGCATATGGCCATGGGGCGCATCATCAATATTAAAAATTTCCATCGCGCGCAGGTTTTGTACACCAGGCGTTTCGAAGGGAACCAGTACTTGCGAATGACGTGAGTGACGCGGTGCGTCTGGGTTAGTGTTAACCATCACAATCAGAATCTTACAGCGCGGATCACCGGCGCCAGATATCCAGATTTTCTCACCATTAAGTACCCACTCATCGCCGTCAGCAACACAGGACAAAGCAATATTAGTCGCATCAGATGAGGCAACATCCGGCTCAGTCATGGCGTAAGCAGAACGAATTTCACCGGCTAGAAGTGGCTTTAACCACATCTCTTTTTGCTCTTCAGTGCAATAGCGAGCCAGCACTTCCATGTTGCCCGTATCTGGGGCAGCACAGTTAAAGACCTCAGGAGCAAGGTGCGAACGACCTGTCTCTTCTGCAATATAGGCATACTCAACAGTGTTTAAACCATGGCCGCCTTCAAAATGGGTAAGAAAGAAATTCCATAGGTTCTTAGCTTTGGCCTGATCTTTTAGGCTCTCTAGAATTTCGGTCTGACGCTCGGTATAGGTCCAGCGGTCGCCTTTAGCGACCTCGGCATGATACTCGGCTTCTAAGGGCAGAATTTCTGTATCAATAAAATGTTTTACTTCTTCGAGTATGGGTTTGACCTTGTCGCTAATACCTAAGTCCATTGTTCTTATCCTTCTTATTATGAATTTTTAGTGTTCTGTAATTTGGGTATCGTCTTTGGCTAGCAGGCTATTTTAATTAGAAGACTATTCTAATACAGCCTGAAACAAAAACGGGGCATCATTTCTGACCACCCCGTCTGTTATCTTTTTTACTTAGTACCCGCTCAGCAGTGCGAAACGATCTGTATGGTAACTATTATCACCAAACATCATCTGTGCTGGACGTGAGCGTTTAATAAAGAAGCCAATATCATATTCATCGGTCATACCAATACCGGCGTGCATCTGAATCGCCTCATTGGTAGACAGCTCAGCCACTTCACAAAGCTTGGCTTTAGCCACACTGGCCAGAACTGGGGCGCGTTTATCCCCTTCGTCCATCGCCTGTAACGACTTTAATACCACTGACTTACATAGCTCAACCTGGCTCCACCAGTCCGCCGCACGATGTTGCAGTGCCTGAAACGAACCAATCAGGACACCAAACTGCTTGCGCTCTTTTAAATATTGCAATGTCATCTCAAAGCTCTGCTGGGCCATACCCAGAAGCTCAGCCGACAGATAAATGTTACCGGCATCCAGCGTGGTGGAAAGCGCTTTAAAGCCCTTACCCTCTTCACCCAGTAGTGCGGCCTCGGCCACCTCTACATTACTAAAGTTGATGTTGGCGTAGTTGCGGGTATCGGTCATTTCAACACGCTCAACCTCAACACCAGCTGCGGTACGATCCACAACAAACAGGCTGATGCCTTGCATATCTCCAGCTTCACCGGATGTTCTGGCCGCAACAATAAGCTTATCAGCAGTGCTGCCGTCAGCCACAAAACGTTTGGCGCCATTCAATACATAGCCTCCGCCCTGTTTAACCGCTGCCATACTGATCTGAGTGGGTGTATGATGGATTTTCTCATCAACCGCCAGTGCCGTGGTGATTTCGCCACCGGCAATAGCGCCCAGTAATTCTGTTTTCTGCGCTTCGCTGCCCGCTGCATTAATTGCTGTTACGCCCAGTACTGCTGTGGCAAAAAGTGGTGAGGCGGTTAATGTACGACCGGTTTGTTCAACAATCTGACCCATTCCCACATGGCCAAACTCCAGCCCACCGTAAGCTTCTGGAACCAAAATTGCCGCCCAACCCATATCGGTCATCTGACCCCAAAGGTTATCGGCGTATCCGGTTTGGCTGCCTGCATCGCGCTGCTTGCGCAGCTCTGCGATTGGGGCAAACTCAGCCAGGAAACCCTGGGCTGATTCTTTGAGCATCTGCTGCTCTTCGTTTAATACTAATGCCATGACTCTATACCTTTAAATTCTGTTAGTGCACTTGCTTTTCATCTCGGGAAATCCATCTAGGGAAATCCATCTAGGCCAATGCTACTAACCGAGGCCGAGGATGTTTTTAGCGATTACGTTCAGCTGAATCTCTGAGGTTCCGCCTTCGATTGAATTACCCTTAGTACGCAACCAGGTGCGCGGCAACCAGCCACCCTTTGAAGCCTCACCATTCCAGACCACACCATCGCTGCCGTGGATCTTGAGCAATGTTTCGAAGCGACGCTTGTTTAGCTCTGTGCCATAATATTTAAGCATTGCCGACGTAGCACCTACACCCTGACCGGATTTAACTTCGTCAGTTACACGCTCTGCCGTTAAGCCAAAGCAGGCTCCATCAATTTCCCATGTGGCTACTTCTGCACGCAACATTGGGTTGTTCATGCGGCCATGTTCAACACCCAGAGTTTTTGCTGCAAGCTGGCCTAGGCTTTCGCCACCAATTTCTGCTGAACCCATGCCGCCAATCATCTCGCGCTCGTGAGTCAGTAGATACTTAGCAATGGTCCAACCATGGTTTATGTCGCCCACTACCTGATCTTTTTCAACACGAACATCGTCGAGGAAGGTTTCGCAGAACGGCGAGCTACCCGAAATAAGTTTGATCGGCTTAGGTGTTACGCCGGGAGTTTCCATATCGAAAAGCACCAGACTGATGCCCATTTGCTTCTTGGCTTCGGAATCTGTGCGCAGCAGGCAAAACATCCAGTCGGCTTTATCGCCGTAAGAGGTCCATACCTTTTGACCATTGGCGATAAAGTGATCGCCCATATCAACGCCCTTAGACTGTAGGCCCGCCAAATCTGAACCAGCACCAGGTTCAGAATAACCCTGACACCAGCGAATCTCGCCGCGAACTATAGGTGGCAAGTGCTGTTCTTTTAGCGCTTCAGAACCAAATTTAAGCAGCGCAGGCCCAATCATCCAGATACCAAAACTATCTAGGGGTGAACGGGCATTAATGCTCAACAACTCTTCTTTTAATATTTTATGTTCCGCTTTCTCTAAACCGCCGCCACCATATTCAGTGGGCCAGTCTGGCGCAGTCCAGCCTTTGGCTGCCATACGGTCCATCCACAACTTCTGGTCTTCGCTAGAAAACTTGTAGTTGCGACCACCCCAGCAGGCATCGTCTCCACCTGGGGTTGAATGGCGCATTGACTGGGGGCAGTTCTGTTCTAGCCAGTCCCGGGTTTCTTGCCTGAAAGCTTGTAAATTACTCACATTTGTCTCCTGCTGTATTGCACAGTCCGAAAGGGTTTAAAGTCCGACTGTCGAGTCGGTTATTCTGGATTATTTTGATGAATTGAACTTACAGTATGTTATTGTAACTTTCAAGTATCACACAACAAAAGGCGGGTATTCGCGTGGCTTATAAGACGGTTTCAGGTACCCTGACTGGTCTGGAAAAAGTCATTAGATATGGCCCGTAATCGACCAATAATAAAACTAAGACTCAGAGGGAAATATGACTAACTACAGCAACAAAAGCATTGTTCTAGCAAGCCGCCCAGTTGGCGAGCCCGTCGCCGACAACTTTAGACTCGAAACCACCGATATTGGCGGACTTGAAGAGGGCCAGGTTTTAATCAAAACTCTCTACCTCTCACTCGACCCCTATATGCGCGGCCGTATGAGCGAAGCCAAATCCTATGCTGACCCAGTGGCAATTGGCGAAGTAATGGCCGGAGAAACTGCTGGTGTTGTGGTTGAATCCAAATCTGACCTCTATGCCGTGGGCGACCACGTCTGCTCGCGCTCTGGCTGGCAGGAGTATTTCGTCTCCGACGCCAAAGATCCAATGACCTACAAGGTAGATGCCGACCTAGTGCCTCTCTCTGCCTATCTGGGTGTCTGTGGCATGCCCGGCCGCACTGCTTACTTCGGTCTGCAAAGTGAAGGCAAGCCCAAAGCTGGCGAAACATTGGTTGTCTCTGCCGCCTCTGGTGCCGTTGGCTCAGTGGTGGGTCAAATTGGTAAGAAGCTCGGCTTACATGTTGTGGGTGTTGCCGGTGGCGAGAAGAAATGCGCCTATGTCAAAGACGAGCTGGAGTTTGATGAGGTCGTCGATTACAAGTCCGATGATTTAGACGCAGCCCTTGCAGCTGCCTGCCCCAATGGCATTGATATCTACTTTGAATCTGTTGGTGGTGCCGTCAGTGAAGCCGTTGCCAAGCAATTAAATCCAGGCTCACGCGTGCCTATCTGTGGCTTTATCTCCAACTACAACACCAGAGATATTACGACGGCGCGCACGCCCTTCCATATTTTTGGTGAGTTAGAAACACCACCAGCCCATAAATTCTTCTTGGTATTTGATTACATGAATGAATATGCTGAAGCCAATAAAGCACTCACAGACTGGGTAACCAGCGGTGAACTCAAGTATCAGGAAACCATCGTTGATGGCTTGGAAAGAGCGCCAGAATATTTCAGCTGGTTATTTAGCGGCAAAAACTTTGGCAAGCTAGTGGTTAAGGTTGCAGATCAATAGATTCGTCAAATAACTAAGTCCTTTTCAAACACGAAACAGCACTAGGAAACAGATTGCATGAGCGAAGCACTACAGCAACTATTAGATGTTCTATCACTGGAAAAAATTGATACTAATATCTATCGAGGTATCACCGCTAAAACTAAGAACAAGCGGGTTTTTGGTGGCCAGGTATTCGCTCAGGCAATGCGCGCTGCGCAAGACACTGTTGATCAGGATCGTATGGTGCATTCACAGCATGCGTATTTCTTACGCCCCGGCGATCCGTCAGTGCCCATTCTCTATGAAGTCGATGCGATTCGCGATGGCGGTTCATTTACCACCCGCCGCGTGGTGGGTTCGCAACGGGGCAAAGCTATCTTTAATACCGAGATGTCATTTCAGGTGATGGAGCCCGGTCTGTCTCATCAGGCCGACATGCCCGACTGTGCAGGGCCAGAAGACCTTGAAGACGATAGCGCTCGTTGGGCCAAGTTAGCCGAGTTGTTAAATAAAGAAGATAAAGCTCGGTCAACCGCCAACCGTCCGGCGCTGCGGCCTATCGAAATGCGCTCAGTAGTGCCATTGGATTTCGAAAACCCTGTACCACGAGACCCAGAGCAGCTTATCTGGATCAAGGCCGCAGGGTCTCTTTCCGACATGGGTGTCGCTGAAGATCCGGCACTGCACATGGCCATTCTTGCCTATGCCTCGGACTTTAATTTGATGGGCACATCAATGCTGCCACATGGGGTTAGTTTTATGAATCCTAAATTTCAGCCTGCATCACTGGACCACTGCATCTGGTTCCACGATAAGTTTAAGGCGGATGAATGGTTGCTATATGCAATGGACAGCCCCCGCGCAAGCCATGCCCGAGGCCTTAGTCGAGGGTCGTTCTTCAGCCGCGACGGTCGCCTTGTGGCCAGTACGATTCAAGAAGGTCTGATACGTCTGCGCTCTTGATTAAGAATTGGTTACTCGCCGACTAAAACCGCTTCAAGCGCTAGTCTAATTTGCGCGGGAATAGCCACAGACTTATCCGTAGCACGATCCACAAACACATGAGTAAAGGTCCCGACCGCAGACGCGGTTGGCTGGCCCTGCTGAAAAATAGCAATGCCATATTCAACCGAACTATTGCCCAGCTTATTCACCCTAAAGCCCGCTTCAATAGGCTCGGGGTAAGCAATCGGCGACTTGTATTCACAGGCAGATGCCACCACAAAACCAATCACTTTCGCCTGCTGAATATCTAAACCGCCCTCTTCAATAAGGTACTTGTTAGCCACCGAATCAAAGTAGCTGTAATAGACCACATTGTTCACATGGCCATAGATATCATTATCCATCCAGCGAGTGGTGATGTCGGTAAAGTAAGGGTAATTCGCACGTTCGGTCATGGCTAAAACGCCTGTTGGTAAATAGCGAGAGCATCATCAAAACTGACATCTCTTGGATTATTAATCAGCAGACGTTGTTGCAACATAGCCTGCTCTGCGAGCATAGGCAGATCGGCCTCATCGATACTCATCTGACGCAATGTCGTGGGCAAACCCAGGTCTTCAGCCAGCTGTAAAAAGTAAGTAGCTAATAGTTCGGTGACCGCTAATGGATCTTCGGGCAACGTCTTACCCGGTAAAATAATCGATGCCAACTCGGCATACTGATGCCCAGCCCCTGGGCCATTAAAGCGCAGTACATGGGGCAGAACCAGAGAGTTACTTAGGCCATGGGGAATATGGTAATTACCGCCCAAGGGATAAGCCAGCGCATGCACGGCTGCAACCGGTGCATTGGCAAACGCCTGGCCCGCCAACATCGCGCCTAGCAACATGGCACTGCGCGCCTCAAGGTTATCGCCCTGCTTAACTGCGGTTTCAATATTACCCGCCATAAGACGGAGAGCCTCGCGGGCCAGCATATCTGACAGCGGGTTCTTTTTGTTCTTGGTGGTAAAGGCTTCGATGGCATGAACCATGGCATCAATGCCAGTGGCCGCCGTTACCGCCGGAGGAAGGCCTGTGGTGAGGCCTGCATCTAGAATAATTTTATCCGCGAGCAGCGTGCGACTCACCACCCCTGCCTTGGTCGTTTCGCCCGTGGTAATAATAGACACCATGGTTGCTTCAGAACCCGTGCCCGCGGTTGTTGGCACCTGAATCAGAGGCAGACGCCCGCCGGTAATTTGATCCACCCCATAGATATCCGCCAAGGGTTGCTCGCCCTTAATCAGCACGGCTAACAGCTTGGCAACATCCATTGAGCTGCCACCACCAAAACCAATCACACCATCACAGCCAAATTCCTGAGCGGCTCGCACAGCATCTAGCACTACAGATTCTGGAGGATCAGCGACGACATCGGCGTAAATATTAAGCGCAATATTATTGGCTTCTAGGTTCGCTACCGCGGCATCCAAAAGACCAAAATTAATAATGCCCGGGTCGGTCACCACCAAGGCCCGCCGGATACCCATGCCCGCAGCCATATCTCCCAGCTGCGCTGAAGACCCTGGGCCGGACAGCACATCGGAAACCGTACTAAAAAGAAAATCACTCATATCTGACTCTTATTATTATTTTAATTTAGTTATTTGAGCGTCGACCTAGTCCATTGATAAATAGATGGAAGTACGTCGCCGACAGTTCCGGCCCACTGCTGGTAATCTCAGAATCAGCCATCCACTCTGCCAGATCTGGGCTTGCCTCAACGGCACCGGATAAAACGTTCTGGGCAATATCCACATCGATTTTACGCAATGTGCCGTCATCGAAACCCTCGGCAATATAGGTGCCGAGAATCTTATTGTTCTTCTTGGTGGCTTTAAGAATATCTTTACGATGCTCTTCATCTAGAGAAGGTAACGCACGATATCGAATCAGCGGGCCCTCTTCACTAAACTGCACATTAAGCAGGTAGCGCAGAGACAGCTCTATTTTTTTAAGGCCCGTAGCCTGCACCAGCCCAGCCTTACTCAACAACAGCCCCTCAACGTCTAGAGTTCGGTTAAAACACTGATATAGAAGCTCTTCTTTGTTTTTTATATGGTAGTAAAACGCACCTTTGGTCACATCCAAAGAGCTGGCAATCTCATCGAGTGACGTGCCCTTAAAGCCTTTTTGATTAAAGTAAATAGAGCCCACTCGGTAAAAAGCTTCGCGCTTCATTCGGTTTTGTACATCGCGATCAAAGCTGTCTAGGGGCAAATTATTTAGTGGAGGAAATTCGATGTTGGCAAACTCATGTCGCTGTGCCGACAGCCCATTGACCAGAATATCGATCACCGCATCAATCACCGGCTCAGACTTCGCCGCATGAGATCGATTGAGCCATACCGGAAACCACTGTGGAATGGCAAAAATTCCCGAGCAGATAACGGCGGAATCAAGCTCTTCAATCACACCTTCTTCAATGCCCTGTTTAACCATTGCCTCGCAGACGCCAAATATCTCAGCCCAGCGTGCCTTTATATCCGCGGCGTGGGCATCATCCAGCGATGAAACCTCGGTGAGCATGGCAAAATGGGGGGCCTCGCCGTTAAGCGCCTTAACATATTGATCAAAATGTCTGCGCACCATCGAGACAATCTTCTCCAGTCCATTAGCCTCTAATGCATTGGCTTGCTGAGCCTGAGCCAGCCACATATCACAACTCGACACATAGCATTGGTAGATCAAATCTTCTTTGGTTTTAACGTAGTAATAGACGCAGGTTTTGGTCAGTTGCATACAGCCAGCAATGTCTGACAACGTGGTGGCGCGGGAGCCCTGCCAATTGAATAGACCAGCAGCCTCAGACAGAATCGACTGAAACTTGCGCTGGTGTTGATGCCCTTTGGAAAAAGGTGACATCAGTTTAGGGCTAATAATTGAGTTCATTAAGTCAGCTAAAATACATTAGTTCAATAGTTATACTTAGCAGAAGAATAACATACTCGAGTACTAGTGCTATAGACTTATAGAATGATGGCGCTATCAGCTTAGAGCGCGGTGTAGACCATTTTTACCGCCGCAATAGCCAATACAGCAGCCAGCAGTTTTTGCAGCGTTAACGATGAGGCGCGATGAGAGGCTAGCTCGCCACCAAACAAACAGCCAACAAAAGCAGCAATCACCAACCAGCCTGCGCCCATAGGCCAGGACTGATCACTGGCAATATAGCCTGCCAGCCCACCGATAGAGTTAAGCAAGATAAAGCCCGCAGCCACTGCAGTACTTTGGCGAATAGTACACCAACCAAAAATTAGTAGAATCGGACTTAAAAACACGCCCCCACCAATGCCCGTTAGACCCGCAGAAAAACCCAGAATAGCGCCAACCAATACGATAACCACCAGGTCAGGTTGCCGAGTAACATCAGCCGCTTTACTAATCATCAGCATGCGCACTGCAGCTAAAAACAGCATAGCACCCACTAAAATCCGGTAGGCCTCTGCATCAATTTTTATCAATCCGCCGACAAACGCCAGAGGCGTAGAGGCTATCACCAGAGGCCAAAATAGTTTGGTGGGCATTAATTTATAAGGTTGGAAGCGGAACAGCAGCCAAGAGGTAACGACAATATTCATGGTCAATGCGCCTGGGCGCATCTCTTCAGGTAACAGGCCCCAAAGTGCCATCGCCGCCAAATAACCCGATGCACCACCATGACCAACAGAGGAGTAAAGCACGGCCATCAGGGCAATAGCAGACAGCAACAAAAAGGAATATTCAAAGGCAAAAATAGATTCCAACACCACCGGCTCTAGCCTCCGGTCATATTCATAAAACGCACAATATCTACTTGCTCGGGGTCAAAATAATGACGTTCAGGTTTGTCGGCAATGGCGGTAATAATACTGCTTTTTAATAATTCAGCATCACCAGGATGGGCACGTAAAATCTCGCGTAAATCTAGGCTATGCTCATTACCCAGACAGAGAAGCAAGCGCCCTTCCGCGGTCATGCGCACACGATTACAGGACTCACAGAAATTATTTGACATAGGTGAGATAAAGCCAATCTTAGATTCACTGTTAGCGACCCGCGCATAACGAGAGGGGCCACCAGTGGTTTCGGCACTATCGGTCAGGGTGAACTTTGAATCTAGCTGCTCGCGAATTTGGCTACTGGTAATCTGGGTGTTTACCCGTTTATGGGAGGAGATTTCTCCCAGAGGCATTTCTTCAATAAAAGAAATATCCATGCCCCGATCAACGGCAAACTGTGCCAGATCGAGTACTTCGTCATCATTAAAACCGGCAAGAATAACCGCATTTAATTTAATCTTTTTAAACTGGGCAGCACCTGCGGCATCAATGCCAGCGATTACCTGCTCCAGTTCGCCGACCCGAGTTAGCTCTTTAAAACGCTCCGGCTTAAGGCTGTCGATACTGATATTAATCCGCGACATACCCGCCTCTTTTAATGGCTGAGCCATCTTCGGCAGGTAGGCACCATTGGTGGTCATGGTTAATTCATCAAGACCCGGCAAGGCGGCTAAAGAGCCGACCAACTTAAGAATATCCCTTCTAATTAGAGGCTCACCGCCGGTTAGACGAATCTTGCGCACGCCAAGCTCAACAAAGGCTGAAGCCGCATCACGGAGTTCTTCAAGACTTAGAATCTGCTGACGAGGCAAAAAGGTCATATCCTCAGCCATGCAGTAAGTGCAGCGGAAATTACAGCGGTCAGTGACCGACAGGCGCAAGTAATCGACTGTGCGGCCAAAGGGGTCTATTAAAGATGGGGCTTTCAATAAAGTATTCACTGCAAACTCTTAATACTGACTAATAGGTGTAGGGTAGCACATCAACCAGATCACCTACTTGGATAGATTCGCCGCTTTTTTGCACCACAAAGACATCACCCCAGCAGGCAGAAGAAAGTACACCGCTGCTCTGGTTTGGATACACTTCCACTCCTTCATCGGTCATGCGACCACGCAAATAGACCTCCCGCGTTTCGCCCTCTTTAGCAAACTGAGCGACTGCTTTAAGGGGGCGCGGCGATGATACTAACTGACCCTGGCTGGCCATTAGGAACGGTCGAGCCAGAATCATAAAGGTGACAAAGACTGAAGCTGGATTACCGGGTAAACCGATAAAGGGCGTAGTGCCCACACGACCAAAGGCCAATGGTTTACCGGGTTTAATCGCCACCTTCCAGAATTCCATGGAACCCACTTTTTCGACGGCTTTTCTAACATAGTCCTCTTCACCGACAGAAACCCCACCGGCACTAATAATCACGTCACCACGCATAGCGGCGTTTTTTAACACATGCTCAGTAGCCTCTTGGCGATCGGGCACCACGCCAAAATCTACGGCAATCATGCCCAAAGATTCAATTAAACCAATTAAAGTGGCGCGGTTAGAATTATAAATTTGCCCAGCATGCAGAGGCATACCCGGTTCTACCAGCTCATCACCAGTGGAAAATATAGCGACCTTGAGCGGCTTAAATACATCCACCACGGCAATACCCACCGAAGATAACAGCCCCATTTCCTGAGCCCGCAATCGAGTGCCGGCCTGCAAAATAACCTGTCCCGCTTGAATATCCTGACCCTGGGCCCGAATATTGGCACCGGCTTTGGCTTTCTTATCGAGGGTTACCGCACCCTCATTGTCCGTGCAGTTTTCCTGCATGGCCACGGTGTCTGCCCCGGGGGGAATCTCGCCACCGGTAAAAATTCGCGCCACGGTTTCAGGCGCCAAAGGCTCAGGCACCGTGCCTGCCGGAATTCGTTGGCTTAACGATAAAATGAATTTATTGGCAACAGCATCTGCCGCACAGTAGGCGTAACCGTCCATTGCACTATTCGCAGCGGGCGGAACATCCATAGTTGCAGTAATATCTGCGGCCAGCACTCGACCTAGCGCACTAGGCACAGGCACAGACTCAAGACCCGCGCGACGACGATCCATGGCGACAGGCTGAGCTTCGGCAACCAGTTTTTCTATAGCATTAGCGACAGTTAGCATTATTGGGATTTTCTACGTACGTGTTGAACAAAGTTACAGGGCTGAAAAGTACTGTCCAGCTGCTGACGAATAATGCCATTCCATGCCGTCTTGCAGGCGCCGGTAGAACCGGGCACACAGAAGATAGCGGTGTTATTAGACAGCCCCGCCAAACAGCGCGACTGTACCGTGGAAGTGCCAATCTCATCGTAAGACAGCTGACGAAACAGTTCGCCAAAGCCCTCTATATGTTTATCAAATAATGGTGACAGCGCCTCAGGGGTGCTATCGCGGCCGGTAAACCCGGTACCGCCAGTAGTCAGAATAATCTCTACTTCTGGGTCTGCGATCCATACCGAAACAATGGCACGCATCTGATAAATATCGTCGATAACTAACTTGCGGTCGGCCAGAGAATGGCCTTCGGCTTCAAGAGCCTGCTGTAAAAATGCACCGCTGGTATCTGTATCTAGACTGCGAGTATCCGAAACCGTTAAAACGGCAACTTTAACAAAACGTCTTGGGGCTGATGAACCATGAGCCAATGCTATTACTCCTGTCTGGATAATTAAAAAATCTTTAGTCGCTGTTACTTCGAACGAAGTGAGATCCCTCGTCGCTACGCTCTGTCAGGATGACAATGTTAGGAGTCATCTAGAACCTATCCTACTGTCGTCTCGAACTCCGCCAACTGTCATCTTGAGCGAAGTGAAAGATCTCTAGATCCCTCGTCGCTACGCTCTGTCAGGATGACAATTTGAGGGCTCTGTCAGGATGACAATTTGTGGGCTCTGTCGGGATGACAAAGCTCATGTCATCTCGAACCTACTTCACTGTCATCTTAAACTCCGCCAACTGTCATCTTGAACGTATGTGAAAGATCTCTAGATCCCTCGTCGCTACGCTCTGTCAGGATGACAATGTTTGGAGTCATCTTGAACGAAGTGAAAGATCTCTACCCCCCACAAACCAAACAACCAACCTTCGCCTGAGTATTCAAACTTAACCATCTCCCAGCCTTGCCATCATAACGCTGCATCTCACCATGCTGGGCAAAAAACCCCAGCAACATGCGTATCACCGTGGTCGCCTGCAAACTCCCCATAGTGCCCAAAACCGGTCCCACAACCCCAGAATTACCGCAGTTCATCATGGGTTCTGGCGAGTCTTGATCAATAATACAGTTTAGGCACAGGCTAGGGTTATGACCAAAATCAAACGCAACCAACTGCCCTTCCCATCCAACCGCCGAAGCACTCACAAAACCAAGTTTCTGCGCCACACAGTGGCGATTCATCACATGACGCGCCGCTAAGTTATCTGTGCAATCCACCACCAGATCATAGTCACCGGCCAATATCTCAGCGGATACCTCTGCACTATTAGCCGTAATCTCTATCTCAGGGTTCAACCCCTGCAGTGCCCGCTTGGCGCAGTCCACCTTAAAATCACCGCAGTCATCAGGCTTATATAATACCTGCCTTTGTAGGTTACTCAGCTCCACTCTATCTGGATCACAGAGCGAAAGAGAGCCAATGCCCGCCGCCGCCAAATAAAGACTCACCGGACAGCCCAGTCCGCCCAAACCCACAATTAATACCTGGGCATTGAGTAATGTTAACTGGCCTTCTTCGCCAATATCATCCATCAGTAGATGGCGGCTGTAGCGCATAAATTGCTGGTCATTTAACGGCACAACAAACCCTCCGCTTCAGCCAAGTCATCCACTGTATTAATGTTAAAAAATGGACTGACAGACTGCTCAGGCCAATCGAGATATACCGTATTTAAGTCTGCTAACAGCGGTTTAAAACCACCGTATTTTTTCACCAACATAGCCTCTTTCACCGCAGGGGCAACCCGCTTATGCCAGAGAGAAAACGTTGGCTGGGCAAAGCCCTGATAACGAATACAGGCAACATCCGCGTCCTGCTCTACAATCTGCTGGTGAAGCTCGGCCACTAAATTACTAGGAATAAACGGCCCATCGCAGGGCACCATCATTAGATATGTCCCCTGCCCCAGCTTGTCACTGCTCTTACCACGACTTAGGGCACTATAAAGCCCCATTAAAGGGCCCTGAAAACCATCAAACGCATCCTCAACCAAAGCATATCCTGAGTCACCGCAGACGCCAGCATCGCCATTAATCACCAGCTGATCCACCTGAGGTGCCAGCCGATCAATCACATGATTAAGCAATGATTTACCCGCTAGAACTGCCTGTACCTTATTAACCGAACCCATTCTGCTAGAGCGGCCCGCAGCAAGAATTAGCCCATCGACGTTAAACACTGTCGGTATCCCAACGATTCGCAGCAGCCGCGTCCGAATCTTTACTCTCAATCCATTGCTGCTCCCCGTCTTGGCTTACCTTCTTCCAAAACGTAGCCTTAGACTTAAGATAGTCCATTAAAAACTGCGCCGCCTCAAAAGCATCTGCTCGATGCTGGCTAGCAACACCAACAAATACAATCTGGTCTGTGGGCAGCAACTCGCCAACACGGTGAATAACCGTAGTGCCAATTAAACTCCAGCGCTTGTGAGCCTGACCCACAATCTCTTCCAATAAGCTCTCTGTCATGCCTGGGTAATGTTCAAGAGACAGAGACTCAATCGAACCCTCCCCCTCAAAATCCCGCACCAGCCCCGTAAAGGTCACCACCGCGCCCACAGTCGACGACAGCTCGCGCAGCAATTGATATTCCTGAGCCAGATCAAAATCATCGGTTTGAATGCGGATAGTATGCAAGTTGGTTTAGCCTCCAGTGACCGGCGGCAGAAAAGCCACTTCACTGCCCTTGAGCAGGTGCTGGTCCCAGTCGACGATCATCTTATTAACAGACACTAATACCTGAGGCTCAGAAAGCTCCTTTGCCAACGCGGGAAAATCTGCCGCCAATAGCGTGCGAATCTCTGCCGGGGTAGAGGCTTCCAAAGTTGTAGGAACACCCACAGCAAAGTCACCCAAACGACCAAAAAACAACAACGTAATCATTGAGCACTCCAGTCACCAGACTTGCCGCCAGACTTTTTCAACAACTTAGTCTCACGAATAATCATGCCCTTATCTAGGCCCTTACACATATCGTAAACGGTCAAGGCCGCCACCGAAGCCGCAGTTAAAGCCTCCATCTCAACCCCAGTTTTACCCGTGGTTTTGCATAGAGCCGTAATCACAAGGCTATTGCCCTGCAGCTCAATATCCACAGTAATTTTGGAGAGTGGTAAGGGGTGGCACAGAGGAATTAGGTCGCTACATTTTTTGGCCGCCTGAATACCCGCAATTCTAGCCGTGGCATACAGGTCACCCTTCGGCAGATTATCATCGGTGATGGCCGCGACAATAGCCGGCGTTAACTCAACTAGAGACTGAGCAATGGCCGTACGAGCTGTGTCTACTTTATCGGAAACATCAACCATATGGGCCTCGCCCTTGGTATTCAGATGGGTCAGTGATGACATGCGGGCCCCTTATTCAACAGTCCAATAGTAGGCGTCTAGTATCGCAAATACGAGCGACCTAAACTATGATTTAAACGACCTATCTGTTGAACTAAATCTCGGGATAGTGTCTGATAAGCATATGAAAACGCGCTCAAAACATAAGTCCCTCCTACTCAACATCCTGGTGATGGTATTTCTGATGAATACCTCCCTGGCGCACAGCATCTGCCATATGGGTGGTGACATTAGCAGCGGTACCATGAACGACAGCATGAGCAGCGATAGCAACGCAGCCCAGTCACAGCAGGCAATGGCAAGCATGCCCTGCCACGAGGCAGATGGCTTAGAAACAAATAGCCAAGAAGCGAATAGCCAAGAAACAGGCAACTCATCTGCCAACACATTAAATCAATGCTGCTCCGACTGCTCTGTAATCAGCCTCCCCATGGACAGACTACAACCAACCCCTACTCATCATGCCGCCATAACCAGCATAATTTTGATACCCAGTATTTCCCGCACCATAGAATTACTCTTTCGACCCCCCATCACCGCACTCTCATAGTTTCGGCGCCCTAATGGCGCGACATTTAATGGCGTTTTCGCCCATTAAATAATCTGTAACTAACTATTGAAGGTGACACCATGTTTATAAAAACCAAAGCTATAGCACTGCTTACTGTGCTGCTCGCCCTACCCGCCGCCATGCCAGCCTGGGCAAAAAACTATCAAATCAATGTTAACGGCATTGTCTGTGAGTTTTGCGCCTTTGGCATTGCCAAAAAACTGCGCAAACTGCCCTTTATCGACCCCACCCAATTTGAAGAAGGCGTTAAAGTCGATATTGAAAACCAGCGCGTGTATGTAAGCATTAAAGAAGGTGAAGCCGTTGATCAAGAGGCCCTTTTTGACGCCATAAAATCTGGCGGCTACGACCCCATCAAAATGCAAGAAATAGATGAGGTAGCCAGCCCCGCGGAGGTGAGCCAGTGAAGCAAACTATAGGGATATTCACCGCAGTTGCCACAGTTGCCCTAGGCTTCATAAGCACCATCCCCAGCCAAGCCCATGCCCACCAACCGGTCATGGACATGGCCCCACGCTGGAATGGCGGCTACGGCATACAAACGCGCATCGAACAGGCCAACGACCAAACCACCACCTGGGTCGAAGGGGTTTATACCTTTAAACCAGCCCTGCGCATGACCTTAAAAGTACCCTACAGCGGCGGTGAAATGGGCGATGCTATTTTTGCAGTGCCCATCAAACACTATAAAAATGAAGGTGCATTTACGTCTAACTGGGGACTAACCCCCTCGGTAAGAATGCCAACCGGTGGCGGCAGCGATTGGGATGCAGGCCTAAGCCTGAGTTATAGCGCGGAATCCAGAAAGGTGTATACCCTCTACGACCTCTACACCCTCGGCGACACCACCGGCATCGATATTAATGCCGGCCTAGTGCATGCCGACGGCAACGGATCATCTTGGTTTACCCTCTGGGATATTACCGCCAAAGATTCAGACTCCGGCCAACATGTACTCACCGGCCCCGTGCTGGTTTATTTCAAACGCAATATTATTGTGCGGGCTGAGTACAAATTTGAGGCCTATGACGACGACACCCAGTGGGACGGCAACTATCTCAGCGTTGGTATCGGAATGGTGTTTTAAATGAATAAACAAGCGCCAAACACAAGCAAACCACGTTCCTGGAGTTGGCTACTGCTATTCACCACCACAGGAACCCTACTCTGCTGCGCCATACCCATCGTCTTAGTGACCTTGGGTCTGGGTGCCACAGTGGCATCCATGGCATCCGCCGCACCCTGGTTGATAACCCTCAGTCAATATAAAGGCTGGATGTTCGCCGTTTCAGGCGTGCTAATAGGGCTTTCGTATTGGGCAGTACATCGCCCAGGGCGTGTATGCCCCACCGACCCAGAACTAG
>Ga0115007_10000348_pt1 | contig 30611 bp, 26 predicted proteins | sample ArcOceMetagenome_2_FD_87166 | JGI IMG/M metagenome (GOLD analysis project Ga0115007, IMG submission 87166) | Marine eukaryotic phytoplankton communities from Arctic Ocean - Arctic Ocean ARC135M Metagenome | ecosystem: Environmental > Aquatic > Marine > Oceanic | place: Arctic Ocean | collected...
CGGTCTCGTCCGACATCGTATGCACACTAAAGTCCGCACATCTTTATGAGCACGGGCTACCCCCACTACCACTATGGAAAAAACTGGAGATACTAAATGAGTGATACTGAAATAGAACAGCCCAGCAGGCTACCGAGAATTCGGATGAGACAGAGACAGAAGCTAGTTGACGTTGGTAGGTTAAAGCATTAAAATATACGTGTTTCCATTGCTAGTGGAACACACCCCCCTTGTGCGGTCTTATCAACCGAATAACGCAAGGGGGTTTTTATTTACTTACTCTTTTAGGTGTTGGGTGGGAAAGCCGCCCAGAGCGAGAAGACCAGCACCCCGATAAGAAATACTACGCCAAGGCCTTTCCAATCATCAGGGTCTTTAGGGTCAAAGTTACTCACAACTGGCCAGATAAGCGGAGGGCTATGTAGCCCGCCATAGCCAGACCAATCCAAAAAACTATCCCGCCCGCTATAGAGCGGTACATTTGCCGCTGTTTGGCGATTGCCACGGCCTGTCTGCGGGATGCTTCTTTGATCTTTGCTGACGACTTATGCTGTAACATCAGCATATCTCGCCATACAGCAGGCGGCGTAGCTCTTTTAAGCTCCCGCTCCTTCTTCTTTATGTCTTCACGTATCCAAGCCATCTTTAAGGCTTCTTCTTGAGAAAGTACCTGCGTTCCTTGCTCAACCTCTTGCTCTATCTTTACGACAGCTTCCTTGCTTTCAGTCAGCACACTAAAGACATCAGTAAGCCCCGATAAGTTCTTCTTAGTTTCGGATAATGTCGCCATGCCTTTATTGAGGCTATTTAAAGTAGAAATTATAAGGGTTATTTCTGCTATCACCAGAGTGCCTATAGGTAGAATAGTTAGTTCTGAGTACTGTCTAATACTCTAGTCATTTGCTCGTCTGTGTTGAGGAATGCCTCATCGTCGGTGCCGAGTGGAGGGATACCTAAGCGGAACATGCCGCGCCCGAAGTACTGGGTAGCTAGATCTTTGAAACTAGCCTCAGTTAACTGCCCTGCCTTTGCTAACGCAGAGCTCATGAAGTTATGGTCTGAGAACATTAACTCAAAGGTCTTCTCCATTGCGATGTTTACTTTGTCAGCTTGCGCCCCCGTCAGCATCTGCCCTAGGTTGCGAGCCTTAGTAGCTGTCGGATTTAGTATTCCGAAAGTCAGCATGACCAGACGATCTACCTTCTCTTTGTTAGAGAACTTCTCAGCAGTATTAGAGCCGATACTAGTCTTAAAGCTTTTACCCTCGCCAACAAGCTTCTGGATCTGGAGAAGGTCAACTATGTCCGCGTAGGTCTTCTCATCAAATAGCTCTCTCGCAATAGACAGGACGTTATTCCCACCCTCTTCATTTAGAATGGAGCCTAGTTTAGCCTGCGATTCCCGAGAAGCACCCGGGGCCATATTACCTGCTGTGTAGGCCTGCTCTTTAAGATATTTAAGGAACTGTGAGCGGAGTCCTTCTCGTATGAGAGGGTTGTTGGCTTCATCTGCTTGATTAACAGTCTGTCTAATGATGTCAGGAGCTCTAGGGTTAGAGAATGCCTCTTGCATTACTCGGCCTATGTTAACCGTAACGCTGGTCTCCCCCGCGGCACCTAATGCATCCCCAGACAAGTTGTACAGGAAACGACCCGCGGCATCTTCTTGTGCCGCCTTAGTAGCCGCTAAGTATGAGCCGTTGGCCGCATCTAGTACTTCCTTGGCAGAGATTAAGCCTGCTTCTGCCGTCTGTAAGTCAGTCAGAATAGCTCTAAACTTACCTAGGACTGCCTCTCCTGAGGGGCCTAGCTTCTCTAGCTGTAGTAGTACTGGATTTATGGCCTCTCGTACTGCGCCTGAGGAGATGGCCCCATCAGCAGATCGCTGTAGGTTTTTTATTGCTAGACCAAAGAATGCTTCAGCCATGACCCCATCCACATGCGGGCCTGCCTGTCTGGCGGCTTCGTAGATATTGCTTAGGATTGTACCTGTTACATCTCCTTTACCCGCCTCTAGTAGACGGAAACCTTCAATCATGGCATCGTCATAACCCATAGGCCGATTAGACGCGGGAGTGGTGGGTACTCTGTCGCTAGAAGGTACGATATCCCCAGCCTCATCAACCTTGCCCCGCACACCTCTTGCCGTATTTTCCCACACTGCCATTTCCTTAATGGGTGTATAGGTGCTCAGATGGTTTTGTACTGCATCTTTCGCGGCCACAAAGCTGTCATCTCCAGTTGCATCGACCATCTCATCTATAAGCTCTTTAACCTTAGTAAGATACGGTATTGCTCCTGCTTGGTCAGTTCCTTTGATAGCTGATATTCTATTGCCAATAAGGGGTCTGATCTCAGTGTAAATTTTCTTTAAAGAAAACCCTTCGTTGGCCGACTGAATACGCTCAATAAGCTGTTCCGAGCTCTCTCGAACCATTTTCTCAGCATCATCTGGGTCTGGGATCATCTGCGGCTTGAACAAGTCAATGTAGTAGCGCACCGGGTCAGCTTTTGCAGAGTTGGCAGTGACAAAGTCTAGCGTAGGGCTGTTCTCTGGGAATATCTCGTCTATGCCCCTAACGAGAGCATCTATGTCTAACGGGATATCGTCTGGAATCGCTTTAAACAGGCCTTCATAAGCTTGCTTGGAGCTCATCCAACTGGATAGTAGGTCATCACCAAGGGCATTGCCTAGAGAACTTACTTCATCCGCAGTAGATCCTAGCAAATCTGCGTTGTTGTTAAGTATAGTCTGGACGACTGTTTGTTGGTCACCTAGATTTTTAGTGGACGTTTCAAAAGCAGTCTGAGCTACGTCCACCGCACCGCGAGTAGTATTAATGCTGTCGGCTAGCGGATCTGCGGCTGATTGGAAAAGTTCTTCTGATTGTCTCGTTCCGCCATCAATCGCCGTTTCGGCGGCATCACCTAGGATATTAGCAACTTGGGCGTTTGCTCTACCAGACGCAACTTGAACCGCGCTAGATCCCTGTGCCATGCCCTCTCTGACAGAACCTAAGTTAAGAATAAACTCGTCTGTGCCCGTTTTAACAGTGGCTTCCCACGCTTCAGGGCTTTCTGACAGAGCCTCTCTCCAAGCGTACACACGGCGGTAATACTCTTCCGCACCCATCTGCATAGCAGTCACAGAGTCGAGAGTTACCTCACCAGCCTCAGTAAGAGCAGACTTAAACGTGGCGTTGGTGCTGAGAACCTCACCCAGTATGCTGGCTCGTCTAGCTAATTCAGCTAAAGGAACCTTGTCTACGCCCTTAACCAGTTCAGGATCTACAGAGTATAGGAACGATATAGCGAGTTCTCTTTGTCGAACTGCTTCTATCGGGCTTTTTGCTGGCAATACTTTAGACCCTGCCCAGCCAATGCCCTTAACTACCTGACCAAGGGCCTTTATGCCCACAATGAAAGTTGCGCCGTCGAGTAGATGGCCCGTAAAGCTATCGCCCTCAACGCCAATCTTTTCGGCGAGAATGTCCCCAACAAAGGGCTCATTTCCTTGGGTATTTGCAGTAAATGTTTCTGCCAAAAGAGCGCCAGAGCCCCGTAAGGTAGAGTTTATTAGGGCCGTAGTAGCCGCTCCGCCGTTGGCGGTTCCTTTTGTAAGATTAAAAACTTTAGCGAAGTAGGGGCCAGCATTGCCTATAGTATTAGCTATTTTAGGTGCTTTCATCAGGCCATTTACTAGGCCTACGCCCGTAAACGATGATGCGACAAGCTCACCTACATCTTGGATGATCTCTTCGCCTTCACTGGCCGCAGTGTAGACAGGGAAGTTCGCGAAGGTGCTGTTCTCTGCGCGGTCGGTAAACCCTCCCCTGTCCGATAAGTACTCAGGCAGAGAGACTATGCCTCGTAAAGCTTGTAGAATGGCTCCTTTAACAGAACGACCAGTCGCGGTGCTATCTGGAGGAGGGATTATAAGAGTTTCTTTATGGGACGTTTCTCCAGTCTTTTCGGTGCGCCAGTTGTCCATCGGCTTTTCAGTAGTCTGATACCGAACACCCGCAACCTCATCAGGTTCATTGGGCGGCATTTCAGTTCCATAGGTAGCCCCCATGCTCATATTTGCATTTATGTTTGGCATCCTAGGGGTGAATTCTTCTCCCTTGGATTCAAATAGAGCGAGGTTGCTGGACTGCACAGCATTAACCAGCATCCGCTGTCTGTCGTCTGAGTTGTCTAGCGCCAGAAACTCGGGGGACTGCACGACTTGTGCAATTATAGGGTTAGCTAACTCGTCCTCCGTGATAGGGTTGTCCATGCGATTGACTGTATCACCCAGCCCCAAGAAACCCAGATTGCCTGTACGATAATCAGGCTCTTTAGCATATCCCTGCCCGCTCAAGGCACTCTTCTGGCCATGAAAGACGTTGTCTAACAGAGGATCGTCCTGCTTCTGTGCATCGTCTCTAGCGGTAAGGTTTTTTGTCTGTTCTGCGGTTAAAGTAGCCATTAACGAGAAACTCCTATGACTTCAGTTTCTGAGGTGCCATCTGGGCGGGGGACTAGCTGGACGTACCACTCTGTCCAGCCCTGACTTTCCATGTCCGCAATTTCAGATTTTATTTGTTTTTGGATTTCGTCAGGTAACGACCCCTGCCCAAAGAATATATCCGTATTATTCTTCTGACCAATTTTAGCTATTAGGATTCTTCCTGTTTCGGTGTTAGACCAATTATATGCATCCACTGTTGACTGCGCCGCAGTGCCATTCGCTACCGATCCCTCAGAAAACCGTTCTGCGTTAGTTAGGAATGTTGGAGACATTGTGTCATTCTTAGGGACTGCTCTAGCTCTTGAGAGCAAGCGCATTATTTCAGGCTCTCTTGCGGCTGACATGACGAGTACGTCATGCGTCTCCCAGTGCTTTGAAACCAGACTTTTTAGTGTGGTGGTGAACGACTGGAACGAGTTACCCGCCTGCACAGAGTTTTTAAGAACTCTATAGTCTTGGTTACTAAAGCCGTTTCCAGCCTGCCCCTCGGCACGACCCACAGCAAAGATAAACCTGACCATGTCGGCCTGAAATTGCTTGTAGACTAGAGAGGCGTTCTTGTCGAAGCCTCCTGACTCGCTCTTAGCATTAAAACCTTCAACTGCTTGTGTTAGCTGGGCGCTAGTCATTTGGCGTAACTCTTCCCCACCAAGAAACTCAACAAAGGTGTTTAGTTCACGGAAGAGGCTATTTCCCACAGAATTGAGTGAACCAGTGGCAGTTAAAATACTTTCGTACTGGGCAACCTTGGCGGTAAGAGATTTAGCCTTAGACCCAAGGTCTACTACCGCAGAATACGACTCTCGCAGGGGCACGATTGTGCTACTACTAACTCTAGCTAGGTCTGCACTTTGTTGTTTATCAGCCTCTGTTGTTGAAACCTGTAAAATAGTGCCCGTATCTAAGATGGCTCCATCTGCACCTGTGTAAACCAATGCACCGTCAGCGCCCTTAGTTTGGAAGAAATTGGCTGTTACTACTTGGTCAGAGGCATTTGTATAAGATACCACCGTCTCGACTGGATCATCGTCGTTAGGTTTAGCCGTTGCTGTTAGGTACGCGGCCCTTGTGAGTGGGAACGTCTCAAGCATTTTTTGTTCTGTGGGTGTAAGTGTTCCGCCCTCTGAGTTTTTACTTACTATTCTTTCGTACTCTATGGAGTCAGCATTGAAATTACTCCCGCTGTAGCTATTCTTACCATCCGTTGAGATAGATGTTGCAGATTTCCACGCCAGTTCTGCGGACGCAAGCATAGTCCTAGTAGAGTCTTGTGCCGCCTCTAATTCAGCTAGTTCATCAGAAGACAGAGAGCTTCGGTCTCGTCCATCGTATTTTTCTATTACCCTCTCTAGTGACTCCCATGCAGGCGATTGGTATACGGTATCGAGGTAACTCGCCTTGAGCGTAACGTCCTTTTCATCATCGAGAGATTTAATTCTTGCTTGTATAATACTACTAGCGTTCGTCCTCTCTTTGATCTCTGAGTCGGTAAGATCTCGACCTAGGCCTGCCAAGCGAATCATAGTTGCAGAGGCATCGAGATACTGCGGGTCAGATTTAGTGAATGCGTCTAAGATAATCGCTGACGAGGTCTTCGTAGCAGATCTATCGACATAGGTCTCATTTTCCCACAACTTCTCAGTGTAGGCTATTAACGAGGCCCGCTCTTCAGCAGATCCGTTGGCATCGATTTCAACGGCAGATTTACCCCCGAGTTCTGGGATGGGCTGGCCAGAGTCAAAAATTGCATCAACGAACCCTGTTTTTCCGCGCCCGTCTTTATCAACCAGCTTAATGGGTAGCATCTCACCAGTACCGCGGCGGATAGGCGTGTACCCATCTTTCCCTGTACCAGACGCCATAATGGCGTTGAACTGATCTATATTAGCTAACCCAGTCTTTTGCAGGATAGAGTTCTCAATACCTGTCTCGTAACGCGCCTTGAACCAGCCGAATATACCACCCTCAGTATCTCCTTGCTGGTCTTTTTGTACGGCCTCAGTCAACGATCCCTGTGGAGGGGTGTTATCAACAGGGGTGGTTTGTGTTGCGCCACTACCACCTTGGAATTTAGCAAGGTAGTCAGAAAGCTTAGTACTTAACTCGTCACCCGGGTTAGATTGACCACCACTTTCGAGGAATGTTTTAGCGCCAGTCTTACCACCCAAATGGGCCATGCCCGCTATCCCGTCTGCGGTGATCTGTATTGTCTCCCCATTAACGACTACGTCTTGACCGACATATTCAGAAACACCACTACTATCTAGCCAGCTTTCGATGTCACCAAAGTGCCAATCACTAAGTTCCTTCTTCTGGGCCTCAGTTAAAGTAGCCATGTCTGCGGGGGTGTATGCTACACCTGTGGCGGCTTTGAAGTCGTCCAGTCTCTGCTGTCCCATTCCTAGTTCGCCTGCAAAGGTACGACCCTTGCTGTCGGTATAGCTTGCGTTTGCGTTATTGGAGCTCTCTGACATAACCATCTGGGCAGGGAGAGTGTCTGATAGAGTAGTAGCTCCTGAAGTGCCATCAACATCTAGGTCAGCCATCTGCTCATCAGTAGTGACCACTGCATCTTGTGGGGCGTCTACTTCCAGTGATTCAGATGCGTCAGTTAGGGCGGCGTTAGTCTGATCTGCTGTGTCTGGTGTAACTACGTCAGGAATTCCAGCGGCGTCAGTCTTTGCTTCAAGATCAGACCAACCCTTTTTGTTATCCATGATTAGCTTTTCAATAGACGACAGAGATGCGCCCCTACGAGCCTCTTCGTAAATATTGTAGTAGGCCGCACTACTCGGATCGATTTGGTACTTCTGCATTAATCCAGTTGCAGTTTCGTCGGCCTTAATGTCGGCATCTTTTTCTGCTTGATAGGAGGCATACTTGCCCTTAAATCCAGAAAGTCTGTCCTGAACCTTGGACTCTTTAATGCTTTCTCCAATCTTCAGACCTGTCAGAAATCCATCGGACAGACCGTTCATGTTGTATCTACTCATCGGGTAATTCCCCGCTATTAGCCTTGATGGAATTGCCTAATTTAGCCCCCGTCATAACTCCGGCACCCATACCATCCATCGACATCTGGGAATCTCCTACGTCATTTACGGACGGGGCCATGGGGCTCTTGCCCAATAAACCACCTGTATTAAATGCAGGTATGTCTTCATTGCCGCCCAGCATTTCTTCTTGCTCTAAGGCTAAGGCCTCTGCTTCTGCGGGATCGACAGGCTCTACTAAGCTACCCCTTTCAAGGCGCTTATCAATTACTTCTGGAGATATTGGGGGAAGGTCTTCTTCTACGCCCAGCGCATACTTAATTTTGTAACTCTTGGCCATAATCTCAAATAGGCGAGCTACTGGCCCCGCTATCAAGATGGCGAAATCTGGAGTCCACTTTCCGTCTGAAATCCCTTGAGTAACCGCCATGTCTACGCAAGCGGCGACTGTTACGTCGGCTTTTAGCAGGTTCATGTACATAAACCCGTCTTTCGTGTCGGTCAGTTTGTCAGACAGATAGTCTACTGCCTCATCACTGTCTGTGATGTCTGGGGATCTGTGCCATGGGTAGTTTCTTTCATCCGAGGTCATGTTCTCCCCGGGTATTGGGCCATCTGGGTTTTGGGCATCAAATAATTGTCTACTCATCATCTTCCTCCAGAGCGTCTTTCTTCTTGGATTTCTTTGGCGCTTTTTCTTCCAAGACACCCTGCTCGATCTCGTCTAAAAACTCTGGGGTATAGATTACCTGCTCCTGTATCTCGGATAGTTTTTCAGGTAGCTTTCCATCATAGAAAGCCTTGATGGACGTTCTTATTGCTTCTTCAAAAGTCATTATGCAAACACCTCGTCGTAGTTAACCCTGAGATAGCCGTCTTCCCCCATCTCAACCGACTCGGGTTTAAGTTTAATAAGTTCTTGTGCAACCACTCCCATGGTAGGGTTGTCGCCTGCGCCCATCTCTATGGCCGTCTCGTTCCACTCCCAAGTGTACAAGTCTACACCATTTGGCAGAGTTTTAACGTACTCAACATTGTCTTTAAGACGAACATCGGACAAAGCCGCAAATACACCTACAGCCGTACCTACTGCACTTAAAACACCATTGATTTTGGCGGCTTTATACTCTTTATCGATCTGATATTTCTTAATATCAAAACCCAACTTAGCTTCAAAAATGCGGAGGTTTCTATCCCTTGCACTTTCCCCTTCTTTCCATGCGTAGTCGAGAAGAGCGTCTGTCCTATCCCAGATATTATTAAGGGCCTCGGAGCTTAGTCCTACTATGTTTTTAACGTCGATGGCCGCGGCTTCAAAGGTTTGCTCAGACTCAAGGACTGTTATGTCCTGTCGCCACTTCGCGTTAGCCGAGTCCACCTGATACTGCATAGTTTTGTAATACTGCTCTCGGTTGTTCTCGAGCTCAGAATTAAATTGACTCATGTCATTAGCTTCGCCCGCCACAAACTGTGACATGGCGTTGCGCTGGGTAGCATTGAAGCGAGTTATTTGAGAGCCTAGCTCATCATAAAACATGTCCATGTTGTTGCTAGACTCAGCTACAAACTGACGTTTTACGTTATCTTGCTTGGCGTCTTCCATGATCGCTTGCTGGCGAAACTGGGTCTTTAGCATAGTCGTCTGCTGACGATTATCTAAGTTAGCCATGTCGTAGGCTATGAAAGCCTTTGCGTTAGTGACAGCCTGCGTCATACGCGCATCAAGATCCGCTACGTTCATCTTAGCTAGGATGTTTGCTGTATTCAGGGCCTGTGTGTTTCTAGCGTCTAAGTTCTTAACGGTCAGTGTCTGAAAAAACTTACTGTCCGCGTTAGCGATGGGTAGGATCGACTCCATTACTGCGGACGATAAAGCGCCCATTGCCGCAGTCCCAGTAACACCTGAAAGTGCCATCATCTTCTGTACGCCTTTCGCCGCACCAGCCGCAAAGGCAGGTATGCGAGGCTCGCCAGTAACGGGGTCTACGAACTGCTTTTGTAAAATCTCAAGCTGTCCTGCCACAGTAGATTTCGCGTCTAGGTAATTACCCTCACCTAGCTCTTGGGCTAGCATTTTACCTGCAAGGGTTGTCGTATCTACGACGGTAGACATGTTTTGAGTGTAGACAGTATTTAGAGACTGGCCGATTTTGTTGACTGTGCCATCTGAATTAATTCCAGTAGCCAAGCCATCCATATCCAGCGTGTCAATATTAACCAAAGAGTCGGTGGATACTTCAGTCTGTTCCGCCCTCACTCCAGACATTAAGGAGTCAGTAGACGCTACTGTCTTAACGGTATTGTATGTGTTGGTGGCTCCCTGAGCTACTGAGCCCGCCTGTACAGTAGGGGCTACATTTGCAAGGGTAGAGTTTAAGGCGTCTGTGTCTTGGTTTTGGAAATTACTACCGTCAATGTTAGTTCCAACAGTGTTGGGGTCTATGCCAACGACATTGTCAGATAGCGTACCCTCCTCACCCAAGAAACCTGCGGGGTCTGAAAGTATCCCAGCAGACACTGCGGCAGGATCAACTCCCCCAACAACGTCTGCATTATCCGCAACAGAAGAACCTGTCCCAGAGTTAGTGGGGGTATAGTTTGCCGTATCTACAACGACACCTGTACCATCCGCGATGTCTTTTACTGTCATCGTAGGCGTAGCAGTCACACCTACGTCTTGCATCTTACCCGTGTACGCGCTGACATCACCTACTAGGCCGTCTATACTAATTGGAGTTGGCATGTATTTTTTCTCGCTCTTGGTAACATTTCCTGAGGGTGTCTCGAAGGGAAATGTAGTCCCCGATAACTTGGTCTATCGCCGTGAAGTCTTCAGGTAATTGACTAATCTGCTCAACTAGTGTGCTGTTGAACGCAGGCGTATAAGTCTCAATTTGTGGGCAGTAGACCTCTAATTGGGCGGGCCTAAAGTCCTTTGTCGCGCAACCTAGTAACAAGCTCGTCACGGGTATCCACAGAAGTAATTTCATCGGATTCCATACTCTTATAAAATTCTGACTTGGCAATTTCTTGCTCTAAATCATGTTTTATGTATTTGTTTTCGTTCAATTTCGTGCCGTCTTTCCTACCTAAAATATACAGGATTGGCAGGAGGGCGGCAAGCATGCCCATAGCAACAATCTTGATTTTTCCTGTTAGCAAAGAGAGCATTAACTGACCCCGTTTTTATGGTCTGTCATGCGGGCGTATGTCACTAAGCCGATACCCAAAACACTGAGAACTATAAAGATAAACTTCAATGAGTCCGCGTAGCTTATTAGGGCCTGTAGATTTCCTGCGGCCTCGGTAACCAAACTACCCATAGTCCCGACGCCCGCGGTTGCCGCGCCTGCCATAGTCTTAGACTTTTTAAGGGGCTTTATGGCGGCAGATTCAGGCTTCTGCACCATGGTCGGGCCGCCGTCATCCGCTAAAACCGCGTCCATAGAGAATAGAGCGGCTTCCGCTGATCGGCGTCTAGTTAACCCAGCTAGCGGGGTGAGAACCCCATCTACCCGCGCCTTATTCCAGCGGAGTAGTTGCTCTGGTACTGCGTCCATATCCAGTGCGTTAATTTTCTTCAGGGCCGTGCTAGAAGCAAAGTTTCCTGCTCCTAAATTGAACACAAATGAGACGCAGGCATCGAACTGGTTTTGTGTGAGAGGTACTTTAACCAACTGCCTGACGGCATTCTCACTCTCGCCTACATCCTGTCTAAGATATGCTTCGCAATCTCCCACAGTAGCTTTGTGTCCAGACCTAACGCCCTTAGTATGCCCCCACCCTATAGTCCAACGACCAGCACTACACCGATAGGCGCTCACTGCTCCGTCTTCTGACACTTTGTGCAAGCCTTCAAACTTTTTTATAAGGTGAAGGCCGTCGTCACTTGTATGTTTAGGGTGCATTATTTTAACCTACCGTGCTTGCATAAGGAACGGACTGGCCAGAATACACATTCGCGGGGGTTACCGACGAACCTGATGGAATGGCCATGTTCTGGTTTGACCCGGGTATGTATCCCATCTGATCCATCCGAGCCATCATCTCGTTCAAGTTAAGCATGCTTTGAGATGTGCGTGATCCAGCCTGATTAAACTGAGACAGTAGCAGATTTCCGCTATCGTCAATGGCCCTAGTAATGTAATCTCCGTTTGCCAGTGCGGTCTGTTGGATTAAGGAGCCTTGGGAATCGAAGGAGTTAACCATCTGTCCGTAATTTTCCCTAAACCCAGCATCAATGTTTGCGTCTGCATCAGACAGCACATTCCGCATGGTATCTAGACGCCCCACAAACTCGTTTTTCATGCTGTTTGTTTCGGCATCATTGGTCTGGAATCCAGAACTAATTAGCTGGGCAACAGAGGCAAAGTCTTGGGTCGTGCCAGATGTCCCTGCGGCAAGATCTCCACCAAGAGTTCTTAGCCCTGCGTTACTGGCCATGATACCTGCCTGAACATTTCCACCAACCGATTCAGTTGCGCTTCGATTACCTGCTATTCCCACCATTAGGTCGCCAGTATTGGCGGTTTGGGCAGAGCGTATCTGGCCGCGTTGCTGATTAGCTAGCGTAGCATTGTCGTTATAGGTGTCGGTATAATTGCCAAAATCAGAAGAGAAGTTTCCAACCCGAGTAATGATGTCATCTGTATCAGCTTTTAAAGTAGTGTAGTAGTTAGTGCGCTGTAGGCCTGCACTTTCCAACGCCTTCAATATAAGCTGTTGCTGTTCAAGGTTAGCCGCTTGGTTAGTTTGCCCCAGCGTAGTTAACCCAGTTCGAGTAGCGTCTACATTATCAGTAAGGGATTTATACTTTGTCTCAAGATCAGCCATACTGGTTTCGGTATTTGCGTTGTTCAGGGCAGTTAAGTCCGTGAAGCCTGTACTAACTAGGCCGTCAGTCGTCTCTGCTCTAGTGCTGTTAGCACTCTCTAGGTCAGTAAACCCAGTCGCCATGTTTGTGCCAAGGTCAGCAACACCAGTATTTATCGCACCAATCTGGCCGCCTGCACCATCTGCACCGAGAAGGTTTGTGGAAAGCGCCGCTCCTTGGTCACCAATATTCTTCAAGGTAGCGTCAGTAGTATTAAATCGGTCAGTAACGCCTGTGAAACCTGTGTCTACGGCACCTGTCAAGGTACTGTAGTTTGATGCGGCTGTGGCATTAGCACCTGCGGCGGCAGAAGCGGCGGCGGCAGTGGCGGCATCTCTTGCGGCTGATGCGGCTAGAAAGTTGGCTTCTGCGTCCGCGGCGGCCTGTGTTAACGCATCAAAATTAGCCTGCGTCTGATCTAAGATGCTACCTTGGCCCGTGGACAAGTCGTTAAACTGTGCGTCCCCTAGCCCCGTCTGAGTTATATTTGTGTTGTTCTTTTTACTAAAAATACCCATGGTATTCTCCTGTTAGATCTATCTGAAATAATAAACTAAGAAACTGACCGCCCCAGTACAAAGTATCCAAAAGAACCGCTCGCCAGTGCGTACAACACCAGAGTTCTCCATTACTTTGTTGCGTAGGACATCTAGGTCAGATTCCTGTTCGTCTGCTCTGAATTCCAAACGATCTACTCTCTGAGTAGAAGCAATCAGACGCTCTTCGATTCTAGCGGAAATTAATGCGCTATCATCTAACTTCTTCTCTATTCTGTCCAAGCGTTGGGTATCCATCTTTTAACCTACGGTTACTCTTACGAAGGGACAGGAAGTGTGGGCAGATCAATATCTGTCAGATCGTAACTCCCATCTTCGCCCGCGATTAACTTGGCTGGAAAGTCTCGGAGTTCTTGGCGATACAGACCCACAGCCAAAATCTCAAATTCGTTACGGTTTCCTACATAATCGGGCATCATATAGAAATCACTAGCCTGTAGCCGCGTGTTTCTTTCTGTTCTTAATGCTTCTATATTGCTATAAGGCATCGGTTTTCCTCTTCTAAAATGAGTGTGTTATTAGTACGCTAAAGTGCTGACCAGATCGGCGATATCATAGGTAGCCGCGCAAATTGTTTTGCTGATCTGATCGGCACCAACATGAAACAACTTAGATTTTCCGTAGCCTGCGCCTGATGCGTTTTCAGTGCCGTAGGTGAATAGTTGCGAGACATAAGGTGCCGTACCGGGTGCCATTTCTGACCAAAAACCCTGTTTGTGATTAAATCTTAGGTCATACGACTGCGCTTTAAGTAATGGCAACGATAGCGTGTTTGATGATGTAAATTCGCCTGTTGTGGGGTTAATTTTAAATTTCAGGAATCGAGATGACGGCAGTGCTTGAAGCCATTCATCTGTACCCACGTTCCAGCAATATGCTTTGAAGGTAAAGAGCGTAGTCCCGATTGATGGCATGACGTTAGCCTGACTAATTTGTGTAATAGCCCCACTAGAAGTGATCAGATGACAGTCACCGGTAAATGTTCTAAGAACGGCACCGCCATTTGAGAGGAAAAATACTTGGTAATTTGTGCTTAAACCAAACACTGAACCAAGATTTGACCACGTATTACCGGACGAACGCCGAGCGTATAGACCTTCGGTTAAAGACATGAATTCAGTATAATACGGCACATTCGTAACATCCCACTGGTTCATCAGTGTAACCTGCTCACAGCTGGAGGTCATGCTAGTGGTGAACGGCCTACTTGTTCCGCTAAATTGAAGAGAGGCGGAGCTATTATAGCCGTAGTTGAACTCTTGCGGGTGACCATAAGATCCATCATACATAGCCAGCGTGTGCTTTACTGCCCCCCCAGCCCGACGCTCAGCCGGTAAAACATAAGTACTCGCAGTACAGTCATTTCCAGCGGGATAGAGACTGGACTGATTGGTGTGCTGTGAAACCTGCGAACTTTGACCTGTACCTGTAATACGAACCAGATCATAGCCATATGTATGACTACTACCGTTCCGAGGTATATTCCCCGAATAGGAGTATCTACCTGTCCACTCGTCAGATGTTTTAACCATCGTAGAATAATCGGACGTGGAACCAGTGTTGTTATGAGTCCGAATACAGTTTTCTAAGGTTATAGCGCCTGTGGTCTGATCAGCAGACAAAAGTATAAATGAATGTTGCATGTTGCCGCCACTAGATACTTGGGTCATGCAGTTTATGCCTGCGTAAGCTTTAGATGCGGTATCTAAACCCCTAAGCCTGACTGATTGACTGTAGTTGTTCAGGTCTGTGACATTTAAGTATGAGGTTACTCCTACACTTTGGGCACCAAGGCCAAACTGCTTCTTATCTAACAAAATTGGCGTGTCATAAGTACCCGCCCCACCGCCGCCGCCTGATGTCAAAGAATATGCCGTTCCACCCATCCCTGAGTGATTTCCACAATAGTAATAAGTTTCTACTGCGTCTTGCTCTAGGGTAATCTCAACGTATGCTCCAGCCGAACCAGCCGTACCTACTACTGCTACACCATCCGTTATCTCTGTACCGCTAGCGTGTGTGCCGTCAGCCGTAGCAGAAAACTTTAGAGGGTGCGTAGCATTAGACGCATCTGATTGATCGAATCGATACTTAACGCTGGGCGTTAGTTTTAACGCTTGTTGCGGAGCACCGTCCATCACCAGCAATCCGCCCGCAACAGTAACTAGAATTTCATTTCTTAATGTATCTAACGCCACGTTAAGATTGGTGGAAGTTGCATATGAACCGCCAGCCGCCTGTACTGCCGCGACCTGTGTGTTACCTTCCGCAGTTACAAGGCCAACCTGTGTACCACCTTCGGCGGTTACTGCGGCTACCTTGGTGTCTCCAGCGGCAATAATCTCACTGACAGTAGCAGTGACATTTAAGGCCTCTAGGGTTTTACCCAAAAATACGAGGTCTTTAGGGTCTGTTGTCGATGCGGCTAATGACTGGGCTTTAGTGTCAATCGCCGCGATTAATGTATTGAAGTTACTGTTTTGAACGGCCATTAGCCTATACTCCTAATTGTAGTAAAATTTCGTCTTCGAGATCTGTGATTTTTTGGCCGTGGATGATGTCGCTTTCGGCTTTGCTGTAGTGACTTGCCGACACGAAGTTTCCGTAACCAATTAGTGATACTGTATCGCCGCTGGTTGCTGGCGTATTTAGAGCTAGCGAGTCACCGCTTGTTGCTGTGAATTCTGTGGGGAGTAAACGGATGCCATTTTTAAATACGTCTAGGAAACCCGGGTCATACGTCGCTGGGAAAATGGTAGTAGACCCAGAGTAGGTTCCTGCCCCAGTGTTCTGGTTAGTACCCACGACATATTCAAATCGATTGGTTGTGCCATTAACACTTGAGTTTACGTTAATGAATCCAGCCGCAGTAAGTACTTTAAGCAGGCTGTTGGTTGTATCATACCACAAATCCCCGATGCCTACATCAGAACCTGTTGGCTCACCTGAGCTTACATAATAGGTATCAAAGAAGTTCGCTACAGCCGCGTTAGCCGCAGAAGCTAGACTTGCGTAGTGCTTTGCTGAGTACTCTCCAGATCCACCTGTTACAGGGGTTCCTGTCTGTACGGCCCAGTTCTGTGCAAGCACTGCTGATGCCGCGGCATTGGTTTCTGAAGTCGAGGCCTGTGCCGCCTTGAGTGCGGCATTCTCACCTGATGTTAGAATACCATCAACGTAGGTTTTTGTAGTTGCGTCAGCACCCGCTACAGGTGTTCCAAGGCCAGTTATCTTGTTGTTGCTTAACGCCAAGGCTCCCGTCAGAGTACCGCCCGCCAAAGGTAGCTTTGTATCTGCGTAAGCCTTAGTAACTGCGTCAGTGTTGGCTGTAGGCGTAGCCAGATCAGTTATTTTCTGTGTGCCCATGTCGAGAACACCCGACATCGTACCACCAGCCAACGGCAACTTAGTTCCCAGAGCAGTGGTCATCGTACTTGCAAATGAGGAGTCATCCCCCAAGGATGCCGCAAGCTCATTTAACGTGTTTAGGGTTTCTGGAGCCGTGTCTACTAGGTTGGCAACTGAGGTATCTACGTATACTTTTGTAGCCGCGTCTAAATCATTAACTGGAGTAGCTAGGTTGGTGATCGTGGCCGTGGTTCCTGCATCCATATCCAACGTGCCCGAGATAGCCACGTTTGTGAAGTTGCTGGTGCCAGTGCTCGTTATATCCCCAGATACTGGGCCTGTATGAGTTCCTGCGCTGTTGCCTGTTAAATTTCCTGTGACATTGCCGCTCAGAGCCCCTGCAAAATTAACCGAGGCAGTAACAACTGTACCCGTTATTGCGGTAGGCGTAACGCCTCCAATTACGGTGTTATTTAAAGTTCCCCCAGTAATGATCAGGGAAGAGCCTAGGTTGACCGACCCAGTAGCCGTAAGGTTGGTAATTGTGGCAAGGCCACTAACGCCGAGGTTGGCAGTAGTACTAATGTTGTCTGCAAAGATCGTATCTATGCGGCCTATGCCGTCTACAAAAAGATCCTTAAACTGGTTGTCCCCAGAGCCTAAGTCTACCGTATTTGTTATCTTAGGCGAAATTACGTTGTTTGGGGGTATTATTAGTATCTCTGCCCAGTCCGCCGCAGAAGGGGCATTTGACCGACAGATGAATGCGCGGTCTGTGAGGACGTTAAACCAAAGCGATCCAACGGCATAGCCGTCCGAAGTGTCGTTTATACTCTGGGGGTCAGTCGTAGCCGAGGTATTGTTACGGCCGCCCACACCACCATGATTAGGTGGCAGATAACCCGACACCGAAGTTGTAAGTGGAATTTTAGAGCCGTCATTGGCTGTGCCAGTGTGTGTATGCCCTGTTGTGCCATGAAAAGCATCAGCTAAAGCATTAAACTCTGCATTGAGCGGGGGTGCGGTAATATTCGCACCGTTGATTATGTCCGCAAACGATTGTCTAGTATATCCTGCCATTTATAGTCTTCCCGCAATAGAAAACTCAAAGACGATGCCTTGAATGCTATATGGTTCTGAATCCCCGAAGGTCACAAACGTGGCCTGTGCCGCCTGCCCCGAGCCCTGTATGTCTGTGGTCATTATCGGTTTATCTGTTCCTCCATACGAAACAGCCGCACCGCTGTAAGTTATGTTAAGTCCTTTGTAGACAACGGGAGAGCCCGCGGCCGTTTGTGCATACGAATTGGGTTTGGCTGTTGATGGATCATTCCAGTCGTAGTTAATCGCCATATTCATTGTGTATGGGCCTTCGGCTCTTACGAAGGTGTTTACCTTTCGCATCACTTTGCGAACTTCCGTCTCCCCAAAATCAAAAAATGGGGTGGCGTAAATGGCCAAGATCTTTGCGCCATCAAATGACGTATCTTTGTTCTCTTGGCGGTAAATTTTTCCGTTGTAGTCTCCGTGGAGAACCAGTTCTATATTGTTGATATATGCGCTTACCGCACAGCTAGCTCTAATCCCTATGAGCTCGCCAAACTCCCACCCCAATCTTTGGTCAGCAGATCTAAGACCTCCAATTATCCCAAAGCTGTCTACTTGATCCGATACTGTTGGAGGATCTATGAAGTAGCGGACTTGGCTCTTAGATCTAACAACAACCCCACACAGAGATTCCAAGTCATACAGACTAGGCAATTCTCTTAGAAGTTGCTGAATAGGCTTAGAGATCGTCTCTAGTTCAATGTCGCCAATTCTAGACGTACCTGCAACTGGTCGTAATCCGTCAGGGGCCAAGAACATCAAATCTCCGCCTATTTCTAGGACAGAGTCTCGAGCCATACAGCCCACATTATTCGTAACTTGCTGGACAGCAAAATCACCGCTAGCACTAACAACTATCTTTTTGATTGAGTTTTCTCCGAAAACAAACAAGTCGTCTCGGAAAGCTTTAAACGCAACGATATCAAATCCTACTATGACCTGACCGCCACCAACTTGGCTACCGCCTGAGGAGGCAGACACCCAATCATACGGGTTGTTGGCCGAAGCATGGGCAATCTTAGCTTCTTCCGTGGGATCTCCACTGAAAAACAAATGCCCTTTAAAAACATCCACAATAGAAGGATAGTCTAGGCAGTTGGAGCCGCCGCCAGAGGCCGCTGTACCAGATCCTGTACTTGTAACCGCGTCCCAGTACTGGCCATCATATATGAGGGCAGGGTTAGCTCCGTCCACAAAGCAGATTGAGTTACCAGCACCAAAATTAAACTTAACGTCTCTAATCTTCTTGATCGGGGTAATTTGACCCACCACGGAAGACCTACGATGTACTTGCCCAGTGCTAGACGTAAGTACTAGTTTAGTCCAACCTGCGGGGTCGTCTCGGTATACGCCGTACTCGTTGACATCTATTGATACTACATCACCAGCACTTGCTGGAGTGAGGAGAGTAAACTCTGAACCCCCTGCTCCGCCTAATGCCACCGTGAAGTGTACAAGTACGTATTTACGTACTCCGTTGATATAGAGCCAGCAATTGTTGGCAACGGGTATATCTAAAGTTCGGGCAGTTGAGTCATAGCCGACAAAGACAGTCTGTCCCTCGGTGGCAACAAACGTGAAAGGCTTTACCTTTCTGGTGGCGTATAGCTCATTTATATTGGTCGTATCATTTTTAAAAAAGGACAGGGACATAATAGCCCCCGCACCGCCCGCTGGGTCTACCTCAGGGTGGCCAAGCTTATACGGGGCGTACCCTTCTATTCTACGGTAGCCGCCAAAAAGAGAGGGCTCGAAATTAACAAGACGAACCGCACTCCCGGGGCTATTTTCCGACAAGTCGAGATGGTTCTCATTAGAGTTGAGCCCACCTCCACAGATCACCTTAAAACTCTCAATAGCATCTGCCATCTAGAAGTATGCCCTCACGACACGCAGAGTTCGAGTATCAGTAACCGTCTCGTACTGGTTAATCAGGATGCCTTGCATTTCTTTAATCCCTTGTTGGAATAGCTGTAGGGATATGCTGGCCGCCTCGTTGTTGTTTCTAAACATGTGCATCTGATATAGCGCACCCTCGATCAGGATGTGATCGAAGCTGTCAGGAATTCTGGTTGCGTCCGTACCCGCAGACAATGCTGTGTGGTTTAAGAAATATCGGTACTGGATCACATATGCTTGGTTGGGTGACGGCGTAACAATGTAGCCGTTTCCATGCCCTTGCGCCACGCTTGTCGGTGCGCTCAAACCTGCTGGGGCATTGTCATCTGTATCTTTAGCCTGTGCATAATAGGTGTCTCTTGATATCGTAGACAACATTGTATGGCCTACGCCTAAAGATTCACTTTTCTGTAATTGGAAGCTATTCCAATCTACTACTTTAAAGTATTGAGGCCACGAATACTCTTCCTGACCTACTAGTAACTGTTGAGTGTGTTCAGCCGAATTAAACGGCCACTCATATTCTGCGGCATTAATTTTTGCGATAGAGTTCTTAATCGCATCTTTTGCTAAAGCCTGAACTCCCCGACAGTCCACGAAAGCAACCTCATCTACTTCGACCTCGTTCAGACGACGCAAAAGCTGATTGGTTAAGTTTCTAAATGTAGAAGCCATTCGGGTTCCTCAATATAAAAGAAATGGGGGCCTCCCGAAAGAAGCCCCCACCTATTTAGGCTACGTTGTAGACAGCAGTCATGATAGCTTCAGGGCGGAGAATCTTCCGACCATAAAGTTGCATGCCACGAACAATGTCTCCAAACGAAGCAGTGTCACGATAGCTCTCAGTCTTATTGAGTTGTTGAGCAGTTGCGATTGCTGACTTGTGACCAGCAATTACAGTTCCGAAGTTTCCTTCAGAGCCTGTGCTCAACGTAGTGCCTGCACCAGTGCCTTGGTAAGGAAGGTTGTTTGACTTGTAGACTTTAAAGCCTCGGATCAAACCTTCACCTACGCGACCATTACGAAGCTCTTCACCACCACCGAAATCGGCAGAAACGAATTTGCTATTCTCATCCATGAGCATTTCGTAAAATACTGGGTCGGCTACAAACCAACGATCCGCAGTATCAACATTAGCTTCGTCCATCTTACGAGCCATTCGGTTAAGAATTGCTAAAGGAGAAGTAATGCCGCCAGCACCACCGCCAGCCGCAACTGGGATAGAAGTGACTTCTGCGTCAACACCTAGATCAGAGCCGCCAAAATCAACGATTGAAAGCGAGTTTGTCGCTAACAATTCGTCTGCGCCTGCGGCGGCGTTTGACTTAGTGCCGTTAGCCGCTGTACGACGAACCCATACATTGGAGTTGTTAAGTTCCCAACCAGACGCATAACCTAACACTTCTTGGTCAAAAGTATCGCGTAGCTTGTATGCCGCACGATCTGTTGCCAAATCCATGAAATTTACGTGGCTATGGGCGCTCTCGATATCGTCCATTTTGAACATGAAGTAGTTCGCTTGGTCGATGGTTAAAGAAAAGTCTGCATCTGAAAGATCTTGTGCCGCTACCGCAGTACCACGCGCATACGTGCTTACTGTGATTTCAGGCTCTTTAATGATCTTTACGCTATCTCCAAAAGAAGAAATCTCTCCCAGATAATCGGTGTTGGAAATATCTTCTACAACTGAAGATTTGCGAAACGCAGTTTGTACTTTTTTGCTGTAAATAACCGGGCTGAAGTTACCGTTACTAAGGTTAGTGTGACCCGACGCTGATGAAAAAGCCATGATGGCCTCCTTGTTAAGTTTAGTTTTGTGAAAATTCCGCATCCACCTCGGGGTGAATTGCGAAGGTTTTGACACCAAACAGAACGAACTAGAGGTTCTAAGGGCTGAACACTTATTGGGTAACTAACGCCTAGCTAGCGTCGAACTAAGCCAAACGGGCTTTGCTCTCAACTAGCCGCTAAAAGGGCCAACAGGACAGGTAATTTAGACTGTTCTTCTGAAAATTTAAGTTGCAAAGGTAGGCGCTAACGCGGCTTTGCTGGAAAAGCTTAATGCTTTTAAGCTATAGTTGGGTTTGTTATAACACAATAGCTATGACATTAACAAGGGCTAACGTGCCGCCCCTGAGATATCGTAAGAAAAAGTGCCTTCTCGTATAGATTTTAGGATTGCATCCTCATTACGCTCGTACTCAGCTACGGACATCTTATCTACCGAGCTCTCTGTAAAACGAGTAGTGCGAGGAGATGGAGCAGAATTGGTAGTCCTACCAACGGACTGAGCCGCCCCATCTTTGGATGCCTTGCGTTGCATCTTGATGCCCTTGTCTTGCTTGTAGAGATCTAGGGCTCGGGAGGCCGCAGTAGCATCTGAGTTGTTCTTGTACAGAGCCTCACTAATCATGGCAGGCTGAGACTGTACCCATTCATGGAATGCCTCATCTTGCCTAATCTGGTCAAAGTCAGGGTGCGTTCGGCGCAACTGCTTCTCCGCCTCTTCCCGCTGAAGCTTTTGCTCAATCTGAGAAACGCGCTGTGACTGAGTGTCAGCCTGCTTTTGCATTCCTTCAGTTACTCTGCGCTGGGCAATGGTGTCGATTATCTTGGCTACGTCTGGATATTTTTTAGCCCATTCCGCAACCTCTGAATCCGTTTTGGGGAATTTGATCTGCTTTTGGGTGGCTTGGGCAAGCTGTCCCTGCAACTCCGTTACTTGCTGATCTTTCTGGGACATTTGCGTTTGCATGTGTCTTCGCAAGTCTCCGTACCGCTTTTTAAAGGATGAGTCGTCGCCAGCCTGCGCTGAAGGGTCTTGCTCCTCTGTTTCTGGTCGTTCCATAACTGTGTCGTCTGTTTCTAGTTCTTCACGATATTGGCCTTGATATTTAGCCATGTATTTCTCCTAAGGGGGGCCTCAAAGTAGTTTGGCAACATTGCCAAAGGTTTGCGGGTAGCCCGTTCCGCGCAATATCTAGGGAGCGTTCATTACGATGAACATTATAAACCCTGCGATAAACACTGGTATGAGGGTCGAAGCCCCTACGAGTGCCATCGTTTCTAGTCGCTCTGTTTTCTCTTTAGCTAACCTGACCTGCTCGGCTTTGCGGTCTACGCGGATCTTACTCCGTAGCGCCACTAACTCATTCCAAGCGGACAAGCCGCGGGAATGGACAACGATCTCCCGAAGTTGGGATTCAACATCATCAGCCTGAATCTTTTTTAAAAAGGTATCTAAAGCCTGCTCATTTACTGAAGTGCCGAGTAACGATGGCTTATTCTTCTTCGCAGTGTGAGAACTTCTAGCCTCGTCAAGCCCATCAAAAAGTTTAGCAAGCGGTTTTACTAGGTTAACAATTTCCTGACCAGCCGATATGCCAGCCTTAACGGCAGAGAATGCCGCCATAATTGATACAGGTTCCATTCCCCAGCCGCCCCCGATTGTTTATTTTCGCATTAGTGCAATTTTCACCGTAGGCTTGTAGGACAGGTCTCTGGCTTGCTTTTCTTGAGTAGTTTCCTCTCCGTCCATAGTCTCAGTACTCGTCTCCACCATGGCCTCGTCTACATCCGAGTCTTCATCTTCTGAGTACTCTTCGTGGGTCGCCCCCTCCATCTCAGTGCCGTCAGGCATAGTATGGGTTTCTTCGTCTTCCTTCTCAGGATTGTAGGATTGAATCTGTCCCGCAAAAGCCATGTCCATAAGACCCAGCTTGGCTTCATCCCTAAGAGACTCAAAAAACTTGAGGCCGTGGTAGTTTAATACGTCCGCGGGGACTACGTACTCGCCCTCGCTTAGTAGGGCTGGGATATCATCCCGCACATTCTTAGCAGTTGAGCCCGCAGGAATGGGGTTGCCTGAAACGGGGTCTGAACCAACCGTCACACCCATGCCACAGCCGCCCATCAAACCCATAGAGTCTGAACACCCAGCACCGTCCTCACTGCCACAAGTGGCACACGGCATACCGCCATGATAAAGCTCCACAGAATCCTCATCCTCTTGCTCAATCGTGTCTTCTTCGACTTGAGCTACTGCGCGGGAATCTTCTGACTCTGGTGAATCATATTTTTTGTTTTGCATCATCACACCTGTAATAAGTTTGGTTGGTATTTTACCGACAAGCCTCAATGGCCTGTTCTCTAAGAGTCAGCATGCGGCGTAACTCTGCAATTTCACCCTGCATCGAAATGACTTTAGAGTGCTCTGAAGCGGTCTCAAGATAGCCTCGGATAGTCTCGATCCTCATGTCGATGTAGACCTGCAACAGGGGATACCTGTCAGGGTCGTTGACTAGTGGGAGGATAGCTTTGGCTGTTTTAGTATCCATGCTTCACCTAGACGTTTTGTTCTGGGGGTGGAGTAGGTACAGCGCCGTCTGGCCCGTTGGTATTGCCTGCTGTCCCGGGAGGAGGTGCGTTACCGGGGGCTATGTTCCCGCCACCATTTCCCGTAGGATCTTGAGGGGCCGCCTGTGGAGCGGGGGGCTCTTGAGGCATCAGGGACGCAATATCAGCCATCATCTTAGCCTGTATTGCCGCTTCCCTTGGATCATTGAGGATTTTATTCTCGTCAAGATCCATACTCGCGGCCATCTCCCGCAGTATGTAGTCGTACTTTATAAATGGGGCCATCATGGGATTTGCCGTCTGGTTCATAAACGACAACAGTCGTTGGCTACGAACCTCGTTACGCATGAGAGACTCAGTGCCGCGGGCTACAATATTCAAAGCACCGCGAGACATGTCCTTATCAAAATTGAACTGCATGTTAAATGCAAACAAGGCCTTACCCACGGGCGTAAGAAGGTAGTCATCGATGTTTCTAACTACCGCCTTAATGTTCTGGCTAGCCGCAGATAAAAGCATAGACATGCCACTGGCGGTTCGTCCTACGCCTTGGACACCCGTCATGCCGTGGGCATAAGAGGGCATTCCCGTACTCTCATCTGACAGTTGTCGAGCCTTATCGAACATCATCAAACACTCGTTTGTCACGTTCGGAAACTTGGTGCCAAACACGGCTTGCCCGGGGGCACCCGCTTGTCTCCGAAAAACCTTGCCGGGATGGATAGATAGGTTCTGGCCCGGGACTAGATTAGTCTCATCAATCTCGATCAAGAGATTTGAGGATAGCGCGGCGTTGTCTACAGCCATACGCATAAAGCCGTTCATAATTTCTTGGGTATCTTCCATGTTCTCAGCAAGACCCACACCAAAGAAACTGTATGGATTTACCTCATAAGGCACAGCAGAGTATGGAATTCTGGAGGGGCTAAACGGATTAAGGACTAATCGAAGTATCTGGCCATTACACACCCAAGCATTGACTTGGATCTGGTCGCGGTCTGCATACTCCTCAGGTATCTCAATCTCAGCCTGTTCGGCAATTTCAGAATCTAAAATGCCCCAATACTCAAGAACCTTGTAGCGATTGGTTTCGGCGCTGGTGCTGGCACCATCCTCTAATGCACTCTCCCAATACTCTTTATCGTAGTCCTCACCAATCTCGATAGCCAATTCAATGGATTCTTCTCGGAAGTGTGGACGCTTTTTCAAAGCACGAAGTTGAGTTCTATTCATGCGGTGGCGTTGTATTGTGTACTCAGCCTCAGACATTGATCGTGCATCTGGGTCTGGGTAAAAATCCCATATGCTGACAGATTCTACTTTAGGAACTACTTTGAACTCAGGCTCGTAATCACCGTCTTCAGTCCAGTGCGGATATTCCTTGTCGAAAGCAAAAGGCCCCTTGAGGATGCCTGTGCCAAACAACGACATTTCAAATGCTACGTTACGCAAATGCTTGCTTGCTTCACACTCTTCTAGCTGGTCGTGAATCTGGCGCTCCATTAGTTGGGCAGACTCTTTTACAGGCTCATACGTCTGGGCCGTAGGAGAGACGCCCACACCTTCTTGTAGCTCGTCCTTGATCCTATCAAGCTCGCTCTTTAAAGGCCCCACACGGTCAATTAGAGCCCTTCTGGTGGTGTTAGCCTGACCCTTGGGTTGTGAGGCAACCTCGGGGGTTGTTCCAGCCTCAAAGTGGACGTTATCAATTGCGCCTACTGCTGTGTTTAAAGCCTCGACGCCTACAGGGAACTTACCACCAGCAAACAAAACATCTACGATCTGGTTATAGGATGCCAGAACCTTAGTTTTTGTAATCTTGATAAATGCCTTAGATTTTTCAGTCTCAGTGAACTGCACCTCAGGGCCATATATGCCGCGGTAGTTGCGATAAGACCGTAGCCAACGTGCCTCGTCTTGTTGACGGGAGTCACTGGCGCTGTTGAACCGTGAATTTACCCACGAAACTACGCCAGACATCTCAGCATTCTCTTGCTCGACGTTGTCCCCCTCTTCGAGGTGGGCAGGAGACCGAATATCCATCTCGATATCTTCGGTAGAAATTTGTGGTTTATCCATTAATGCCATAGTTTAATATCCGAAATTTGAGCTGGCGGGTTGCCATTGGTTGTCTGATGTTTTCCAGTCTTCAAATATAGAGACCGAGCGGGGTCTGGACTGGATGCCGTACCGCAGTGAATCGTATGTGTGGTCTGACGCATACCTAACGTCGATATCGTCGCCACCCTTCGGGTCATTAGGTATGGTGGGCAGATCAGAAATTATCTGTCTGCACGTATCAAAGAACATTATACCAGAAGTCTGGGTTGCCTCGTCGTACTTCAGCAGTTGGTGGAGCCTGTTCCGACCCGCAACACGCGAACCCGCAGATCTATCGCTAGGCCTCCAACGTACACCCATGTTAATCATCTCTTCGGCAATACTAGGGCCTAGTTGTCCTCGCTGGTGCCAGCACGAACTATCTAAAACGCCGTAGGCTATGCTCTCGCCTCTCTCGGCTTCCATAACTGCCGCGCCTAGATCCTTAGAGGTGTGCTTAGTTAGGTATAACTCTCTATATACGATCAATGTTTCGTAGCTCGGATCAATGGCGAACCAATGCACCGCTGAGTAGCTTGAGTACCCATAGTCGCAGGATCTAAATCGCCGCCAGTCGTGCGGTATGTCAAAAGGCTCAATCACATGGTGAGCCAGCTTGAACTCAGGAAATGCCGCGCCGTCTGCGACGGCCCAATCACCCTCGAGTAACTGCCTCCTTTGCATCTCAGGCAAAGATAGCAGGTTAGTTTCGTAGTCGCCTTCCGCGTACAAATATGGATTGTCTTTCAAGGTAGCAGGGATGAACCTGCGCTGGAACAATGCCTTTCCTGCCTTAGCATGACCCTCAGGGTATCTGAGAACTTCCCCTGTTTCTGGGTCGGTGGCATCAAACGACTTGTTTGCGGGAGAAGGGTCGATGAACGCTTTCTTAACCCACTGATGTCCCCTACCGCCCGGGTTCGTAGTCGCCCGCATAAATAAAGGTAGGGTTGGGTCTACGGAACGCAATCGGCTCCTCATATAGTTCCACGCGAACGGGCTGGCATACTGCGTCAACTCATCGAACGCTATGTAGCTAAATGCTAAACCTTGGTAACGAAGAACGTCTTCATCCCTTTCCAAATAGGTAACCCAGAGCCTCGCCCCGCTAGGGAACGTCCATTGGGACTTCTTCTCTTGCCACTTAGCCCCCGGGTAGGCCTTGGGGTACAGTTCTTGGCTTTTAAAAATTAATTCTCTGAGCTCGTCATTGGTTCTACGCAGTATCAGCCCGTTGAAGTTTGGATTAGCAAAGTACCGCATCGGGTCTGCAAGTAGGCCGTAGCTCTTACCTCCGCCTGCGGCACCTCCGTACAAAACCTCTCGCTCTGAGGCCGCCAAGAATTCTGTCTGCGGCCCTTTGTTCGGTCTGAAAACAACTTCCCTAGGATCGTCCTTGAGAGTTGCCTCGAAATCTAGGGTGTCTGAAAAGCTAGGTGTCTCACCAAGTACTACGCTATCGAGAGGTAGGCTCGGCTCACCCTTGAGCTTATTTAGTTTCTTCTTAGTAACCGTCAGGCTTCTCTTGGCACCCGCTTCTTTGCGCTTTAGCGCGGCTAGCTCTCGCGCTCCTGCTGTTTTTGGAGCTCGCTTTCGCTTATCCTTTTTAAGCTCGCTAATGCGCGGATTCTTGTCACCTCGACAGCGTTTCCAAATATTTGCAATACCTTGATGGCTAATCGAAGCGCCGCTCTTTTCAGTGAGCCACCGACTTGCTTCGCGGTAGGAGTGGCCAGCATCGAGGTAGTCCATTGCCTCATCGACAAGACGGACGATTTCGTCGTCTGCCACAAGGATGAGAGGATCGCTTTCGCTTGGTCTATAACCATACGGAATTTTTGCATTTGCATTAGGCCTAGTTCGATTGGGCCAATTTTCGCTACTGGCTATCGTCGTCGTCATTTATGTCTGGGCTCTGTTTAGGCGGAAGAATAAAGATTCCACTTTCTGGGCCAGATATATCTATCTGCTCCCGTTTAACGATGCCCGCACGGTCTAGTATTTGGGATGCCGCCGAAACTGCGTTTCTGGCCCCCATAGCTCCCGGGTCTGCTAGTACGTCTATCATACTAAACGTCGCCCGAGGCGCATTCATAGCCAGAAGCAGGCCAGCCCGCTCAAGGATCTGATCTTTCAAAGGCTCAACAACTTCATGGGTCTTCGTGTTAGGGGAGTAGCCAGCGACAGTCATAGCGCCACGAATACTTCCCCTAGACTCGCCCACTAAGGCGTCTAGGAAAACTTGTTGCTTCTCAGTTAACTCTGCCATTACTTTTTAGTGGCCTTCTTTTTAGAGTAGCCGCCTTTTGAGAACTCAGGGGCATTTTCATCTACCGCTTTAGTAGGCTTGCCGAATGTTGTGGTGTGGGCTTTCATGTAACCGCCCATGGCCGCTTTTACGCTGGCCCCACAGTTAGCTTTAGTTACTTTCATCTTCATTGCTTATCTCCGAAGTCGTCCAAGATTTGGTGTCCTATCAACATCTTTAGTTGTGGCCATTACGGGTAATCCTCACTAAAGCTCGTCTTTTGATACGTAGGCGTTGGGTAGGGCTTTGATAGAGAACTCGTCCGCGGAATAGTAATCTTGGTAACCTTTAAACACAGTGGCGTGTTTTCGAGCCTGAGCCTTAGTAATAAGACCCTCCTCAACAAGGTATCGCCTAACGTCCACTAAAGAGAGCCTCACACCTGTATTGGCCTCGATGGCCGCACGGATGTAGATTAAATTGATGTTCTCTGTAGGGCTTGATTTTTTATAGGAAGCCATTGTCTATATCGCTTGTTATACCATTGTAAGTGTCTTTAAACAACCCTAATTAAAGTTATAGAAATTTGGGTCACGGTGCTCGACAAAATATAAGATCCGTGCTAAAATATACTCACCTTGCCGAGGGGACATATACCTACTTAGGCAGGAGCTCTTCTAAAGAAGTAAGCCATGAATCGTAGGAATCTTTATTCTGGTGGTTTGCTCTACTTAGGCTGATAATCTTCTTCCCTGCATGCTTGGCGCAGGTATCAAAGAAGATAGCATGATCCTCTAAACAGACTAAAGCGAACAGGTCACACCCAGACCCTCCAAATGGTCTAGTATTCCCCGTCTTTCCTTTGCCTACCCAGAAACCCCGCCTAGGGCTGTCTGTTGCTGTGGTCTTCACATCGATGCGGATAGGTCTATCCCCAATCAAGGCAAGTAGGTCGTAGGATGAGGCATCTGCTCTGGTTATTTCAACTCCAAACCCCCCTAAGATAGAGGCCACTAGATACTCTCCAATAGTTCCTACTTGGGTGCTGGTTAAGTTGGCCATTCTCTCAGGCTTATAGAGTGTTTCCAAAGGTAAGGTCATCATAGTCCTCTGGCCCTAGCTCACCCTCTAGATGGGTAGCTAATGACCGTAGATCTTCAACATGCCGAGACATACGACTTGCTATCGCATGTAGTTGGCCCGCCCCAGAACCGCTAAGAGTTGAGGAGTCATCTCGGTAGAAATCAAGTAAGTTGGAAATAACGTCTTCAAATGAAGTTCTACCTTCAAAAACAGCCTCATTGCCTGTGTCGGCGAATACTAGCGTGATGATATGGAAGTCTCCGTTATCATCTACCTCGAGGTCATTCTCTAGATCGAACTCTAGATCTAGGCCTAAGCGTCCTATTGAGGATATACTCACACCAAGTCTCCTATAAGGGGTAAAACACAAGATGTAGTGCTTTAATATAACTAAAACTACATCATCTTGTGGTTACCTTAGGGTATTTAAATATAATATGCAATAACTAAAGCCCTAGTAATGGTCTAATTAGAGCTTTAAGTGAACATAAACGTAAAAAACGTCCATAAGTGAACATAAACTACAAAGACATGGGTAATTATCGTAGGTTTTTATACCTTTTATGGTATGCACCTCATAAAAAGAAGTCATTTGCGGTCATAGCTGATCTGACTATAATAGATGTACAATTCATCACTCGGGGCAGGTAGGTTTGTTAATTTTTATGGTAATATTCGTTGTTTGTGGGCTAACCGCAGTAGCGAAAGACGATCTAGAGCGCCCTTAGTGGCGCTTTTTTTATGTGTTTGACAATGTGTCAAATCCCAACCCCCAAATAGGGTAAGTTTTACGGGTACTTTACGAATACCTGTTTCCTATAATTTCTATAGGCAGTGCTTGGCTCGGCTAGGGCCGTTTTACAGTCCCGTTTTCCTGAAATTAGGTGGTAGCTGTATACGCTAACGTACACCCCCCCCATGGCCAGTTGCCCCCCCCTACCTGATTGGCTGGAGCCCTTATTCTACGGGGCCTGTAGAGCAATCGACCCCTATTTATAACGGCCGCGGTAATAATAAAACCCGCCCCTATTTGATTAATAAAAAACTGATTAAAAAACTAGTTCGCCCGAGGGCCATATAAATAACGGGTTTAGGTTTTGAGGTCTCATAACTACTAGGTGATAGCCCGCGCAAAATAACCCTCGGCGCTTTACGCATATATGAGAGCCGAGGGCGGGCCGCTCGAGAGCACCAATTAGCCCCCTAGTAATCCCGCCCTATTATCTCGGATCTAATCCCGCCCTGTAATCGGTCTCAATATCTGGCCCTGTAATCTGGATCTAATCCAGCCCTGTAATCGGTCTCAATATCTCGGATAAAATACGAGCCCAATATCTGGCCCTGTTATCTGGCCCCGAGTAATAACGGCGGGCATACTGTACAGATATACAGCACCCAATAAGCATAAAATAAACCCGTTATAAATCAATGACTTATAAAAGTACTGTATATTTATACATGGCGCTAGCTGGCCGTATATTCAATTCTAACGGGGTTTAGCGATTACCGCGGCCCTAGTACATAAAGGATCTATA
>Ga0115007_10000349_pt1 | contig 30585 bp, 30 predicted proteins | sample ArcOceMetagenome_2_FD_87166 | JGI IMG/M metagenome (GOLD analysis project Ga0115007, IMG submission 87166) | Marine eukaryotic phytoplankton communities from Arctic Ocean - Arctic Ocean ARC135M Metagenome | ecosystem: Environmental > Aquatic > Marine > Oceanic | place: Arctic Ocean | collected...
ATATTTGGTTCATTTTGCAATATCATTATTTTATTAAATGAAAGTCCCATATGAATTGCACCAGAAATTTTAGATTTTCGTTGAAATGGATATTTTCTACACAAAACATAAGTTGCATTATTCACTTCACTAATCATTTTTTCGGTAGATGCATTTATTATTAATTTTATGTTATTCATACCATTAAATGCTGGTTTTATTCTTGTGTTTGTTCTTAAAAAAAATGTAAATGTAAAATTATTATTATTTTTAATAAATTGTATTGTATCATCATCTAAATAGCCTTCTTCAAATCTCCCTATAAAAATAATACTTTTATTTTCAAAACATATATTTGGCAAAAAATGTAAAGGCAATCCAACATTACTAACTGGCAATAAATATGGAATAGTAAAATTTGTAAACGGAGTCATTGTAATATTTTTTCTACAATTATATTTTGATATATCCTTATTGCAATGGTGAATGCTAATATCATAAGCAATATTTATTTTTTCATCAATATATGATGTTAAATCAATAATACAGTCAAACTGATGATTTTTAACATCATATGTTTTTGTCAACATCAACTCAAAATTGTAATATTTTTTCCAAAAATAAGTCCAGCAAAATTTATCATTATATTTATCAACTAACAATGTAACATTATGATTTTTTAGTATTTCACAAAACCCACCAATGCATTCATGATGTATGTTATATACTGCAATTAAAACATTTTTTTTCATTTTGTGATATATAAATTAGAAAATAAAATGCATTTTAGGTTTGTCCGCCTGTATACATATTTTTGTATGCGTATTTTAAATCGTTGCTAAATTCATTTTTTAGTTTAATTTCCATTAAAGATTTAACCGCATTATTATCAATTGTTTGAAAATCATATAAAGGAATGTGACTATCGGGCCAGTATCCTTCAGCACAAGCATTCACTCTATAAATTTCTAACTTGGGATTAAATATTTTTGCATAAGCAGACACTTGCGAATGAGTTTTTAATACAAGATTACATTTAGACAGCAAAATGCTATTAATAATTACATTTTTTAATAAAAACGTGTTGAGCTCAGTTTCAGTTTTTAATTGTTTCTCCAACAAATTTACAGTTTTTATGTCCGCATTTGTTTTTTTGCATTTTTTTAGTTCTGCCATTTTATCTTCAATTAATGTAAGTCTATTAAGATGGATTGAGTTTGAATTTTGGTCATTTTTAAGGTCATCATAATATAAGATTTCATATGTATTCGAGTATAATTCTTGCATTTTAAAAATAAATGCGGCTTCGTCAGTGCTTATAAAAATTGTTGTGTACGAATGTTTGCTTAAATGATAGTCGATAAGTTGAATAAATTCGTCTTTGCTAATGTGAGTTATCCAGTTTACTTTGTTTTTATCTGTACCTCTATAGTGCAGCCCAAGAACCTTTTTAGACTGAAACTGTTTATTAAACTGATTCACTTCTGATATGATTGATGTATCGAATTTAAAATACTCAAAAAAATATTTATTTGCCAACTTAAAGTCATTTTTAAATGAACTAAATTGAGACGTGTTTTCATGGTGAGTTTGAGTTCCACATATAGTTTTACAAAGTCCAGTAAGACATGTTAATTCGTTAACTTTTTTATTTTGGTTATTTGTGGAAGGTTCGTATGTAAGTTGGATTAACCCTCCCATTACTTGAAAATTTGGATAAGAGCCATAATTGTGCGAATAGTACAACAAATTTAGCAATATGCCGTTATCAAAATAATTTTGTTTTAAATATGGCAATACTTGGTGAATATATGCTAATGCACTAAAAAACCCTTTATTCATGGTTACACTTGGTTTATAACGTAACACATCTTCACTTAATAATTGCCAATTTCCCAAAGTTGCGTTGCATGATGAACAATCGCTCATAATTTGCTATTTTATTATCAAGATGAGATTTATGCTTAATATACAAATAAATATACTTAGCATTAGTAACAACCATAAATGAATTCTAACACGTCTACCAGTAAATTATTATTTGTAACTTTTTTTAATTGTCATGGAAAAGAATATGTAACTCAATTGCAGAATAATTCAGAATTCAATAAAAAATATACAGTTGTATACATTGCCTTATATGATTATTTAGACGGGTACAAATATGAATTGTGCAACGAATTAATTTCAGAACATTCTGAACTTATACGTAACGCAGACGTTCTATTGATTCAAAGTCTAAAACACAAACAACGATTTTTAGATACTCAAGAATTAATAGACAATTATTGTAAGTCTGATTGTACTGTTATTAAAATACCACATTATACATTTTCAGGATACGAATATACATACAATTCTCTCAAAGACAACCAATTATCATTCTCAAAAACAAATGCAGAACTTACAAATCACTTGAATTCTATTTACAAAAACAATAGTACTGATATTAGACAATTTTTCAATTCAGAACTTAATCATTTAAAAGAGTTGGATAAAATAAGCAGCATTTGCGTTCACAATTTTGTTGAGAACACTTTTAATAAAACTCGGTTATTCTATGCAAGAGGATATCCTGCAAATTCTTTTTTTTATAAATGTGCTGTTCAAATATTAAACATTCTTAACATACATACACAAAGTGATGCTGTATTTTCAGGCTCATTTGCATATTTAAAAGTTCCTATATTGCTAAGTGTTGCAAATGCTTTAAATATTGAGTTTTGCTTATATACATCAAAGTTAAATGGTGCAAATATGATTGATTATTTTTTAGCTCAAAAACGATTAAATACATGTATTATCAAAAAGAGAAACTTTGGAATGTTAAACGAAATCCATAATGAAAGAATTCAGTTGGAATTAAATGTATAATATTGAATTATTCCCATACTTTTTTTATGTTGTCCAATTTTTTTAAATGCTTATAAATTTTTAGCAATGAGTTTTCTTTCACTTCATTAAAATGAGAATTGTTAACATTCATAAATTGATGTAGCATTTGTTTTATTTTTACAATGTCTATTACAACACCTACAATGTACGATGTTGAATTGTTTAAAAATAAACCAATTATATTATTGGAAAAAGGCAATGATGAAAATTCAGTGGCACATTTTGGTGATATTACATGTCAAGTGTATCAAAAATTAGGTGCAATTTCTTTAATTACTGATGGTGTAGGACGCGACATTGATTTAATAAACAAATTAAATTTTCCAGTATTTAGCAAAGCAGTAAATCCAATTGATGCTTTTGACAAATGGGCATATGTTGATTTTCAAAAACCAATATTTATTGAGAATAAAAATATTTACCCAAACGATTACATTTTTGCAGACAGTGATGGTGTCATATTTATTCCACAAGACTTGTTCTCAGAGTTTAAAATAAAACTAAACAGTGTTTTACAAAAAGAAAGAAGTATTCGAACTTTTTTAAACAATACAGCTTGTGAAAATTTGGACACGAAAATATTAAATTTTGTATCAGAAAAAGGAAGATTTTAAAGCACAATGCTTATTTGGTTTTAACACTGCGAGTTTTGTTTTTTTTTAGTTTTTTTAATTTTGATTTCAAAATGCCAGAACCAACTGACCCAGTTAAAAGTTCTTTTTTTGTATTTAATAAATGTTTGGGAGGGTCTTTATTGTTAAATTTCATGGTACGACATCGTCGATTAAATGAACATTTTTGGTCGTTTTCGCAATTGACTACATTTTTAAGCAAGTGTGTATCTCGTATCAAACTAGTCTCGTCTTTTTGAATGTCTGATTTTGTTTTGCGTGTTTTTTTTAATTTGCGTGTTTTTCGAAGAGAAGCATTTGTTTTATTAATTCGATTTATATATGTTTGGGTAAGAGCATCTGTTTCCGATTTTAACCGTTCGTTTGCCTGCAAAATAATTTCCCGTCGTGATAAATGTATATTTGCAGTTGGAATATTTATATGTGTTGACATGTTTTGTTTTACAATAAGTTCTTATTTTTTTGTAAATAAATCAAGCTTTGTTAATTAAAAAAAATGAGTCAAACTACTTATGTGTGCATCTACACAAATATATAAATGACAACAAACAATCCAAAACTAAAACTAAAACCAAAATATAGCTTAAATACTTATATTGTAACAACTCGTTTTGATGTTGAAACATGGAATAAAAATAAAGTATATAGAGAGAATAATGGAATTTGTGGATGTTTTTACAGTGACCAAATTCGTATGTCAACATCTATACCATCTAAAACAAACGTGTTTGTTGTTGAAATGAATAATTCTCTAAATCGAATTGAAGGAATTGGGCTCGTACTAAATAAAATCGTGTATGATGAACACATGAAAGTTTATGATATATCAAATTATAACCGATATGCTTACACTGGAAAATATAGAATTAGTAGGGAAACCTTAGAATTGTACAATGCCGAATTAATAAGAATACTTGATGTCATTTTGTTTAAAGGAAAGTCCCATATGAAGCGTGGTGCAGGATTTACACAAATGACTCCTAAAATAATGTCTAATCCTAAATGTGCACATATAAATATTTTGAATGAAATATGCAAAATATTTGTTGAAGTGTATCATAAATAAATAAATAAGGTAAAATATCTGTTCTCTGTTCGTTCTCATTTATAAAATATATGCGTTTATATTTTATTTTTTTAAAATAGCATATATATATGTTAAAAATCGTTGAGTTTTTGTTAGCATGCTCTTGTAGCTCAGTTGGTTAGAGCATTGGTCTTATGAGCCAAAGGTCTGCGGTTCGAACCCGCATCAGAGCAAAACCAAAAATAAAGTTTTCTAACAAAGTATGCTTGTTTAGCTCAGTTGGTTAGAGCATCCGGCTGTTAACCGGGAGGTCGTAGGTTCAATTCCTACAACAAGCGATGGGAGGGGGAGACTTAAGATCCCACAGATACCCGGTTAGCTCAGTTGGTAGAGCGCTGGCCTTTTAAGCCAGTGGTCGTGGGTTCAAGCCCCACATCGGGTAAGGGGGAGGGGGGGGTGAAGAACTGTACATAAAAGTGGTGCATTCTAAAAAAACAAAATTCTGCCTTAATAGCTTAGTTGTAGAGCACCACACTTGTAATGTGGAGGTCCTGGGTTCAATCCCCAGTTAAGGCTTTTTTTATATTTTGAAAAAATAATAAACGTATATGTTGCATATACGTTTATTTAAAAAAATGAATTATTGCGTAGTGTTATACAATATAACACTCTCAATAATGTTAACTGTACAACAGCTTCAATTAAATTATAAACAAATAATTTATTATAAAATTTTATATTTATTAGAAAAACGAGTTAAATACAAAATTGAAGAAAATATTAAAATTAAGGTGGGACAAATAAAACGAGGTTCAAATTGCTCAATTCGCGGTCTGCAATATGAACAAGATGTTTACAATATTTGCAGATTATGCAAAATTAACGGCATTCCATTTAACACACAATTGCCAACAGAATTAGCTGGATCATCAATTAAGAATGATATTAATTGCACTATTATAAATAGTGAAACAAATATGCGAATGAATGTTGGTATCGAAATAAAAAAATATAACACTCCAGATTGGATGCAGTGTAGTATCAAATATAACTTTGAAACAAACGTATGGGAAGCATCCGATAAAAATAAAAACCCTAATCAATGTAAACACATTTTTAACACACTATTAAAGGATGCAGGTGTGATCTTGTACAATGGTAATGTTCCTCCGTTTATGAAAACCCAAATAACACATGTTGAATGGATACAAAATAAAAACGAAACCGATCAATGGAACGATGTATATATTGATATTCCCCAGGATTCCATCCGAAAATTGTATGCAGCAAAGGGGTGCAGCTATATTCAAATTAGCAATGGCTATGGATTATACCATCTTGGAAATGATATTTGTTGTTTCAATGTTCCTTTATTTACAGTTGAGCAGCGGTTTCGAATTCGAACAAAAATACACACAGCAATAAAAAAAAATGGTTTTTGTTCACTTTCAGTAACTGTTGCATGCCAGCCAAAAAATATTAAGTTATTAGAACCATCTCCATTTTCACTTGATGCAATAAATAAACTGCCAGTTATATTTTCAACAGCATAACCGTTATTATTATTATTTATTTTATTATAATTGTTATGCATTTTTTTTAATAATAACAATTTCTGATGATTTTTTCGAGGCGTTCATACAATAGCTCCAGCTAGTTTCAATAATTGTACAGTCTTTGTATAGATCCCGTATATAGTCACAATTATTGTATGTCATAATCCAATTTGTTTTTGTTTTGAGAATTTCACATAATATTTCATGTTCAAATGTTTCGTGCATATCTCCATCTTTTCCATAAAGCTTGGATGATTTTTTCAAATAATAAGGAGGATCCAAAAACATTAAATGCTTAGAATCCGAATTGTGCAAACCAATAAAATGTGTAAAATCGAAATTGCAAATAGTAAATTGGGAAAGGTCAAGGTTTCCAATTCTATTAATAGACGATTTTGTAAATCGTTTTTTTGAAGATTCTTGCGAAAACCCACCAGATAAAGTCGATCCACTAAACGAACATCTGTTAATAATAAAATATAAAACACTTTGTTCAAGTTCACACAATTCATTCATTATATGATTTCGGCATTCCAAAAAATATTCTTTATTAACGTTGTCAATATATGAATGTAGTTTTTGACACAATATTGTGTTGTTTATTTTGCAGTTTATCCAAAAATTAAAAAGTGGGGAGAATTTGTCATTTGCTGCAATGCAAACACCGTATTTAGTTTGAAGGAAAAACTCAAATGATCCTCCTCCGAAAAATGGTGATATAATAGTATCTATTGCAGTCATGTCAAAATGGTCGTTTAAAATTTCATCCAATACTTTGCAAGCTCGAGTTTTTCCACCCGGATATCTTAGTGGTGATTTATTTTGAAACATGTAAGTTGTATGATATTAAGATGGTGTTTATTTTTAGATTTATGTTCATTTTTTTTGATTAACCATTAGCAAATGCATTAGCAATGGCATCAATTGCATACATATTTTGAGATAGGGTTGTTAATATTTGAGCAGCTTCATTTAATGAAGTTTCCCAAAGATTGTGTTCAAATATATCTGTTCGAATTGCTTGGTTCTTAGCTTTCATTGCTTTTGTTGCATTTTTTTTAAGTTTTTGTTTTTGTTTAATTTTATTTATTACCCATATAAGATTATTGTGTGTATTTTCAGAGTAATTTTCCTTTCCAGGTTTCAAACCAGCTTCGTCATTTAAAAATGCCCGCATTGCAAAAATTTGACAAAATCCGTGAGAATTATTTTTTTGTAACCCGCGGTCATACGAGTCAACAATTCTTCCATTAATAATTGCCATAAAATGAACACCAATTTCCTCGCCATATTCGTTAATACCGTGATTTTCAATATATATGCCGCTTTTATTGGAGTCAGAAGCCATAAAGACTTCATCTGTTGTTAAAAATATGGTTGCTTCTGTAAGATATTGAACTATGTCTAAAATCCCCAAAAAAGATATAATTTCGGAAATAGAATCGTCGGTTTTTAACCGAGATTCGTTTGTTGTATTGGGATAAAGTTCGTCCAAAGGAATAGTCAGATAGTCGTCCCCATTACCACCAGTATGCAATCTTTTTTGTTTTTGTTTTTGTTTTATTTTATTTTTTGTTTTTTGTGTTTTTTTTATTTTTCGCATATGTGTCTGTGTCCGTGTTTGGCTATATATTTTTTTTGTTTTTATTTTTCGTTTTGTGCGTTGATTTTTTTTAAGGAAACTTCCCATAATAATTTATATTAATAATTTATTAAAATATAAAAATATTTAAATATCATATGCGGTTTCTAACGAAAGACAAAAGCTAAAATCCATATGATTCAAATCAATTACGCAACCATACTCATCCAACAACTGAATGTTTAATTTAGTTATGTTTACTGGACCATAATATGACCTAACTGGAAAAATACTTGCTAAAGAAGTTGTTGTAACAATAGAAAACTCACCACTTTTAACTGGAATTCGAGCCAACACAGCTTTATTAAGAAGTGAATGTTCAAACATTCCAAAAAAATTATTGTCCACATTATGATTGAAATCGTCGATTGCTAAGTATAAATATCGGTTACCAGACAAATCTAAAATGCCTTCGGATATATGGCTGATTGAATCTGTATAAGTTCCATTTCGGAACCCAAGAATCCAGCCAAATTTTCGAGGAAGTTCTGTCTCAAAACCAGTGCACTGTTTGTCCGCAATGTTAATTGCATTTTTTCCCGATGAAAAATCAAGTGCAATATTAGTTATATTTTCTTCTCCAGTGATTTGAAACAAGCCAGTTCCTGAACCTGTACTACTCACATTAACGGTGAATACAAGTTGAGAAAAGGGGGCACCCATATCTAAAAGCACTGCATTCATCATAGTCAATATTCCACTTGAGTTGTATTTTCCACTGGGAATTTCAAATAGAGATCGACTTGTTAAATCTTCATTTGATTCGTTTTTATAGGCAATATCTAAAAAAAAATAATTATTACCATACTTGCTCGAAACATTATAAAAAGTTGTAGGTAGTTCAACACTTGATAAAGCCATTGTCAAAACATTACGAATTGTTGTGGGAAGTGTTGCATGAAAATTGCATGAATCTGTTGTGGAATAATTCGACCTAAATCGAGTATCAATGTTTATATTTTTATTTAAAGTTCGTTTTTTAAGAGGATTAAGAGTTCCTGGAAAAAATTCACTCGGCATTACATTTATTGGAACAGTTTGTTGTTTTTGAGCGTTTGATAACAGCAAAGCTTTTGCACTTGTTAAAAATTCAACAGTACTGTTAATTTCAATTTTATTAATATCCTTACTTGCCCTAACATTTTCATTAAGGGTTTTTTCTTGTTGGTCTAAATCTAAAGAAGAATACCCAGATGACAATCCAAACATTTCTTTAAGGTCCTCCAACGAATAATGTGAAATATTCAAATCAAATGACATTTATTATATTATATTTATTGTATGTATATAATATTTATGTATACCATCTTTTTACAGCAACAACACTAGTCGATGCTTTGGATGCCGTTTAAAACATCGAATCAAAAAATAAAACAAAGAAGTTCCGCAAATATTTGAAGTATTTAAAAATCGAACCATTGCTGTAGGCGAACATATTTTTTTTCTCTCTGCATTGTCTTTTTGAATTAGTATGGTTATTTCAGGAATTAAATGAATTGAAATAAATAATGCTAAACTCCAATAAATAGACTGATGTGGTATTTTACAAGGAACACTTGTAATATTAATTAGTTCAGGGGATAAAAAATTTATGTTTTCATTTTTTGAATAAAATGCGTGTCTGCGAATTTCGGTGAAATGTGCTCGGTTTGGGTTTGTTACATTTTCTAATCGGACTAAATTGCTGGACCCCATATAGAATACGGTTGTTCGGTTTACAATAATCATATTTTGACGGCAGTAATGTGAGAACACACTTTTCTCTCCACACTGTAAATTATACATTAAGTAATCTAATTGAATGCTCAAAGTCTTTGCAATGTATTTTGCCAAATTATACTCAATGCAACCATGTTGTTGAAAAAACTCGTCAAATGTTTCGACGGAAACTGCATTAAATGAAATAGATTGTTTTGAATCTAAATTTGCAGTTAGTTTATACATTTCGGTCTCAATTTCCAAGTGTGTGTGCAAATGTAATATTGAGTTTATAATATGACTATTTTGAAGAGTTCTGTGAATTGAGCAAATGTGAAATTTGTCGGCTGATATATCATCTTTTATAATAGCAAAATCGGACATTTATTTTAAATAAATTGAACTGGTTGTTTTATTGACCCAAGATTTTTTTATGCCGTTTTGCATTTATTAAATTCATTTAAAATATAATATTGCGTTAAGATATAACATAATATTATGACTGCTTGGACCGATTTAGTTAAAAAGGTGTATGCTGAGAACAAACATAAATCCGGATATACACTTGGGCTGGCAATGAAGGATGCTAGTTTAAGAAAAGGGGAAATGAAGACAACATCCAAATCCGCAAATAGCAAAAGCAAAAAGACAAAAAAATATAGAAAATCCAATAAAAAAAAGAAGACTGCTGGTGGTAAGAGAACTCGCTCTCATAAGAGAACTCGCATTCGCCCTCGCTCTCGTTCATTCGCTTAATTAATAAATATCATTCGATGCAAAGGTTAAACTGTTCCAAAGTCATTTCAACTGTTTTTCTATTTGACAAATTTGGAGAAATATTTGTTAACAATAAATTTATTATATTATTTAATATAATATTACCCGAACATCTGTGCGAATTTCGAGCAACATTTATTAAAATTATGTATGTAATGCTAATGCTATAATTATCCCATGTTAACATACAACCAATCATTGTTTGAACAATAAACGTATAAGGACTATTTATTAACTGTTTTACACAGTTGGTAGCTTGTGATAAATATTGTTTATGCAAATTATCTGCATCGACAGATGACATAGTTTCGAATATGCGCGTCAGTCCATTTATATAATCATCGCATATTTGGTCACATAATTCAGGAGATATACTTGAGCCTTCATTTATTTTTGGAATTGTTGGATTTTTACATAATAATGAGCTTGGTCCTCTTATTTTCCATAGATGCGAAAGAACATAAATTTCAATTGGTTTATACATAAAATCTGAAGACGGAGTTGTTAAAATAGTATTAAATATATATGACATACATGTTTCAGACTGTAAAAGACGCGATAATTGTAAGCAGTGGTTTGTTGGGGATATACACATCTTATGCGCATAAGGCGTGTTTGACGGTATTAATAATGTTTTTGGTGTAATATTGTAAAGACACCAATCTTCTTTTTGAGCCACATTAATACAAATTAATGACGCTTCGTATGAATCTGCAATTCCTCGAACTAATTGTAACGGAAAAATTGGTGAAGTTAATAAAAAAGGATAAAGTAAGTTCCAGTTGGTTGCATTATTAAAAAATAATTGCACGTGTGTTGGTATTAAATTTGAATCTACATTTATATCTTGTGATTGACTTCTTAAATCGCTTATAATATTTTTATTTTTGGCATTAATTAAATTTGAAATATTTTTAAATCTTATATATTGTATTTTAGTGGGGATATAAAAATTAAACATTTCATTTCGCATTTTAAGGGTTTTGCAACATAATAAATAATTTGTACACCGATCGTCAATTTGGCGTATAATTGTTGTATCCTGTGTTGGCATTAATGTTTTTATTTTATGATACAAGTTATATGTTTAAACACTAATAGTATTTTTGATAAAATGCAAGTTGCGCGGTTCTATGTGCAAATAATAAAATATGCCGGATTTTTTAAATTGATTATAATATAACAAATAAATTTATGAGTATTGAGCTTATAAATGAGTTTGATCCTGAACCGTCTCATGATACATTACAACTCCCATTTACACCAACACATACAACCATTCCACTTGACCAATTATACTATTCGTTTTTTAAACTATATGTTAAGCGTGTAACCAATCTTCCTTCTGGTGAGAGAAAAAGAAAACACTTGCAACTTATGTATGCAACTAATATCCAAATTAAAAAATTAAATGCGCGAGCCCAAATAAAATCCAACGGTTATATAAAAAATTCCAAAGCTTATAACGAAGATGTTGCAACTCTATTTACGTACTATGACCTATGTTTACAAGCGGCAAACGAATTTCCAAGTTTGCGAAAATATATAAACCAAATTGAGGAAGTAAAAATTGCTCGTGCTCGTTCTAATGGTGGTCGTAGATTAGGGCACATAAAACGTACTTTTACAAAACGAAAAACAATTCGACGTCAACGTAAGTCCAAACACCCAACACGTTATAAAAAAATAAAACGCAATTAATAATTAATGGCATCTTCATAGAATTGTTGTTAAAAAATATTTATATTATGTTTATAATTATTTTTTATATATAAATTAACTTTTGATTAATTGGATTGTATTATTTAATAAATATATTATTTTAGTGTTTTAGTGTTTAATTTTAAAACCCCAAAAAAGATAAAAAACGCGTTTTTAGTCCAATATTAGGTTCATTTTCATATTCAGTCTCCTTTTTATTATTGTATTCTTCTATCGCAAGTTTTAGTTCAGAATTTATTAAAATATCTTCTACCTCAAATTTGCATGTTTTTACTTGAGGTGGTGTTTTTGTCAAATAAATTGATTCGAGTAATACAATTTTTGTATAAAGTCTGGGTGCAAATGTATTATGATTTAATTTACAAATTCCTGAAAATCCAGTGGTCAACAGCATTTGTTTTAAGGTGTGTGTGTTTGGACACATTAAGTGAATCGGAATACAACTATGACGAGTAGGCAGTGACGCGTATGGAATAGAGCTATATATTCCATAAAAATGCAAAATCCAGCCAGAAATGTGACTAGAAGACCCAAATACTAACTGGGACTTTAATCTGAATAAATATTTGGGTTGAAACATTGTGTTCCAAAAATCGACGTTCACATTACCGTTAATTGAATCAATAAATTGATTTAAAATGTCAGACACCCTTTTAATATAAGTTATAAGACGTTTATCTCCAGTGTCATATATTTTGAGTTCACGAACCTTATCTGATAGTTTTATCCAGTCCCAAACAGTTCCTTCAAAAATTACATTATTAACACCTCCATTTATATTAGGTATATTTATATTACTTGAATTGCGTAATTTTTTTTGTGGCGATATTTTTATTACATTAAGCAGTGATGTTGCAGCCGCGCACTTGTGAAAATGCTTACAAGTATGATAATTTGATGGTGTAAATTGACTTAGTATTTTATCAGCCAGTAACGGAACTGTTAAAAAATTTCGAATTTTATTAACAACTAAATTTATTAGAATTGTTTGATTCTTTGGGTCAAGTAACGTTTCGTTTTTTTGAGATAAGTCAAATATTGTTAATGTATTTGGGTCAGAATCGTTTGAATCATCTGAATCCGAATCATTGGTATTATTTGAATTTGAATCGGGGTTGGTTTCAGATTCAGAACATAAATTTATTTTAGGAGAAGTTAGTGGTTCAGTTGAATGATAATGTGCATTTGCCTCATTTGAACTGCAGCCAAGATTTCTGTACTCGGATAAATACATTAAAATAATCACCCAAATATCATTTGGTGAAATTTTTAGAGTTCCATGTCCATTGTATGCAGCTAAAAATGCACCAATAAAAGCATCATTTGTTTTTAATTCATTTATACATCCTCTGTAATTTTCTTCATAAAGAACAGCATCCCGTTTTATTTGTTCTTGCTCAACAACATTTTGAACAAACCCTCGCATATTTACATGCTTTAAAGACTGGATGCAAACTTTAACCGATGGTGGTAAAATGCCCGCAGAACATGTAGATGTTGATGGTTTTAATTTGTTCATTAAAGTTGTCGTTTTTTTGTTTATTTGTATTAACTTTATAATACTATTTATATAATTGTGTATTAATACTTTATACACAATTATGAGCATTTTTATATTCAGCCAGCCTTATCTAAACCCAATTACTCACTGTTATAGTAATATTATAACCCTTAGCTGTTACCCAAAAGGTCCGCTTAAATTGCTATGCACAACTATTCGACCCACACCCTTAAGCCAGTTTAAATGTTTCAATCGTTCAAAACCTTGTACGATTGCATTAAAACAATTAGATTGTGGTAACGATTTTCCCGCACATACAAACGAACTTATGATTGTAGATGAGTTTCCAATGTTATATGAATTTTTACTTACACATCAATATATTGTTGATACTTCTGTTACTAAAATGTTGAATGCTGGTCCAATAAAAATTGGTGGTATTTGTGAGTCACGGGTGTTAATTTGTGTTGCAAAAGAAGTAGACAAATTTTAAACAAAAAAAAATAATAAATAATTATTAAAAGTATCTAAATATAATAATGGTAATTAATTACTCAATAAAGTCTGGTATAATACTAAACGCCCCTGACTTATAGCCTAAACATAATGTGCGAATTTTATTTTTTATTTCTAATGGAATCTCTGCAAATGTAAAGATTCTTTTATCGTCATATGTAATTAATTTATAATGAATACTTGTATAATCCAGTATGATATAATAGTCAGGCGTAAACACTGGTCTATCAATAGATTCTCCACATATAAGTACGTTTATTAAATCATTATCTTCAAATGCTTTGCTGGACATCAATATAACTTTAATATTTAGAACTTGTTCTAATGTAGCAATTGCCCACCCATCTGTCCAATATGCAGATGTTTTTATTATTGCCTTTAAATCTTCTAATGAAGATGCAGATTTCATAAACGCCAACTCGTTTTTAACAACTGCGTTTGCTACATCCTTCTCTGATTTTAAGCCAGCTTTTTTAGTTTGCAACTCAAGAGCTTGTGTGCGAATATTTATTTTTTTCTTTTTGTCTTCTGCACTTTTTCCAAGTTCGCTCGTTTGCTGTTTTAACTGTTTTATTTGGTTGTTTAAATTAGATATACTAGTAGCAAGAGTGGTAACTTCTTGTTTGTGGAAATTATATAATGTTTTATAATTGTCAAACTGAGCTTGTGTTAGTTCGTCTGATACAATTTCACGCAGGTCTTTTACCGATTTTGTAATTTGAACAGATTTGAGAGCATCTCTAAAAGTTGCAAAGAAACAGTCTCCACATCCCTCATTATCAATAATGCCATACATATTCGCATCGTTTTTCATAAATTCATTCATCCAGTTGGATTTACGAGTCATTTCCAAACTTTTACTTTGTGGTGGTGATGAAGGTTGTGAAGGTGGTGAAGGTGGTGGTGGTGGTTGTGAAGATGGTGAAGGTGGTAAAGATGATGAAGGTGGTGAAGGTGGTGAAGGTGGTGGGGGATGTTGTAAATATGGTTCATCATCACCACTATCATCAATGTCAACATTACGTGTTTTTCTATAAATAACATACCGATTTAAAAAGGATATTCTTTTTTCGTTGTCACTCATTTGTTGGGCAACTGCATATTGATTAAATGCAGTTGATTGTGTTTCTTTTATTTCTCTCTCCATATCTGCAAAGAGAGAACTAAACAACCCACTTCCTGAAGAAAACCTTTTATCGCCCAAGTCACGATTTTTATCTGCAAGCTGAAACCCGAATCGCTCCATCATTGTATTAAAATATTCAAAGTTAACTAAATATTCTGTAATACGTTGATTAATTGATTCTTGATATACTTGAATTTCGTATCCCAAAGAAGACTGGTCTGGAAAGAATGTTGTTTGGTCATAGTCTTTGGCGACTTCCCATACTTTTTTACCATCTTCTATAATTTGGTCTCCGTGTCCGCGAGCATATGGCTTCAACATATTAAATACAGCACTGCCATCATATGCTGTGCCAATAAAGTATCCTCCCATTTTAGTGCACTCAGCCAAGTTTTTTAAAAAACCTTTAAGAGTTTCTGGTGTTTTGAAAAAGTAATGCATTGCAAACTGACATGATGATATATCAAACCCATCTTTAGCAATTGCATAATTTTGAATAATGCCTGTACCAATTTGTTTATTTCTTGGAGACAAGCCAAATACTTGGTCCACAATACCCTTTCCCAAATCAGTTTGAAGGGCTGAGCCAGATTTAATATTTTTACTACTATCACCGTGTACAAATAATGCATTCGGTATCTGACGTGTAGTTTTTTTGCTTGTTAAATAACGAGCGCACGACCCATCGTGGCGGTTATGGATATTATCCTTAGAAACATCAACCCCAAGTACAAATGATAATTTTGCATCAATCCATTTAGATAAATCACCCGATTTTCCACAAGCGTAATCAATAAGAGTATTTTCAGGAGAACTCATTTCTGTAATTAATCGCTGCTTAACATATCGGTTATGAAACTGTTTTAAATGGGTTGTTTTTGATTGACCACTAAAACTAGTTGTCTTATTGTAGTACACATCTTTATTAACCATTACAGACGGAATATTTTCGCCAGATGTTATCATTTCGGGTGTTACCGGAGTATTAACAGACCGCCAATTATTATTTGCAGTTACATAATTATTACTGTATATTTTATCATGCCTCACTCGCATGGGCAACCATCGCCATCCGTGTTCAGCATCTAAAACATACGAAAACTCAACAATGTCTCCGTCTGAAAAAGTGTCATTATCTAATGAAAACATTCGCTTTGTATTTGTTTTATCAACTACAAGTCCAATATTTGTAATTCCTGCGTGAGGATCAAATGGTTCTGTTGGGAAAAACTGAGTTGACACATCAGCATTTATATTTACATTTGGTGGAATGGGCGCAGTTTTTCCCAAAATAATATCTTTACATGGGTTTACATATCCATCTCGCTTTCGATTATATCCGACATTTAACTTTACAGTTACATAATCTTGCAACACAGAGGAATCTTGTACACCAACGCCATTATTCATTCGAGTATGTACAATATCATTTCCGGCAGGAGTCTTTAGGGTTTCCACTTTAAAATCAACCGAATTTTGATCTGCAGGCTTCCATTTAAGTGAAACTTCCCATGGTGCATTAGAAGGGGGTCCTTCAACGTTTTCCAGCATTGCACCCACGCCAAAATATTTGTGAGTAAAAATTAATCCGTCGATTTCGTATTCGCGCATATGTTGAGCATCTAAAATAGTTTTGCATGCTGCAAAAATTGCATTCGGTAAAGGTTTCATATTTTGTGTAGGATAAAACATTTTGGTGTCAAACCGAGCTGGACATCGATGAGACAATCCATTTATAGATTCTGGACTTAATGTCTTCATAAGAAGCTGCAATAATTCATATCGACTTTCATTTTTTAATGTTTTAAACAATTTTGACTTAAATTTAAGATTGGGTTTAGATATAAAAGGATATGTGCGAATATTTGTGCCTGAGTATGAATATAAATCAAACGCCATGTACAAATTGATAAATGTTCCAGTTTTATCATGAGAAATATACTCACCATCCAATAAAGAGTTCCACACTTGATTATTTGCAGTAACGGCACCTGTAAATCGAACCTCCATTTTGCTGCTTATAAAATAAATTTTACCAACAGCATCAATCATCATAAGCTGGCGTTCTCCATCTGCCTTTTCTGTAACCACAAAATCATTGCGAATGTTAACTACATTAACATTTTCGTCAATTTCAGAAACATTTTCCATTTGAAGTGTGTACTGGCTGGGTCCAATAAATGGAACTCGTGCATGCTTTTTTTTATCATTAATATCATTGTTATATTTTGGAATAAGATTTGTGTATTCTTTGATTGTATCAGCCTGTAATTTATAAGAAACTGGATAGTTTGTTTTTTGAATGCCACACATAACAAACTTAATTGTTTTTTTTAATTGTGTCAAAATGTGCTCATCACTAAATAATTCGGTTGCAATGCGCTTATTGTCCAATTCCAGCTCAACTTCATATTGCTCCGGTTGTGAAAAAGTTTTAGCCCCGACCAATGTTTCAGCAGTCATCCAATTTTGCTTGGTTATGCTAATATCTACATTCAATAAATAGTTTGGATGAGTATACGTAACACGATTCACTAAACGAAATGATTTTTTAACTTTTGTCCACACACTAAGAGTTTTATCAATGCCATGAGGAGACGGGTTTTCCATCTTGTATGATACACGAAAGTTGAAATCGGTAAAATCAACTTGTCTATCATACCATGTTTCAGTTGGAACACTTTTTTGTGTGAATGTAACTGCGTTAGGAAATCGTTCTTGAGTTTTTGTAATGCTATCAGTCATACAATAATATTCAATGGCAGGCAAGCTAGTAACTTCAACACGAATATTTGATAAACGCGGTTTTCCACCATATGCAGGAGTATATTCAGTTTGAATACCAAGTCTGTACATTCCCAATGCATTTTTTGAAGTGAATCCTTCAGACACCAATTTTTTAATTACATCATCATAGTTGCGTTTGGTCAATCTTGGTGCAAGATTAAAGCCCAACTCATTAATAGATTTGGACAAAGTACCAAACTTAACCTCCAATTCACTTGTAATATCATTGTTAAGTCGTTGTTCTTTCATATTGTTGCTCATATAAGCAGCAATCATATTACGAAGTTTTTCGGAGTCAGTTTTTGGAGCACGCTTTTTAAGAAGATATTCATCATAGTCTGGGTCAGATGGTTCTTTATTGGGATTAATTTGAGGAGGGGACCATTGATAATCTCCTATGGGAGACCCAGGTGGTGTTCCCGGAGGTGACATAGGTGGAGAACTAAGTGGAGTACTAACGCGAATGTCTTGTGATTTTTCATCAATCATAATTTCGACAGAGTTAGTGTGGTTTACTTCTTCTAAACTCATTATTCGGCGGTACTTAAATATAATATACCAAATTATTTTTATATTCATTCATTTTTAAATTAAATTACGATTTCAAATAATAAAAAAAAAACAGAAATCTTTTTATTTTATTTTTAAGTGAAAGTGAATTAAATAATGTGTGGGTTATTTATAACGGTCTTTCGTTTTTGAAATTGTTGAATAATATTTTTGCACAAAGTGCCTTCTTTTTTGTTATCAATTGAAAGAGCCCAGTACATATCCAAGCATTCCAATATGTGCACCACAATGTATTCGGGCAAACTGTTTGCAATATCTAATATGGTTATCAAATTGTTGTTAAAATATTGTTTTGGCATTATACCATTTAAAATAAAATTAGTTGCATTTATATAATTTTGGGAAACTTGTTTGCATGCTGCTTGTTTTTGACTAAAATTAAGTACAAACAATACAAATTTTACATCATCATCCATATTAATTGTCAAACTTCTTTCACGTTCTTCTGTGTTATCGCACGTACAACATATGCACGACTGAAGTAACGTAGATAATCTACGCATAAAAGTTGTCATAATAGTTAAATTTAATTAGTATACTAATAATAATATAATTAAATTTCAAATCATTTTTTTACAATATTTATTAGTAAAAAAAAAGTTGTAAAAAAATGATTTAAAAATAAAAATTTAAGTTAAGTAAAAACTTAACTTAAATTTAAAAGTTAAAGTTAAAGTTAAACTTAAACTTAAACCGTAAACATAAACTTAAAATATGATTCATATTTTAGAAACTCCCAATGAAATTGCCTCATATATGAAGCATATTAAGGAAAATAATTTAATTGAACCCCAAATACAGGCAATCCCAGCTAAACAAATAAGAACAAACCAACAAAAATGCAGCAATCAAAAAAATAGTAGTAGTAGTAGTAGTAGTAGTGGATTTAATAGAATAAAGCTTGCGGAAGAAAAACTTGCCCAAAGAGAGAAAATAATGCATTTTAGGGAGCAACAGTTAATTATTCAAAGTGCCAGAGTTAGAGATATGGAAACTCAAGTTATAATTGACCAGTTAGACATTGAATGTAAATATGAAGAACTTGAAGACCGTACCATAGCACAAAAAAATAATGAAAATATGCGACCAGTTTTACAATTGTGTCGCAAAACAGTTCGCGAACTATCAATAACCGATGCTAAGTCGCATGATGATGACGAAGGTTGTCCTATTTGCTTTTCAGATTCCCACTCAATCATAAAAATGGTCTCATTTAATTGCGGACACAAATTTTGTGGGGAATGCACTGTCAAATTTTTAAATAAATCTAAAAAAAATGTTCCATTCAATTGTCCAATGTGCCGAAGAAAAATTAAAACTGTACAATTAACTTATACAAAAAATGAAGGAAATCGTATTGATGTGGCTGTTTCGGAATTGGGTGAAAAATTATTAGATGCATGTCAAACAATGACATCAAAATAAATGCATAAAAAAATACGAAGTATAAACAAAAACTAAAATGGGTTCAAAACAAAATGAAATTAAGCCAAAAAATGAAGTATTACAACTCGTATAACACCTTAATCTATGTGAGAACCCAAACCCAAAATTGTCTTTAGATAGATTATTGTATTAAATTTATGTATTATTTTTTTGTTTGCATGTAGTCTATTTTTTATTAAAGTACTTGTATTAATACTGATACAAACATGTGGCAATTAAAGTGGCACACCATTCCCCCCCATTCATATTAAGCACATTGCCATGGTCGTCCAACAATTTAACTCGCATTTTATTAATATTCACCGGTCCAAAATATGTGCGATTATTGTCCTGCAATGATCCACTTAATTCTGTAATTAAAGATCCAACTGTAAAAGATGTTCGCTTCAAAGGAATAATTGCTAAAATATTGGCATTAGTTGGAGCACGGGATTTTAAATTCGTTGTATTTGCACGATTTTTATTAATTTCATTTATAGTATATAATTGTGCATTTGTTAATGTTCGCGGAGCACTTGGAACAAGCTGTGGTGTATCTGTATATGTGGTTGACTGTTTACCCACAATTAAATCAGATGAAGATGATTCAGATACAGTTGAATTCGATGGAATTCCATATCCTGGTATATCTGCCGAATAATAGCTGGGCATTTTAATAGAATTGGATGTCTCTGTAATAGTCACCAATCCATTATTTACATGGTTCTGGTTGTAATCATCCAATATCATAATAATATATTTTGTACCGAAAAAATCAGCTACGGCTTCAGCTGTGTTACCCGAACTAGTTCCATTAACCAAAACCGATGTTTCACGAAACCCCATATACCATCCGAGAGAACGATTAATATAATTGGAGTTGTTTCCCAAATCATTATTGCAAGTTAATATATTTGAGTGAAACAATAAAGTTGCGTCCGAACCAATTATATATCCTGTATTATTATATTTGTAGCCATTTAATAACAATGTTATTTTTCCAGTATTAATGTTGTATAAAACACATTCAACTGGTTCACCTAGGGTTGGATTTATAAATCCGGCTTCTTCAAATGCTCGATTTAGCTCAATTACAAAATCGTCGGGTGAATAATTGCCTGGAGTAATAGACACCATTACAGTTTCATCTGCAAATTTTACCCACAAACATATATTTCCACGACTTGAATCAAACACATACCATGTGAAAGGAATTTCATAAGAGTAAAGGCGAAGACTTAAAGTATTTGTAAGTTGGTCAGACAGATCTACATTATAGTTAGTAGACGATTCTAAGTTGTTACCATAAGGTCGAAATTGACTATCCAAATTTATAAATCTTGAGATGGTGTTTTTTAAAGTTGGATTCAGAGTTCCTTGTGCAACCGGCACGTCAACAGTTTGTTTGATTCTAGGGTTGTTTTGCTCCATTTGAAACAGTTTCTTTTCGGACAAAAATGTTTTGTTGTTATTGTTTGAGTTTTTTTTTGACAAAGAGTCAAGGGTTGAAAAAGATTCAATCCTATCATCATCATTATTATTGTAATTATTTCTCTCAATAGTGGGTTTTTCTTCATCTTCGTCTTCATCTTCGTCTTCATCTTCAATATTTTCTAATTCATTTTTTCGATGCGCTGTTATAAGTACACCTTGAATATCTTTAAAAAATGTGCGGACTAATGTATTAGGTGCCGAATTAATTTGGTCTGTTGTTTTTTGAAATATTTCAGAGCTTGTAATATTAGATAAGTCAATGTTTGAAATACGCATCATTTCTAACAAAGAATAATCATTTACATCTGCATTAAAATCAGATGACATATTTTATTTTATAATATGCGTGTTTTACCTTTATCTTTGTTTTTTTCTTTATTATATTTTGAGTAAAAAATGATTGCAAAATAAATGCATAAAACTGTAAATGTACAACAAAACACACACACACACACACACACACCCCTAATTTTATATTTTGCACATTTTTTTTAAAAGTTGTACTACATCATTAACTGTTTTCCATTTTATCCCATATTCCGAAAAATTGTGAATTGCTGGAACACCCATTGCCTCACATTCTTGAACACTATTTGAATTTCCATCTCGTAATGTAAGTCGAAGCATGCACATACACGAAGCATAAACATTTGGCATATGTTTATTTTCAAGATTAAGTGCATTGCTAAAAATATAATTATACTGCGGAAGCAGTTTCATCACTTCATCGTAAATATGCTTTCCATAAATATGTTCACGCCCCAACGTTTGTCCATTAAATATTAATACAGTGTTTAATGGTTTAATGTGTGTAGGAGGTCTTTTAAAAAATAAATTAGTATCCACCAAATTAAAATCAACAAAAATAGAGGTTGTGTTCGGAAATGCTTGGTTGACCCGATTATACAGACACTTGCTTATGGATAAATGAACACAATTATTTAAAGCATATAGTTCTCTCACTGTCTGTTTACTATGTTTGAGAGAAATATTAAGGTCCTCGCCTCCCCATATAATATATCTAACTCCTTTATTGCATTGCTGAACCGCATAAAGGTCTTCATCTGTATAAATTCCGAAAAATATAGTTGAATTCTCACTTTTATTATTATTATTATTTAAGATTGGGCACCATCCATATTTAGCAACTATGCGGTCTGAAAAATTAGAGAGTCCCTTTGAAATATGCACATGTATATTGGGTTGTAAAATAAATTCAACTGGTATGGGCTCTGGATAATTATTAGATGGCTTTATGACTACATGTGTTCGACGGTTTTCCATAATTCCAAATTTTATATAATGATTAAGCGCACCCACTTCATTTAATATATTATGCAAGTCGGGGTACATATACAAATAAAACTGCCAATCGAACATAAATATATGTGGATTATTTGAATTATCATTATTATTTTCAGGTTCTTCATCACATATCAAGTCTTTGTTTGGAAAGAAAGACTGAGATAAATTAGAAATAGGAATTAACCCAAAGTTTCCAACCCTATTTATTGAAATTGGTTTTGTTAAAATAAATGGAATCTTAAAAATAGGAAGTTCACGGTTTGCTGCGAATAATTTAGAAAAAAATATATAGTCGCCATATTGCTTATTGATCCACAATGGCTTCACACATGAAGCCGGAAAACAAACCATTGACGTATCAATCGTTCCTGGTTTTATGCGACGAGTTAAAATTGATGCTTCAATGCACATATCAGGACGACCAAATGTCCATACAATTATTTTTGGAGTTAATGAAGAAGATAAACTTATATATAAATGAATCGTCGAGAGAACAAAAGGATGAGCCATCACATTATCATCATCCAAAAACATAATGTACCCATCAGTTACACATTTAATTAGGTCATTACAGTAAAGATTAAATTTATAAGGTTCGCACATAAATGTATATTGATTGTTTGTTGGAAAAATGTGAATATTAGGATTGCCAACATATTTTGACAAATAATCCATACTTTTTGGTGTATCATAACAAATGATTATGCGATAATTTTTATATTTTTGGCTCAATATACTTTGAATACATAATTCAAAATCATTGGGACGACTTGATGTGCGAATAAGTATATTTATTTTAGTTTGTTTAAGTTCGTTTAAATCTGTGCCAAAAAAATTGGTTTTCAAATGAATGCATTCTAAGTCAATTTTTGATTGAGTTTCTTTTACACGATTCTCAAGCATAAGCTGACTACCCACTCTATTTTCTTTTTGTCCATGACTAAAATAATGTTTGTTAGCCGATTTGTATGTCATGTTTCCCTTTTTTAAATCAGGATAAAATGATAGGTAAAATTCAGGGTCAAACGCAAAAACCTGGTTATTTGTTGCCATATTTATTTATATATTGTAACTTGGGTTTATGTTTTTAATAACAATTGTTTGCGTTCTTGAATTAATTGTAACACTTCAGTTTGTAAATTAGGAAGATGTATTAACTCATATGTTTCAGCAAGTGGATGCAATCGTACCAAAACAAGTTCTTTGATTTTTTTGCCATACTTTGATTCCAACATCATTTTATAAGTATTTAGTTGAAGTGCATAATGCCAATAATTTGTATCTGGAATATGAGCAATAAGCTGATTGACGGAATATTTAGTCCATTTACCAGGCATTTTGTTTCCCAAAATGTCTTTAGTACGCTTCCAGTCATAAATAGAAAGAGTTCCGTCCTCATTTTCATAAACCATATCAACCGACCCAGCAAGTTTATATTCTTCATGAAATATAATCCATTCTGTGCGATAAGGAACTAAATGTAAGTGATCATTTATAAACTCCATAAAATATTGCCATTCGAGAGAATCATAATCATCTGTTGTACATGTTGTAGATGGATTCTCATTTGAATCTTCTTTTTCTCTATCGTTTATGGTTGATGCTTCAGCAGAATCATTCATGTAACATTCAATTTGAAAATGCAGTTGTGTTCCTAATTCGGCTGCTTGTGTACCTGAGTCAGACCACTGTTTTTTAATTTGTTGTGGTGTTTGACCCCAGTATTTATTTTGGGAATTCCAGTTTTTACCGTTCATAATATTATTTATAACCAAATCTGCATCAAATTTGGCAAAATGCGTATGGTTAAACGTAGTGACCGAAGTATATGGAACATGTTCAATATTTGGTGTTATTACATATTTATGCCCATCTTCAAAAAACTGAATACATTGGTCACGCTCATGAGAATTTTTTTGAGATAAAAAGTTAGTGTTATACATAGAATCAATGTCAAACATTTGGGTGCGTGTGTGTGTGTGTGTGTGTGTGTGTGTATATATAAATAAAATAACGATTTATATATTCATTTTTTTGAATAAAGTATATTAGAATAATTAAATAAATGTTGATTTTTCGATAAGTCCGCCTTTTAATTTGTTCAAGTATCTATTATACGAACCATGTTTAACATCACATCCCACACCTCCTGGTCCAGTAAACCCTGGTCCAGTTCTTCCAGATTTTCTTATAAACACTGGAACCGATTTTCCAGGTGCAGTTCGGTCACTCATATTATTCCAAAATGGAGTGCTGCACGGTTTGGAACATACGGCATGTTTTGTTGCCAACTGCATAAGATATAATGATTCATGTTGACCATCATTAGTTTTAATTCTTATTTCGCGTTTAAAGGCGTCCCCTTTATGATGACACCCAACACATCGATAAGTGTCTTTATTTACACACGCATTCGCATAAGGTTTATGAATGGTTATCTCGGACAACGGAATTGCAACATTGTTTGAATCAAATGCTTTTCCATCACATAAACGAACATCTGCACATGCAACACCTTTGCTTGTTTTTCCAGCACACTCAAGTCCTTCTGGAATTTCTCCCTCACATTTAATAATGTTGTTGTTGCAGTCCAGTGTAATAATAATAGGCATTTTTAATTAAGTATTTACTTAAACCAATGATAAAAAAATAATTAACTATTTATGGATTTTTTACCGGCACTGAGATTTTAATAATAACAGTACAAACAACAGTAAAATTGTTTTGGTTGAATATAATAAGTAAGAACAACTTAATAACTTAATGTCAAATAAACAAGCAACTACGCTCAATATAAAATCTTTTTTATCGTCATCAGCTGCAACAACAATTGTGGGAATCCAATGGATTCTTCGCGGGGGATTTATTACACCTGCAATAAAAAATACTGATATCAAAATTAACGGTTCTCTCCATGTTCAAGGAGAAATACAAAATGAAGATTTAGAAACAACTCTTATTCAACTGCAATCGGATTATGACCAATTAAAAATAGACTATGACCAACTACGATTGGATGTTGACAGCTTGTTACCGCAAACGCAAACGCAAACATAAACACAAATTAACCTTTGCGAAGCATTTCTTTAAGGAGTTCAACTTGATCAAATAAACCATTATTTATTAAAGCATTATTATCGCATAAATTAAAAAGGGGTATGTCTTCTGCCCCCTTAATATTTTTTAAGGCAGCCATAATATTATGCACAAAGTTCATATACTGAAATGAGTACAAAACAATAAGTCCCGTTTTTAAATCAACTGAATCTAATGTTGATGCTGCTAATAACATCAATTCTTGACACGTTTTATTAGATTGAATGTGCAAATAAAGGTTATCCAATTCGACAGACGCACGCTCGATATCCTTATCTGATCCAGTGTCGGGCACACAAAATATGGACAATATATCTATTTGATATGATGTATCAACAAATGCACGGTTTTCAATAAGCTCATTGTTTTGAACTCCATTTTTTTTCTTGTGTGCTATATCCAATTCACAAATTGCGTGAAGGTCATAATATACACAGTTGTGTGAAAAATTATAATTTAGCATAGGTATTGATAATTTAATTTATTTTTTATTTAATAATAATTAATTATATTTTTGTACTTATATTATTTTTATTATATAGCTGGTCCTGGTCATTTAGAAAGGCTAGTTGTTTCGCAATCTAGGAAAAACAAGTCGGTTGAAATAAATATTTATGATGCGATATATCTAGGCAACTTGGAAAAATTGTATTGGATCGAAATGACAGTATATTAGCACTAAATTTAACACTGGATTGTTTGTAGTTGTTTCGGGGTCAGGTGAAATTGGAGTTACCGTAGTATTTAATTGAGTTTATTATCACTTTACTTTACTTTAAAAAGTTGCATTATTAACAACAAACAAATAAGCATTTAGAATGAAAATCTCAAAAAATATTCTTATTGGTCTTTTGGTGTTTTTTTTAGGGACGATATTTTTTACAGCATCACTGTTACACTGTACTTTATTTTTAATATTGGGTGCATTAGTAAAAATAACTTTTCCAAACAGTTTAACAATTGAAGGGTTCGAACAATCTTCGCTAAAAATAAAAACAGATAGAAATACAAAAATAAAAGCGAATATGAAATCAAACTCTCAAACTAAATTAAACGAAAAAAATTTTGACACATTTTTGTCCACAAATTTTCAAAAAGGTACAGCATCCAATCCTTTTTCCAACCCTCTTCTTACTGATATAGGAGATTCGCCAAACCGCTTATCAGCACCACCCGCGTTTGACCCCACAGTTAAAACAGAAATTGATAAAAATATTAAACGTGCAGTGCAAACAATAAATCCAACTATTAATGCTCAAAAACAACTCTTTGATGGTAAAGCAAATATATTTGCAACAAATGCATCAAATCGGCAATTTTACAGTGTTGCCAATACCCGCATAGCAAATGACCAAGGAGCATTTGGACAATACTTGTATGGTGATATGCCGTCAGGAAAAGAAGATGGAGCTCGAGGTGCTTTAGCAAGAGATCGCAGTTCTATGAGACACACTTTAAGATAATTATTTTTTATACTTTATAGCAGATAAGTTTCAATATTCTATTAAAAAACTTAATGCGTCTTTTGTTTTTTAAAATCCGCAAATGAAATATTGGGTAGTTCTTGTGGGACTATTTGCAATATATTAAAATCTGATAATTTGCCAAGTCGGACAAACTTGTTTATCTTTTGCTTAACAATTATTTTTTTTTGATGTGGTTTCGTTTTTTGCTGATCGTATATCCTTTTAATTTCATCATTCATATTTGTGTACAAATGTGGACATTTAAATACAATAACATATCTTCGACAAGCGGTTTCTAAATATTTGTGCAAAAGCGTGCCAGAATCGGTATAATATTCAAATGTTAAAGTTTTATCATTGTAGCGCATAATAACTTGTCCATTTGGAGTAGTTTCCATAATAAAATTGCATAATTTTGTGGGAGTTGGAGATGTTTCCACATTTATATGGTCTATAGCAGTTTTAAGAGATGTTTTATACTTATCTTCATAATTAACGGTTTTACACAATGATTGGGGTGGTGCGATTTTTGACTGAAATGAAATAATAGACCAAGCAATTTTTGGAAAAAACGCACAAAGCGAACCGGCTGGTACTAATAAAAATAAAGTTACAATTGCAATTTTTGGAAGAGTTGTTGTAAATAATAAACATGATTTTGAATATACGATCAATTTGGACATAAATTTTGTGAGAAACATTTTAGAAAGATAATTAATTATTAATATACACAATTAACTTAACTTTAAGTATTTATTAAAAATAAATACAGAGAGCTGACAAAATAAATTATATATTTAAGCAACTTTAAGAACATTATTTTTTGTATTTAAATATTTATGTAATTTATACATTAATGAAAAAAACAAAAAGCCTGCATAAAAAAACGCGAAAGCGCACAACTTCTTCAAAATGTACAAAAAAAAAATATTCAAATAAATGTAATTATACTATGCGCCGAAAAATCAAGCGTCAAAAATTAACATATCAAGGGGGGGGAAATAAACAGCTGCAAAAACAACCACAAAAATCAGTTCCTAATTCAACATTACAAACCTTATCTGATTCATCAACTCTTTTAACAAAAGAAGCAATTGCAGCAGAGAGAGCAAAAACACTTTCACTCAACAGTGTTAATATGAAACCTTTAAAGGACGAAATCGATTCGGTTTATAAAACAACTACACAAGCAGCCGCTTCAATTCGCGACAAAGGCATTTCAACAATTTCTGATGGGATTACCAGCGGAATCGCGACTGGACTTGAATCTGCAGGTATTGATATTTCCAATCCTGCAAAAACACAAGGTCAAATTAATGGTGTTTACAATTTAATTACTTCAGATGAAAACAAAGAAAAATTTATTGAAATAGGCAAAGATATTGGAAAAATTGGCATTGCAGTTGGTTCTGAACTTCTTCCATTAGCTACACCACTGATTGACGAAACGATTTCAATAGCAGAAAAGGGTGCAGAAAAGGCAATTGATTCTGCACTTAATACTGGCAAGTATGGGGTTACTTCTGCTTTGGGACCATTTGCTGGCGTACCTTTGGCGGTTATGTCAGCAGTGGATGCGGGAGTATCAATCGCAGATACTGGAAACAAACTTGCCACCACAATTTCAGACACAACCTCAGCGGCAATTAATGTGTCTAACAAAATATTGGATGAACAGGAAAAAACAATAAACCGCATTTCAAAAACGGCAGACACGTTTTTCGAACCACCTAAAATAAATATTCCCAAAACAACACAATTAATACCAGAACTAAACATTAAACAAAATGAAAAGCGTAGCATACAAGGTGGCAGCAATAAAACAAGATCGTGTTTGAAACAACAACATGAAGAGTTTGAACATAAATCAAAAAAAAATAAAACCCTGAAACGAGTCAAATTTAATCGCATATTAGAATTTGAAAAAGGAATGTCTTTTTAATTATCCTTAGTTTTCTTCCATTTCTGGAAACCGTTACACTTTATTATATTAAACATTGGAAGATGTGAACATGCAACTTCAAACGCAACAAGTTCCATTTGAGATAGCTGTGCCATATATTCAATAACTAAAGGATTTTTTAATTGGAAATGAATTAAAGGAGAACGAACCGGTGTTTTTATATCACCGTCTTTTTCAGGGTTATAAATAGTTGTGGTTTTTAAAGCAACATTAGACTTTGTTGGATTGATAAACGACAATTGTAGCTGGGTTGACGACATTTTAATATTAATTATATGTTTAGAAATAAAACAAAGTATGCATTATAACACAATAAATATAAAGAATTCATTTTTTTTTCATTTCATGTTTTTAAGTTAAGATTAAGTTGATGACTTGTGTCAAATATATCTACAATTCCAGAACTAATCTTTTCAAGATCCCAAATGGGAATCAATTTATCGCATATCCATTCACATACATGAACTTGCCGCATCAAACACGTTAATTTAAATATAGTAACAAACTCAGTTGTGTAAAAATCAATAGTTGACAAGCCACTAAACTCAATAAGCCACTGTACCATTTCCAAATGACCATTAATACATGTTTCCTCAAACACATGATGACTTGCACATAAATCTTTTATATCATGTTTAAGTCTATCTAAAAACCCAGCATCTTCAATTGTTTTTGCATATGCCACAGCACTAAGTTTTTGCCCATATACACACCCCATTGTAAAATCAAAAAAGGTTGAATCGTAATTAAAAGAAACGTCCGTACACACATCTTCATTTATATAATAATTCATATTGCACCTTAATAAATAATAATAATAATAATAATAATAATACTTTTGTATTATTATTCATTTTTTTATAATATACAAAATTATGCGTAACTGTAAAACCATTTGTATCACTATTTATTACACCACAAATGTAATTAGTCAAGTGTGGTCACCATTTATATAATATATAACAACAATAATAGTGAAAACTGAACAATACCATCATGGTATAAACTTTTTATTAAACCCAGTTGTTCATAATAATATTTATCTAAATATGGGAACAAATTGCTTGCTTTCATTATAAACCCATAAAGAGCACTAACTATAAAGGACCATATCATAAACTGAATAATGTACTTTATTGAACTAAAAGCACCATTAAACATATTACTCATATTTACGACATTGGCAACATTCCATTTACTTATGTCTTGGTTAAATGCGAAAGCAAACCTAAGAGCACAAACAAATATATTACTCATATCTGTTACCTCAGCAACATTCCATTGACTTATGTGTCCATATTTTTTTTATAATCCGGATCCAATTCCGGTTCAGCCGTTTTCCAAGGCTTTACTGCTTCTCTAATAGATTCGTTTGTTAAAGGTTGAAATGTTGTCATCTTAATATTTA
>Ga0115007_10000354_pt1 | contig 30326 bp, 36 predicted proteins | sample ArcOceMetagenome_2_FD_87166 | JGI IMG/M metagenome (GOLD analysis project Ga0115007, IMG submission 87166) | Marine eukaryotic phytoplankton communities from Arctic Ocean - Arctic Ocean ARC135M Metagenome | ecosystem: Environmental > Aquatic > Marine > Oceanic | place: Arctic Ocean | collected...
CAAATATAAAATATAAAATACCATCAATTAATTTTGACACACATTATAGCGAGCTTACTAATGTAATAAATAATATTACAATAGCTGAATATATTGCACTATATCAGCAAGTTATAGAATGTAAACAAAATACAATACAACAAAATATTGAAACCTTAGAATTGTTATTATAATTAATTACCAACATACCATTTAGAATAATCAAGCATTCGTTGTTTTTTTTCATGTCCAACACTAATAATGAAATAAACGGTATTGTTTATTTATAATATTGATTTTTTTAAAGCATCAACATTTTGAACCATATTTAAATTTGTTTCAAAAAAATGTCTATTACGTTTAATTTTGTTTTCATCCCAATCCCACCATTTTAAATCTAATAAAAAACTTATAATATTTGGGTTTAAATATCTTTTTTTAATTTCACGACAAGGTTGTCCAACACAAATTGAATATGGTGACATATTTTTAGTAACAACAGACTTTGCTCCAATACAACACCCATCTCCAATTATAACGCCAGACAATATAAAAACATCTTCTCCAATCCACACATCATTACCTATAATAACATCGCCTTTTGTCCGTTCTATATTTGGCGGTTGTTTTATTTCTCCTGGATGCATACTTCCAAAAAATTTCTTGTAAAAGGTTCCTTGGATTACTGGATAATTATAATCATGATTTAATGTATTTATTTTAAGTCCATTTGCAATTGCACAATATTTTCCTATATTAATTTTTGAATTTTTACTTGAAGTTAAGTTTGAATTGCCGTTTATTATTGTTGTTTTGTCAATTTTGGTAGTCATACTAACTTACTTGCTAATTTATACTAGGTTTTATGGTGTGTTTATAAAAAAATAATTCCGACCAAAATTTATTTTGGTATATTTTTCAAATACTTTATTAAATTTTTTTAGCATACCATCATTAACTTCAATAAAAATATCAACTTTATTGTCATCTAATAATTGTTTCATACCACTAATAACTTTTTCTTCGGTTCCTTCTGTATCAATTTTGATTAAAATTTTTTTATCTTTTAAAGTTTTATTAAAAAAATTATCAATTGACACAACATCTATAGTTGAAGTACACGATTGATTATTGACTAAACACGATACACTTGACAATCCATGTTCAGTTGAACCTTTTGAAATATATTCAACTCCATCTTTATTTGAAACTCCTTTATTTGTTGTTATTATGTTGCTAAACTTGTTCAAATTTGCATTACAATTTAATCTTTCAAAAATTTTATCAATAATTTCAAAACTATACACTGGTATACCCGGAAAAATTGAACTTAAAAGCATCGAATAAAATCCGGAATAGCTTCCAATGTCAAAAAAGTAATCATATGAGTTTATTTTACAAAGCTGAAGTACCATATTTATTTCATTTCTCTCCCAACCATTAAAATTTGTCCAATACAATTCTTTAACAACAGTATCATCATTGTCACATTGCATTTTAAAATTATAATCATCAATGTGTATGTCAATCTCTCCAATAAGAGGATTTTTTTTCCAAAATTTAATTCGTTTGTTAAAATTGCAATCTTGATAAATTAGTCTATCAATTCCAAGTTTTAACTGAGAAGCATAATATTCAACTGTATATATATTGCATTCGCACAATTCTTTTAGTTTAAAATTATCGTCTTCAATTTTAACTGGAATCCCACAAGCTCGTGCTTCAAGCACTGCTCTTTCACCACCTCCATGTGTTTTACATGGAATATAACATAGGTTACTTTTGTTGTACAAAATTGCTAATTCTTCATGAGACACAAAATCTTTTATATGAACATCATTTTTGCGCAAATTAAGTTCAATTGATTTGTCGCTTTTAGTCCCAATACAAACTTTTGTTCCCGGAATATTTAAAATGTGTAACGGTCGTTTGTACTCACAAATAGCTCCAACAAATATTACATCAAATTCTTTATTTGTGTTTATTTTTTTCATAATATTAGTATCAACTCCAAATGCGTGATATGCATTTTTATGCCTATTTAATTTTGCATACGTACAATACCAATATGTTTCATAAAACAACAAATCATATATTTTTAGTTGCGAATCGGTTGGTATAATATTACTTGCAGAAATAATAAGTCCAATTTTATTTTTTAAGACCAATTGTTGTTGATATTTTTTGTAAATTTTCCCTTCAAACGATTCCTTAAAAAAAACAATATCATATGTATTAAAATCAATAGTTAAATTATCCTTTGAATTTACCAAATCAATATCATAAGATGTTTTTAAAATATTTATGGTTTGTGTAAAACCATCAGTCCATTTTTCATATTTAAAATGATTTTTTGGAATGCTGTATAAAATAAGCAATTTCATCATGAACGTTTTGGTATATATATATATATGCATATTAGTTTTATTTGAAAGGAAACGCTTCAACCAACATATTTAAGTCGATTGTATTTCCTTTTGTACATAATAACATTTCGTTATATTCTTCTAGGTTTGTTATTTTTTTATAAGTTCTTTCTTGACTTTCAAAATAATCTTTAAATTTGAAATCACCTTCATCCAATTCAAATTCATCGAGCCATATGTTTGGCTTATTATATGCATCACTACATATTAGTCCATGTAAACTGGAAGAAATAATTGATTTGCAACTGCAAATTTCATTAATAACGGTTTTCCATTTATTTGTTGGATTTATCAAGTAAAACTTTTCATCCAGTTTCATTTTTTTATATGCATCATAATTTGAAAAATGGGGAACCACTCCAATTTTATGACACAATTCGTTCACTAATATAGGCTCATAATATAGAGGAAGCAATAGCGCTGGGTCTCCATAAATATTTGGAATATTAATGTGTGGGTTTTTTTCTTGCAGTTTTTGCTGAGTTAATGGTCCTCTAACACAACATACATTTAAAGCTTTAAATTTTTTTACAGGTAGGGTTCTTACACCACTTCCGAATATATAAGTATTTTGCTTAAGGTGTCCTCCAATATAAGAGCCAATTGCAGCCAAATTTAATTGGGTTGGCGAATCGGTTTGTGGATGGTTTAACACCAACTTATATTTTTCAAGGTTTAATAAACATTCGACAATAAACACTGAAAGCTCATCTCCAAAATTTCCAGATGCTTTTTTGTACTTCCAATATAAAAGATTGACTTCAGTTTTTTGCATTTATTATGTATATTTATTTTATTGTTACAAACAAACTCGTTGAAGAATATTTGCATATGATGTAAAATATGTGTCAAATAAAAATGGATTGCTTTCAAATATAAAAAATAACAATTTATCATCATTAATTACAAATTTATAATCCAATAATATATTAAAATACTGGTTGTGTTTTTCAATTAATTCCAACATTGCACTTTTGTTTCCAATAAAAAACCCGCCTGCTAAAACTTTATGATTATATTTAAATTTATTTCTATTGTATCTAGCAACCCATCCAATTCGAACTTGGTTTCCAAAACAATTGTCAAACACAATATTTTGCGGAATATCCACAATATGTCCTGCTCCAAAATCAATCCACGCAAAATATGTGTTGTTAAAATAATTATTTTCAATACAGTCTTTTAAATAATTGTAACGAGCAAGCACAGATAGCATTTTTTTTGCACTCGAATAATTTGGATGATTTTTTTTAATACTTTCTGTTATTCTATCAAATTTTCCAAACTCGTATAAATAATCTTCCGATTGAATTTGGATAATTTTAGTTTTATGAATAAGACCAAATTCAGTTCGTTTTTCAAGTACAAATTCATAAAGGTCAGATGTAATATAAATAACCATATTTACATTCATTTGTAATGTTTTAATACTTGCATCTTTGTAAGTATATGTTTGGTATGCGTATTTTTGAATTTTTTGTTCGTTTAATGTTATAAATCCAGTTACCATAGTTAAATCAGAATTAACATTTTTATTTAATTTGAGATTACATAATGGGTTGTATTGTAGTACACGCATAGTTTCAGATGTTTCAATAACGGTGCGAGTTAATTCTATGCATGTTTGCAAAAAAATAAATTCTGAGTGTATGTTGTTACTGCTCAAACAAACATGGCTTAAATTCGAACTGGAATAATTTAATAAAAGACTTGTTTTTATTATAGATGGTATCAAAAATCGATTAAATTGTTTGTATTTATACGGTTCATATAAAATGTTGGCACAATCATGGTTTGGTTTTATTTTAAACACACTAATTTCATTTTTCAAATAATCTTTGTTTTTTGTCAAAATGCGTTCATCAATGCAATCATGTGCATAATTATTTAAAAGAACTTGATTTGGTTGACACATTGTAGAAACTTTTTGAGAATATATTAAAAATATAGCACTATTAATGTCTTGTTCAAGTGTTTTAAAATTGTAAGTTGTAATATCATTTAAGTATATCATAAAATCATATGCGTGCAATATTGTTTCTTTAAATTTTAGTATGTTAAATTCTGACATATAAAACACATCAATTTCACACAGATTTTCTTTGTTATTTTTGTTTTTGTAAACAAAGTCTTCTACAAAAACTTTGCTACAAAAATTTTGAGACACATAAATTATGGCGAATTTATTCAAACTCATGTTCATATTAGTTTGAATATATAATAAATACACAAACGTTACACATTATATTTAAACCTTCAACTATTCAAACATTGCACATTATATTTAAACCTTTAACTATTCAAACATTTTACACAAGACGGATTGGTTGCAATATTTTTATATGAATCTTGTAAACTTCGCCCACAATATTACTTTTCCATTTATTGCTATGTAAGCAATGTCTTATTTTATCAATATATGTTTCTTTAGAAAACATCATATGACATGTTTCAACATTTTTTGTTTCAAAATAATTTGAACAATTAATTCCAATACTATGTTTTTGCGACTCAATGCTAAAACCACTCGCTAAAATTGTATCAAATTTGTTTTACATGCATTATATGATTCAATTAATTTATCAATCCAATTTATGCTTGGAGTTGTATTGCTTCCAATTATTGATAACAAATCGCAATAATTATAAAGAAAATCAAGACCATATAAAACACTTTCATTAATATTTCCATATTTGCGTTTGTAAATTTTTATTAATGGTGTTGTTTTATTTGAATCTCCAAATTCAAACGATTTTATCATATCGTGTGCATTTTTACAATCGTCCGTTACACATTTTGTAATCGACTCATCCATAAATATAACAATGCAATTTTTTAAGTCAGATATTTTTAATGATTCTAAAAATTGTAAAAAGTTAGTCGATTTATTGCAAAAAGGAACTACAATGCCAACAATAGGTAATTGTCTATCTAACTGTTACTGTTTATTACATCAACAGTTCCATACGATTCTGGAAATAATTGAGAAACTATTTGTTTTGTTAATTTAGTTGTTATTAACTTTTTTCTTTCATTTGTGGATTGAATTGGTGTCCATATTTCAAATACGGGTGATAGTTCATATCGCAACCGTGTTGTTCCATATGGTTTTATTAACCCCAATTGATGTTTATCTAATTGTAATGACGTTTTAATTGAGAATTGAATTGAATTATTACTTTTTACAGCATTATGTTGACGTTGTTATTTGCAAAAAATCAATCATATCAGTTCCAGTATATTTATTTGTATCATTAACTCCATAATCATAGTAAGGTGCATGTTTGTAAAAACAAATTTTATAATCAATTGGAAAAAAACGATAAATTAAATCTGCTTGTTTATTATAATCATATTCTTTGAAAGTTTCGTTAGTTTTATTTAATAAAATCCCTGCTTCAGAAACAACATTAGTCATATAATACAGTTTAGTTGTTTGTTTTAAATATGGCAAATATAAATACGCAGCAGTACCACAAGACAAAATAACTTCTTTAGCATGTCGCAAATAATAAATAACATCAAGAATATTGCAATTGTATGGGTCAATAGTTTCAAACCCATTCAATTCAAATCTTGCCAATAATGACAATGGAATACATCCCAACAAAGAACGAGGAGGTACTAAAAATGATGTGTTATTTTTAACACCAATACCCTGTCCCTCAAATTTTCCAATAAATATTTTTTCAAATATTTGTTTTGGTTGTGGCATGCAGTCAATGTAAAAATTAACAAATGAACGAAACCAGTATATATCATTATTGTAAACAATTAAAGGATACATATTGTCGGGTTTCATACAATCAGGGTTATTCATAAATTCAAAATAGGCACTAAAAATAAATCGACGAAATACATATTTTTTATTTGGTTTCAATACAACTATTTTGTCTGAATATACTGGAACTGTTAAATTAATAATATTTTTATTTGTATAATTTGGTATGACAACAATTGCTTTATATTTGTGTGCAAATCTTAAATATGTTGATATTTTGGAGATTCCATGAGCTATTCCGCTTGTGGGTTTGTTGTAAAATGATAAAATATTTGCACCAAAGGTTTGAGCTCTGTTGCATTTTTTATATTCCGCATATATTTCATTTGAGCGTTTCTGCGAAAATCGTGAAGAGTATGCTTTTATAATTTGTTCATTCGCATCAACATAAATAAAATCATTGTGTTTATTCATATAAAACGAAACAAGTTCAATTCTATCCATGTTTTTTAGTTATTGTAATATATTACATTTTATGCTTTCAAAAAACGAATTGTTCTTGTTAATCCAGTTTTTAAGTCAACTGTTGGCTCCCAATTTAATATCTTTTTAGCCACATATATATCGGGGTTTCTGTTAGTTGGGTCATCCAAAGGCAATGGCTCAAACACAAAATTTGATTTAGACCCAGTAAGCTCAATTAATATCAAAGCTAATTGTTTTACCGTTATTTCATTTGGATTGCCAATATTTACTGGATAAACGTACTCAGAATTCATTAACTTTGCTATACCATCAAGTAAGTCATCAATATATTGAAACGACCTGGTTTGCATTCCATCTCCATATAATGTAATCGATTCGTTGTTTAATATTTGTCCAATAAAATTTGTAACAACCCGACCATCGTATTTATCCATATTTGGTCCATATGTATTAAATATTCGCACAATTCGAGTATCAACGCAATGTGTGTTGTGATAATCCATAAACAATGTTTCTGCAATACGTTTTCCTTCATCGTAACAACTTCGAATTCCAATTGTGTTTACATTTCCTCTGTATGTTTCTGGTTGTGGAGAAATTTTAGGTTCTCCATATATTTCAGAAGTTGATGCCAATAATATTTTTGCAGACTTTTCTTTTGCAAGTTCAAGCAAATTCATAGTTCCAATAAAATTCGTTTTTAGAGTGTAAATTGGGTCTTTTTGATATTTTGGTGGGGATGCAGGACACGCCAAATGATAAATTTCGTCAATGCTCGAATCAATATGTAATGGTTCTATGATATTATGATTAATAAATGTAAAATTTTCATTTGACATACATTTTTCAATGTTTTTTATTTTTCCTGAAAATAAATTATCAACACAAATTATTTTATTATGTTTCAACAATCGAATGCACAAATTTGAACCGATAAACCCTGCTCCTCCAGCTATTAAAATCGTTTTCATATGTATGTATACATATTATACAAATTAAAAAATTAAATGTTTGAACTTCAACAAACTAATAAATTGTTAAAATATTCATAAATGTCATAAGGATATTTATCTACAGAATATGCATAATTATTTGTAATGACACACAATATTCCAATAATGCAAAAAAACTGTTCATGGTTAATAGTGCTTACAAATTCAGGTTGAAACATTTTTAGCATTATTTCAGAGTTTACAACGGTTACACTTTTTAAAAGTTCTGGAAAAATAGTTCGATTGTGTATATTATATGTGCCAATAAGTATTTCATTTGAAACATGTTTATTTATTAAACGTATATACTCATTTGCTCTGTCAGCATTAATTATTATGTTAAATTGTTTCAGCAAACAACTTGTAATAATTGATTGATAGAGAGAAATTTTACTTGAATCGCCAGCATGTAACGACCGAAGAAGTTTGCACAAATGTCCACTATTAGTTTTAATCCGATGGTCGTGAATAGATGATAAAATTTTACAGTGGCGAATCATTAAGTCAAACGAAGTTCTATGTTTTCCATGAAATCCAATAATTTGCTGAGTTATATTTTGAGAATATCCTTTATTTGCTAATGCTTTATGCCATAAACTATCAACACTGGATACAGCTTCTTTCCCTCCCGAAAATGTTTGATAATGCTTCATAATATTATTGTTGTACACTTTTAAGCAGTCAATAATTGGCGGCGAACTGATACCTAAACATGTGTCAATTAATTTAAAAGTATGTAAAAATGTGCTAGTTTCGGTGTTAAAATTATTAGTATGTTTTTGAATAATATCAAATGCATTTGGGTATAATTCCATATCTTCGTCAAGTTGAATAAAAAATGGAGTTGTACATCGCAGCCGCATTTCATTGTATGCTTTGTTTGTTGGAGCTATATTCATAATCACATTCACAATTACGCTTTTTCCAAGTGGTAAAACTAAATTATTAATTGCATCGAGCGAAAATTTAAGCTGACTGCTTTCAATTGTAATTAAAAAAATAGTCAGTTTAATATTATTTGGATTTATGTTAGATTCACCGTGAATCCAAGTTTTATTATCGTAAAGAGAATCAATCATTTTATGTAAGTAACAAGTAAAATAATCAGTTAAAAAAACGAATAAACTCACATATAGTTAAATTAGGAACTGTATATAAACTGTAACCTAATGTAAACAGTTTAATATGATAATTATCTTTTAAATATGTTGTCAAATATTTGTCAATTTGTACTCTTTCAAAACTTTCCAAAGAAATATCAGAATCATTAATTACGTTTTCGCGTATTAATTTGGTACCGTGACTAAACCCACCAACCCAACCATTTGTAATAATGCGATTACATCCCAAATTTACAGCCAATGGAAGTCCCTGTTCAAACATAACATGATATGCATGTACACAAACATTTTCACCCACTCCTAAATTATCATCATTCCATCCAAATAAATTTGTTTCTTGATTGTTGTTTAATTCGGTTATAATATTTTTTCGTATGTGATTAGTTCCGTGAAATGACCTTTTGAATAAATTTATGTCTGCAATTGGTAAAGTTCTCCTCCAATTTTTAGTATTTGGTCTTGAATAATTTAAATATAACACAATAGGTTTACAATTTTTTGTATATTTATAATTTTCAAAATGGTCTCCATTATACACATGAAAATCACATATCATATCAAAATCTTTAATGGATTGTTTCATGCATATTAATATAACATTTTCATCTAATATTGTTTTTATGCTGTCAATTTGATTTTTATATTCTGGTCCAGTACCAACAATAATTGCAGTTTTATTTTTGTAATAATTTTGAAGATAATCAAGTTTTTCACGATTTGATGAAATTATATTCAAATTGTTAAGGTCCGGGTTGTTATAATTTCTCTCCACATATCTTATAATGGTACAATATTATATTACAATTCCATTAAAGTTTTTTCAATAAGTGTATATTGGGTTTCTGATTTGTATTCTCTGAAAAGTTTTCGATTAAGGTCAACTTTTAATTGAGCATCATTAAGATTATTTAAAATATAAAATATTTTTTCTTCAAAATTCGACAAATCAAGTTCAAAATCATCCATATTCTTGTAAAAATTGGGAAACGATTCGAAATATATTTTAGATTTTAAAATATGTGCTCCTTTGCAAATGCAATCATATTCTTTGGTGGAAAATTCACCCCATCCATACGAAGATACAAAAATTTTACAGTCTGATAAAATCTTGTAATATTGATTTTGTGGAATGCTTTCTTGTGCCAATACAGTCAATTTATATTTTTCACCCATTTTTAATATTTCTTTAATAATATTAGTTTTCAACAATGTTAATTCTGGAGTATAGTTTAAATGTCCTAAAAATACAATATCATATTTTCTATTTTTTAATGGATTGACAATAGGTGTATACAATCGTTTAAAACATGATGATAAATTAAATAAACATTTTGCTTTGGTCATATATGCATTTCTATCAACATATGTTATCTGAGTATTCGCTAAATCAAGCACATAATCTATTCGTTTTGAATTTAAGCACGCAATTTTATCATTCACAATGTCAAATGTGTTTGACAACACAGTGTGGTCAATAATTAATTGGACATTTTTATTTTCATACATATTTTTACACAGTGATATTCCATCACAAACTGAATACCCAACTATTTTTTTATTGCCATAATATTCAGTTAATTCGCATATATAATCTTCAAAACTTATTATAATATCACATTCAGCAATAATTGTTGTTGTGCATAATATTGTACTCGCATTTATACTGTTTAATAATTGATTAATGCATTTTTTTTTATAAAAAGCTTTTAAAGTCGGACTTTTATAAAAAAATACTTTAATCATGTATATACAAATAAATAAAAAATGATTGCAAATTAAACATTTGCATTGAATACACAAACTAAATATGAGCACTCTTTATTCAATTAAACTACCCAATATGTGGCACAGCTTGCAATACATTACAAATGCAATTTTTAATTTTGCATACTCATATGTATCAGTCAATTCACCACTATACGAATTTGAATCCGTTAAAAATAAACAACAAACAAATGAAAATCGACAAAATAACAATGAATGCCCCATTTGCTATGAGCAAATTGAACATGATGCAAATACAATGACAACTTCTTGCCATCACACTTTTCACTCTTCTTGTTTGGTGTCGTATATTTGCACAAACCTAAATGAGGTCGATGTTCCATTTCGAGGAAACAAACAATGTCCTTGCTGTCGGACATCTTTAACGAATTACTCTGATGCAAACAATTCAAATAAAAATGAACCAAGTACTCTGCCAGAAACAATGAAAATATTACTTAACGGCAACCCAAAATACATCCCGACTCAAGTTCAACTTTTGGAGGCATTTGCACACTATGAATACTATAACCCAAACGAAACAATGCCATATTTATCATCTTATTCAAAAGTGATAAATATGTGGAATCGTGCAGCAATGCAACTTTTGAAAGTTGCGCAAAATAATAAAGGGGGTGTTCAGGATTAATAATCACAATCACCCTCTCCAAAAGCATCCTCAGCACGAATTCTATCAAAAAATGCGTGAATGTCATTCAAATCTGAACTGGAAATGCTTTCATTAGGAATGTATGACTCATTGCCTTTAAAATAACATAAAAAAGCAGGAATAGTTGTAACCATTTTTTTAGCCTTTAAAAACGCAAATACATCAGAACATTCATCAATGTCCAAATCATAACATAATGCAGGTTGGTCAGCAGTTAATTGAGAGAAAAACTGGTCAACATTAGGTTTGATTCTGAGACATGGCTTGCACCACGATGCTCCGAATTTAATGACAATAACTCCGGGATTGGTTTTTAACAATTCTAAAAAGTTCGAACGAGAGTTTATTTTAAAGTTAGACATGTATTACAATATAATTGGTATGGTATTTATGTTTATTATAATAAACTAATTGTATTAAAAATGAAAAAAAACAATTATTATTATTAATTTAATTCCACATTTGTAAAATGGTTTATATGTTGCTTTAGGCTTTATAATTGTGACTGTTTTGTTTTTGCCTGCCGTTTTTCTTCATATGCTTTGGGTTCGGATGCATTTTTTGGTTCAAGGTCTGACGTTTTTTCATCCACACCCACATCAATACAATCTTGTATTTGTACTTTTTGCGTAAAAAATTTTGACCGATTAACAGACACTGAAGAAGATGATTGTAATATATCCGCATCAGCATCAGCATTTGCAACACACTTATCATTATTATCACTCACACTATTCAAATTATCATAATATGCTTTTGCATCCAAATTAATTTTGATTTTGGTAACATCTAATGAAGTTAAATACAATCCTTCTAAATTTTTAACACGCGATAGAGCAACATATGTTTGCCCTGGGCTAAAAATGCAACTACCAACATCAACTTCTGCAAAATCCAAAGTAGCACCTTGTGATTTATGAATAGTTAGTGCCCACGCTAAAATAAGAGGAACTTGCGAAACGGAAACTCCTGGTATTCGTTCACTATCCCAGCCGTGTGGTGCCATTACTTGTTCGTGTCCATTTCCATATAAAACTTTAGGATAATTCGTTTCTGGACAAAATTCGGTGACAACACCCTGACTTCCATTGCAAAGAATCATATTTCCAAAATCATCCTTTTGATTAATAACACACATAACACGAGCTCCAACTTTCAATTGTACAACAGTAGGACAAACAACACTGGCTTCTAAATAATTAAGTTCATATTCAATATCTCTTGCTGTAAATCCTTTTCGTCGTTCTATTTCAGAGGCAGAAAGGTCAGCCCCAGTAAATCGCCGCTTCAGTTTAAACTCAGAAATACTTTCATCCAATTCTGCCATTTTTAGTGCATTGACATCATCTACTTTTCCTCGAGTGGGAAACAATTTGGTTGGATTAATGGCTGCACTTGAAGTGGGTTTATTTTCAGAAAGGCACTGTTCCAAAATTTTAATGCTTTTGCGTTTTATGCTACCAACCCGAATTTGGTTCAAGATAGAAACATATACCGAATCGGTTTGTCTGAATATACGAGAAAGTTGAATTTGCCGTTTTTGGGCAAATGTTTCATTCCATTCTGGGCACTGAAAGCAGAATTTTGTTGAATCTGGGTCTGTTCTAGCATTGCCAACCGGTGGGAGTTGGTAAAAATCACCCGACATTATTATCTGAATTCCTCCAAAGGGTCGATTATTATGTCGTAACGCCTTTCCCAATTTATCCAGTATAATAAACAATTTAAGAGAAAGCATACTAACTTCATCGACCACCAAAATATCTGCCGTTTTCCAAAATGTTCGAGCTATTGGATTTGACCTGACTTTTTTGATGAGCTGTTCTAAGGTTCCTGTTCCAAGTCCAATTCCTGTGCACGAGTGAAGGGTGCGCGCATTACAGTTGAGTAACACTGCGGCACATCCTGTAAGTGCTGTAATATATATATTTCTGAATGTATGAATCGCTTTTTGATGAATTTCTTTAATAAGTGAAGATTTTCCTGTTCCACCAGGTCCTGTTATAAAAACATTATGTCCTTCGCAAAAGGCATCATAAGCAAGTCGTTGTTTATCGGAAAATTGAATACTGAGCATATATTGATTGGTATATGTAGATTAGTTAATTATTTGGAAAGTCATTTTTTTATTTAATTAATAATTTTAAGTTCGTTATCCAACTTATTTCGTCCATTATAACACATTAATAATAAATTATTTTTTGCAGTCTTTTGCATTTCTACATTATCTTCCATATTGGATATATATTTTTCAAATTTTTCAATTAATTTATCGGACCCATTTTTAACTAACCAATCCTCAAAAAATATTTCCCCCCATAAATGTAATTTGGTTAACAAATATTCAATTGTAACTGTATCCCATTGTTCACCGTTAAATACTGCAGCAAACTCTTTTTTAAGATTAGAAACGCGTATTGAATGGTTTTCTGGAATTTTAGAATTGAAATAAACATTATTAACTAAATTTGAAATACCCATATTTAAACTTTTTATATTTGGTCGAATATCATTGTCTGTCAACTGACTCATATTAGGTTTATCAAAACTATTCATAATTATAATTGTATTATTATTATTATTATTATTGTTGTTGTTATTTGTTATTTGCAATTTATTATTTAATTTACCCAGCTGTTTTTCCAAAGCTTTGTATTTTTTATTTTGGTTTTCATCTTTCTCCAACATTTCTTTTTTCATATTTTTAATTTCATTCATAAGTCGAGCCATCTCCTTAAAACTTTCATCTTTATTTTTAGAACACGAATTTTTAATATGCCTGTACATATTAGATTGCGCAGTAAAATCCATATTACAATATTTACACAAAAATATTTTAGGTTGAATATGTTTGGGATATGTTTGGGATATATTTGGGATATGTTTGGGATATGTTTGGGATATGTTTGGGATATGTTTGGGATATGTTTGGGATATGTTTGGGATACACTCAAATAATTTATTTTTTGATAAATGTTTTTTTGTTTTTAAATGCCTGTTGTATTTTGTTTTATCATTTGTTAAAAACTCGCACCCAATACAATTAAATTTATTCATTTATTATATATTTTATACTATATTTATATTATAATTTAGATTCTTCTCATTTCTTCTCCTTTTCTTCTCCTTTTCTTCTCCTTTCTTCTCCTTTTCTTCTCCTTTCTTCTCCTTTCTTCTCCTTTTCTTCTCCTTTCTTCTCCTTTTCTTCTCCTTTCTTCTCCTTTTCTTCTCCTTTTTCTTCTCCTTTTTTTTATTTTTATTTATATGACACCATTATGCTCTTCTCCTTTTTCTTATTTTTTATTATTTTTCAAACCACAATACTATAAAAACGAATGAGGTATCCCTATATCCCTATTATTTATTTATTTTGGCGGGGGGGGGGAGCTTTAAAAACCCCAAAGTATTTTTCAATGATAATTATATATTGTTGCTTTATTAGTTTCATGAAACGCCATACTTTATATTGGTTAATTTTAGATGGTTAAAAATAAAAAAAAAATATTATTTTTAATTATATATTATTATTCATCATATTCACTCATCATATTATTCATCATATTCACTATCATACATATTCTGGTCATCATCATCATCAATAAATTCTGTATTAAATGTTTTACACATCGATTTTACAACACTTTCAACATCTAAATATTTTTTATGCGTATTTTGATTATATAATTCGACATATTGAAATAATCGGTTAAAATATAGTAAATTAAGTCCATTTAAAACCATAAGTGCATTTTTATTATTATTATCGGTAGCTCGAGTATCTTCATGTATTTCAACTGCTGATTTTTTAATTATTGTATTAGGCCAACCACACCGCTGCTCATATTGTTCTAAATTATTATCGGGTTTTGTATTAGAATCGGGTGTTAAATTTGTTATTGTAACCGAAATTGATTGTAAATATTTATCGGAATACATGGACGGTTTATTGCATTTAACCGGTTTCATATGAGATGATGCAATTACTGGAAATTCAGCATTAGATATGTCAAGTGTTTTGGGAACCTGTGTGACATGGCGAGTGTTTTGAGTTTGAGTTTGACGTCTATTTTGATAATAATTATTATTATTATTATTATTGCGATAATTGCGATTGTTATTATTGTTGACCCCCCACGAAGTGTTCATTTGAGAATTGTTTGATTGGAACATTTTAATTTAATTGCTTGTTTATACGTCTAATAAATAAAAAATAATACCAATCATTTTTTTTCAAACAATTTGACATCAAACACATAAGTCAATGGAAGGTTGCTGAGGTAACCGATTTGGATGATACATGAAATTATATATAAATGCACAAACAAATGCACAAATAAAAATAAAAATTAAATTAATATCATTTTATTTTATTTTATTTTATTTTAATTATTAAACGTTATTTTCATTTGCAACAACCATAATAGTATCGGTTGACTTTAATAACGTGTATATTTTTGACAATAAATTTTTAATTATACGTGGGGTAAATTCGGTTATTACAATTTTTAAAATAGTTTTGTCGTACAAATCTTCAATTTGAGTTGTTATTTCAGCATGGTTTCTTTTCCACTCGGTTAATGCTATAATTAATTTAGTTTGTATTGAATTAATTAGTTTGTTAAATTCTACGAGTTCCATGCATCTCCACTCAACGCAACTTTGGTCGTCACATATATTTACAGGAGAATCATATATATAAATTTGTTGTTTTTGTGAAAATGCGACTATAGGAAGTAATGATGAATCAGAATTCAGCTTAAGTTCTCGATTTAATATAAAAATTAAAGTATTTAAGTATGTTTTTTTAAATAAATAATTTACGTCATCTAATGAAACTGAATAGTTAGAACTTATTTCGCGAAATTTAAGTTCTGGTTGTTTTTGTTTGTCATTTAGCCATTCAATTAAATTAACCTTAGAACGATGTGCATTAATAAAAATTTGCTGCTTTACAACTGTTTCTTCAAGTTTTTTATGTTGTACTGCTAATTCTGCAAATGCTTTGTACATTTGAAGAGGCGATGGCAACTCTTCAATGTTAACCTCAGAATTGCTTTTAGACAACTGAATAAGATGGCACACAGATTCGTGGGAATCTCTGTTTTTTTTATTTTTGTGAGGCTTAATACAATGGGAACATTTATGCATTATATTAATAAGCCAAAAATTGAGCAAATTAATTATTATTATTGTTATTACAATTCTTTCATTTTTTTATTTAATACTAAAATTTATATTATAGTCCACAAAAGGATGTTTTCTTTAAAGATTCATCCATTTCAATATTACATCCTTTTTGAATCGATGTTATGTATTGTTCACCAGTCATTGCATTATTAAGATGTTTCGTATATGTACAAGTATTGCGATTTATATCAGTTTCATACTCGCGACGGTCATTTCCCAATACGCAATTATGGTCAACCCGAGTTTTATGTATTTTTATTCCCTGGGAGTACATTTCAGACTGATTTGCATGCCCAATTGGCTTTGCATATTTTTTATTTCGAGTAATAGTATTCATTACAGTACGCATAGATACATTTGTTGGATTTAAATACTGATATTGATTCCCTTTAATTTTTACTCCAGCATTAACTGAATCCTCATAGGATGTTTCCGGATGTGTAAAATATGCACCAAAATGTCCTCCATGTCCAACTGGATAAATGCCTTTAAATGGTGTACGCGTTTTAGACATTTTATACGTTTGCCCAACCCTTCCAACATTGCGATGCGACCCATTTAATGAAAATCCCGAATTTCCCTTTTTAGAAATAGCATTAGAAAGCATAATGGAATTCATTGTGGTTTTAGGTCCAAACGGTCCATGAGGAAGCCAATGTTTGCCCTGAAGAGTATATTTCGAAGAATTTTTCGAATGTAGAGCTTTCGTTTTATTTGCAAGAGTTACAATTGACATAGTATATAGTATATGTATATAGTTGGCTAAAAAATATTTTACTTTATAATATAATACTTTTTTTTAGTTTGTACATTATTAAATATATAATTACTGCTTAACTAAGAGAAGACATTTATATGTATTTAAATTTGCGAAATTATATTGTTTGATAACATTTAAAATTGTCAAGGTTAAAATTATTATTCTTCATCTTCAATTGGTTTATATTCAATGCCAATAGGCAACTGGTCTTTTATTATTAAAATATATTCATAAAACGTTGTCACTTTATTTGCAATAAATTTTCTATCCACTGGAGTGTTTAAATTATATGTTTCAATAAAATCTTTAGCTTCAGTTAAATCATCTTTTGTTGGGGTAGGTAAAGTTTTCCATTTATTATAATCGACTAAATAATCATCAATGTTATCATAAAGAATCTCTATTAGTATATCATTGCAACTCGTACCAATAACACAACCAACCTGAAATGGATATTCGCATTTTACAATTAACCCAATTCCATGTTCATCCAACAATTCAGACTCTGTGAAATCAGTAAAAAATGTCCATTTTAATATATTTCCCATGTCGTGCAGATCCATATCACCATTGTATCCATCCAATGATGATAATAATACTTCTATATAAGATTTATTTCTATCGGGAGTAATTGATTTGTTCAACTCATTTGGTATCATAAATTCATTTTCTGATATTTGTTCGAAACATATTTCATTGTCATAAAAATCACGATATTTACATAATGTGTCAAAACATGTTTGTATATGTTTTGTTAAATCCATAATATTTTAAAATATAATAATATTTTTAATATGTTATTTTTAATATGTTATTTTTAATATGTTATTTTTAAACACTAAATACTTTAACAATTGCAATATTAATATATTTATAGTGAAGGTTAATGGTTATCCTTATGATCTATGTTTTATAGCATCATTTGTCGCTTTTATTAAATATTTTATATTTTCGGGTTCCATTGCACTGTGACCTGCAATGGTTGGAAAAAACTTTGAATGTGGCAATGACTTATGTAATGAATATGCTGTAGTATAAGGTGTAACTAAATCATAAAGCCCCTGAACAATAGTAACTGGAATATTTTTCAAATTATTTAAATTTTTTTTATTTATAAAAAAATTTTTAGGTAAAAAACAATTTCTCTTAAAATAAGCATTTTCAATTGTACTCATTTGTTGATAATTATCATTTTTAACTCGCTTAATCACTTCATTAAGTGGCGCAGGATTTAAGGTTGAAATGCTATCTTCCCAAACACCCCATGCAAGCAAACATTTATCCTTGTCTTTTTTCGATGCATATTTAAAGCATTTTGCATACTCATTTACAAATAATTTTTTATTTAAATTATGACCTTTTGGCAATGCGTTTTTATAATATTCCCAGGCTTCTGGATTAAATCTCTGAGCACCACCAGGTTCTGATACCCAATGATTTTCTGGGTTAGTACAAAAATAAACACCTCGAATAATTAATTCAGTTATTCTCTTATGATGTTTAATTGCATAAGCGAGAGAAAGTGTCGAGCCCCACGACCCTCCATATACCATCCACTTGTCAATATTAAAATATTTACGAACCTTTTCAAAATCTGAAATTAAATAGTTTGTTGTATTTTGATACATTTCTCCACTTGGGATACTTTTTCCGCTTCCACGCTGGTCAACAAGAATAATAAAATATTTTTTAGGGTTAAAAAATCGAGCCATGTTTGAATTTATTCCCGACCCAGGTCCGCCGTGAACATACAATACAGGCTTTCCTTTAGAATTTCCATAGGTTTCAATATATAAAGTGTGCATCTTACTTACAGACATCATCATATTTTGATTAAATTGAATTGGAGGATATAGCCGTGTATGTGCAAATACATCATTTTTCAATTTTAATGTTGAGGAAAGCTTGTTTTTTGTAGGTTTACGAGTTTTATTTTTCCAAAAAGTTGACATTTAAGTTGTTATAATATAATGTAATATAAATAACAAAATATGGGCATCATTGTAATTCCAATGATTCTATCGTCTTTTCGCAAATCCAAACAAAAAACACCAAGTCCACAAACTCATAAAATATTAAAAACGTACAATAAACAACCATTAAGCAATACACGACATATTGGAAATATGTCTGATTTTTTTAAAAATCCTGGAGGAGCGTGTGGGTCGTGTGGTCGTGGTCGTAAATAAGCAATATAATATTATTTCTCTCAATGTCGCTTAATAAATAAGTATAAATATAACACCATTTCTATATTTAGATATGCTTAAATCAGAATGTACACCTATCAGCACATATCCATTTTTATTTCATAAACAAATTTTAGGAATAATACCAAACCAAAATAGTGAAGCATATTTCGAACATGTAATAAATACTAGTTTTTCAGACAAAACCCCCAAAAAGAATGCAAACGCAAAATTAAATATAGACTCTGATGCTATAACAGCACACCTTCATTGCTATGACATTAGTAAATTTGAAGAATTTTATGGAGAATATATTAATCAAATTGTTAAATATTGTTCTGTTATTGTTGTTACATATGTAGTTAATTCAAATCCAGGATACATTGTTAATACAAGCACAAATATTCGTGTATTACACATTTTAAATCGAGGAATGGATATAGGTGCGAAAATTTTAGCAACTCAATACCTTAATCAGAATAATATTTCATACAAATATATGTTATTTTTGCATTCCAAAACAAATGTAGAAAAGCGAAAAATATATTTTCAGTCACTTGTTTATGAATTAAAACGGCTGTATAATATTGTTAAAGACGACAATTCAAATGTTCTTGGCTACTTTCCACCAGAAATATTAAACGGAAATAATTCCACCTATGTAATCAACAAAGAACACATTAAACCGTCTTCAATAAATGAAATCAAACACTCGTCTTCTATAATTACACTGTGGAGAGAAATGTGCAACTATATGAAGTTGGATACATCTATAACAATATTTCCCGAAGGAAACTCATATATACTAAAAAAAAGTGTTGTTGACACATTATTTCAATCCCAATTTTATTTGCTATTAAATACAGAGCGGTCGTTTGATATGCATTGGGTGTATGTTTATTATAAGCTAAACCATATTCAACCAACCCCACAAAACGTGTATAAAATTTATAAAGCAAAAAAAATGTGTGGAAATAATATTATGCGGAAAAATGCCCGCCCACATAAAACAATTTCTATAAACCATCCAGATAGCCAACTGGAACATGTATTTGAACGACTAGTATTTAATATTATTCAAAAACAACGTGGAGAAATTCGTATTATACCATTGCCAACTATATTATTAAACTCATATAATTCCAATGTAGAAAACTTAAATCGAGCAATTAATTGTTTTATATTTAAAACTACACCCCCATGGTATCATATTATAAATGAAATTGGCAATAAGGGTGATATAAGTTCATTTATAAAATCAAATGCTAATATTTTACAAATTCCAACTTTTTGGATTAACCTTGATTCAAATAAGGAAAGGCAATATCATATGAACCTACAACTTAATAGCTTTAAAAAACAAAGTATTGAGAGAGAAATAAATCGTATATCAGCAGTTGATGGGTCTACTATTTGCATGCCGGAGTTTGCTCTTAAAAGCAATTTTCATTCAGAACTATATCTTTTCTCTCAAAGACAATCTCGACAAAGTATATTTAATAACAATCCAATGACTAATAATGAAATGGGATGTTTACTATCGCATTTTATTGCAATGCATACTTTTTTACTCAATTATCCAAATGAACCGTATGTACTTATTTTAGAAGATGATGCAAATTTAATTTCATGGGAAAGTATGAGACGATTAAAGCAGTTAGAAGCATTTTTAAACACACCTAATAATCCATACGAATGTGTTCAATTATCTAACAGTTCAAGCGACACTTATAAATTGCCACAATCCACAACAACTTCTTCAAAAGAACAAGCTGTATTTGTAGATTGGACTGCTCAACTTAATAATACAAACGGTCAGCACCCATTTTGGACAACCGGTGCATATACTTTGTCCAGAAGTGCGTGCCAAAAAATTATAAATATTGTAAAAAATAATCAAATTGATTACTGTGTATACCCAGCAGATTGGTTTATATATATGCATCTTCATACAGCTACTATGTATCCTCCTTTGTGTTGCCAACATTCACACTTAAAATCAGACATTCGAAATAATACAGTACTTCAACAAAAATCAAATTCCGTGATTGCTTCAGCGCATTTTAAAAAGAAAACTGTTTTTCTCTCTACAATGTATTCTATAATTGATGTTAAAGATAGACAATGTATCAACCAGATAAAAATGTGGATTAATAATGTGAGTCAAACCATTTCTTCAAATGCAGATATTTTTATTTTTGGAGACCAATTGCCATATGAATTGGAAGAATGCTTACCACAAAATATAATCTATTTTTATTTAGACTATAACCAATTTATAATTCATTGCAATCGTACACACTCTAATTTAGAGCCAAATATTCGTCGCATGTCACATTGTGATTTAATATTTACAAGAGAAACCGTAGAATCAACACATAAATGGCTGGCTTATTTATTTTCAGAATACATTGTTAGTAGAAAATATGAATATTATGGAACTATAACTGCTGGGGATGAGTTGCAATTAGTATCACAAAAACTGAATAAGTTATCCATCTTTCACATGCGTCATAATTTAAAAAAAAAATGAAATAATATTTATTTATTTAAAATATTTAATAATAAAATGAACGCATATAACGGTAAATTCGAAAAACTGGTAGAACAGTTAAACAATCTTACAATTGTAAAAAAAACTATAAACCCTAAATCCAAAAATAATGCTGATAAAAATAAAGAGGATAATGAAAATAAAGAGGATAATGAAAATAAAGAGGATAATGAAAATAAAGAGGATGATGATATGATTGATAATATGATTGATAATATGATTGACACACAATTAAATTATTGTTGTTTTTGCGGGGTAAATATGGGGGATGAGTGTTTAAGCCAATATTGTTCAAGACAATGTCTTTATAATTATTAGCACCTTGTTATTATTATTATATATTTATGATTATATTTTTTTTATGTAAAAAATAAGCCATCCTGTACACATAATAATATTCATTATAAAAATCATAAAAATAAGTGCAAAAATTGTGTATATAAAGGGGGATATTTCAAGAAACAGCACATCCAATACATAATTTAGTATAATTTGAAGTTCGGTTTTTACACTGGGTTGTTTTAGTATATCTAAAAGATGGGTTTTAATACTGTCGCTCATAATTGCATATAATACATGTATTATTTATTTTTTTAATATAAACATAAGTAGTCGTACAACTTTAATTTAAAAATGGATCAAAACGAAACAAACCATAAACATTTTGGTGAAATTCTTAGATATCGTGCAAAAATTTTTGCATTAGAACAACGAGAACATGAAGCAATGCAAATAGTTGAAACTTTGGATATGAAAATATATTTATTGAGAGAACAACTAAATAATAAAAATAATGAAATTATTATGCTTCAAAAAAAAATATACCGACACAAAGTATAAAAATAAAAGATAAAGTTAAATATAATGAATGAACACGATATAACAGTCAATCTTGGTATTTTTGGACCAAGTCTTTTATTTATTTTTGCATGCTTTAAATTACTTCTGAATCATGACAAAATACTAATGTATTACTATATTGTTGGGTCAGCAGTAAATGTAGCTATTAATGCAGTTTTAAAACAAATTTTAAGATATCCTAAACCGTCAAATGGCGACTCGGCAGTCTCATATGGTATGCCATCTTTACATACTCAATCTATTGGATTTACAATTGCGTATTTAAGTAATGCAGCACAAATTGAAAATTGCATGCAATCGAATTTATTGCGATACACTCTTACATCATTTCTTGGAATTACTGCTTGGCAACGGGTTGCATACAAACATAGTACAGTAGGTCAGGTTGCAGTTGGAGCATTAATAGGAATTCTTATGGGATACACTATTTATGCGGTGCCAATTTGAGAAATATCGTTCTCGTTTTTAGTATTTTCAAAAGTGACTTGCAGTGGTGTTTCCCATTCTGAATATGGAATAGCAGATGTGGTTGCCTTGGGCAATGCAATAAGAGCATCAAGTGCAATTTTTCGACGTTTGACATTAAAAAATTGTTTATAAAATTTTTTGCGAGTCAATTGTTTCCATCTCCACTCAAACTGCAACGCAGATCTCCAGTTTGGAAAACCGCTCACATAACATTCTCTCGCCCATGTTTCTCCTTTAAGTACCTTTTTGCTAGTTTGAATAGCTCCTCCTTTGATTTCCTTATTGTGCTGACGAAGTCGGCGGTCTAAATTAACTGTTGCGCCAACATATGTTGAACCGTCTGTACACACAAGCAAATATACAAAAAAAGACATTGTATTATTATTATTATATAGGATTATAATATAATAAATACTCGTATGAATATACCAAAATCATTATTTTGTTTTGACACTTTTGTCCTTTTATTAATTGGTTTAAAATTTATATTTGCAATAATGTCTTTAATACACATCTATTTAATTGCAACAGACAAAGAGAATGGTGTTACAGATAAAATTATTATGAAATGGAGAGAAATTGTAGAGTTCACATTTAAAACACTTATGGCTGCTGCACTTGTTTATATATTTAACCCCCAAACACCAAAACTGCAATTAATTAACAACCATGTTGTATTTTTGTTATTTATGTATGGGATATTACTTTTAATTGGCAATGAGTGGGGAATTATTGTACACGACCTTCCAAAAATAAGGTCGTTTCCAGTTATAACCAAAATTTATGAAAAAATTTATGAAAAAAATTATAAAAAAAAAGATTTTAATTAAAATATTAAAAACTTAAAAGTTCCACTTTAATAAAAAAAATTATTTTTTTATTTAAGTTAAGATTCAAAACAAACAAACAAATACATAAATAAATTCTATCTAATTCTAATTAATTGCATCATTTTTTGATACATACTTTTCCATATATATGGAATATTTTCCGAATTTTGAACTCCGCCTTCAAATATTTTACGCCCAGTGAACATCATATCTTGAACATTCGAAACATCCCAATTACAAATTGGTTGGTTAAATATTTTTGTGTTATAAAACATACTATTCATATTTAAAACATTGGAAACATTCCAATTGCTAAGTGGTTGGTTAAATGCGGTTGCTTCACTAAACATGTGATCCATACTTAAAACATTGGAAACATCCCACTTGCCAATTGGTTGGTTAAAACTATATGCTCCACAAAATAAACCACCCATATTGGTAACATTTGAAACATTCCAATTGCCAATTGGTTTATTAAATACATCTGCATGACAAAACATACTATTTATATTGGTAACATTGGAAACATCCCAAGTTTCAATTAGTTGATTAAATGCAGTTGCTCCCAAAAACATACTATCCATATTGGTAACATTAGAAACATCCCAATTGCCAATTGGTTGGTTAAATGTATGGAAATCTAAAAATAAATAACTCATATTGGTAACATTGGAAACCTTCCAATTACTAATATGTCCATAAGTATATTCTGCAATTTCTATATTATCTTTCCACAATTTAACTGCGGTTCTGAGTGAATCATTGTTAAACATAAACATAAATATATTTGATTGGTTTAGTTGGGCTGGTGGGGCTGAGGCTAGTGGGGCTAGATCTAGATCTAGATCTAGATCTCTGCAATTGGGGCACTTGGTATAACCTACGGAAGCGAATGATATAAAACAATCTGCGTGAAACGTGTGTCCACAAGAAAGAACGATTTTGTTTGTTGAATTAACAACATGATTGATGCAAATAGAACATTTAGGGTTGGATAACATTTTAGATAACATTTTGATAATAATAATAATATTAATAATAATAATAATATTTGTATTCATTTTTTTACATTGAAAAATAAATATTTATTAAACCCATTATGATATAGACAAAAATATAAATTCTTATGGACAATAAAACTGAATTATTTATTGTTAATAGACTTTCAGCCATTTTTATATTTACTCTTATTATTTCTGGAAATTTTTTGGCACACTTATTTCCATGCCGTGTTCAAAAAATGCTAACTGAAAATATGGCGTTAAAACACTTATTTGGATTTTTAATATTATTTAGTTTTGGGGTGCGTGTATTACCAGGTGCATATAATTTAATGGGACTATTAGACTCTGCTATTTTATATGCAGTTTTTGTTATTACGGCAAAAACGAACTACAAAATATGGATTTGTTTATTTTTCATATATATGATGCTTTATTTACTTAATGTTGCTATTACAGACTATGAAAATGTTCAACAACATCGAAAAGTAATTTCGAAAACAACTCAGTCTAAAATTGAAAAAATGAAAACTGCCCAACAATGGGGAATTATGGTGATACCATGTTTAACTGCGTTTGGGGTTATTGTTTATTTGGGGGAAAAAAAAGTTGAACATGGAAACCAGTTTAAATATTTAGATTTTTTAATGGGAAAACCGTCATGTGCCAACAATGTTGTGCATAATCAAAGTATGATGTATTATATACGTGCTGCATTTAATTAATACTGCTGTAAACTGCAAAAAAAAATAATTATTGTATTATATTATGCGGTAATAATACTTAAACTTAAATATCATCAATGTTAACCGCATTTAGTTCCGGTTCAATCTCTTCGTCAAAAGTTGGCAGTGGGACCTTGGATGCGTCTGGAGCTTTTTGTGATGCAATTAATGCATGATATTCGTCAGTAACTGCATTATTGTTAAATTGTACTTCTTCTTCATCGTCAATTGTGCTAGTTGTTGTATTTATAGTTGTAAACGCATTCCAATTAACTGTACGCTCCTTATCCCGAAGACTTGGTCTGTCCAACTCAGAATATACTTCTAATAAATCACACGCATCCAGTTTGTCGGATTTATCAGATGCACTTGCCCATTCTCGCAAGCCAATAAGAACCCAAGTAAACGACTCAACCCGGTTATCTCTTTTTCCACGTCCTTTAAATTTTCCACGAATAAAACAAAGTCGGGTTTTCAAGTCTGAGCATAAAACATGACACATGCTGTTTCCCAAATATTTGGTAACTTGAGCATATAATTCAAGCGGACCATCAGACAATCGCACACGACGTGGACCATTATTGGACACAATATTTTTGCGTGCCACATTCTTTGATTTTTTTCCACCTTTTACGTTCTTTACCATTTTAAAGAGCAATTTATTATATTTATTAATAATAAGTTTATATACTATTTATTAATAATAATCATTTTTTTTATAAATAAAACCTTAATATTTTTTAATGAATAAACATCTTCATACATTCATAAATTTTAGAAGCTTCATCCAACTGAAAGCATCCTCGCTTTTGTGCAATATTTAAAAAAGTAACCATGCAATTCAGTGCATCGGACTCTGAATTAATTTTCATATCAGTGACCTTAATTCTAGGTGTTTCGGTAGATTCTGATTCGGTAGAAACGGATTCGGTAGAAACGGATTCGGTAGATGAAGACATTGTATTTATATTTAATTATATATAATTAATGGGTTTATATTGTTTTTTAACATTAATTTAATTGCGGTGTATTTATTTTTTTACAATTTCGCATATGGGCTGACAAACTTGACTTATTTTTTCCTGTAAAATTGCACAAAGTACATCCAAATTTGTCATTTTTGTATTGACCAGTTCCCAACAAAAAACTATTAAGAGAAGGCAATTGCATCTCATCCAATTTATTTGTCATTTGACTTGACATCGTTTTAACAATTTCACACATTTCCATTTTTTTAGTACCAAACTCAATATATTCTTTAATAATTTTATTTAACGCAGTTGGAGATATTGTTTTTTTTCCACTCGAATCTTCATCTGGCATTAGTTTTTGAATTTCTGCTAACTGTGAAGCTAAATGGTCAATAATATTAATTGCAACACGAACTTTAGACCCATCATAATTAGCATTGGGAATATACACCAAAATAAATCCATTAATTATGTCAATGTGAAATATATCTTTAAACACAATTGGACTTGTTTGAGAGATAAAAATGCCGTGCTGTTTTTGCATACAAATATCGCGCTCAAACTTTTTTATCTCATCTGTATCTACAGACCGACTGTAATTTTTATTTTCAAATAAAATGGTTGGCTTGCTTTCATCTTGACGATTTACACGAATGTCGCACGCAGCCGTATCAGAAGAACATCGAATAATTTCATCAGTTGGCATTATAGTTTGCAATAATGAATAAAGCTCAGATTCCGATACATTTCCTTTTGAACTTGAATTATTTTTGTACTTGTCCAAAAATGTAGTCATTTCTACCGCTAATCCTTTGCTGGCAGATTCCTGTTCAGTTAATTGTGTGCTCATTTGACGAAGGTTTGTCTGTGTTCGTTCCTCACTCGATTGTAATGCTGTGCAAATAGGTTGTTGAACTAATCCAATCATTTTCGTAAATTGTCCATCAATATTTGCAATAAGTGCTTCCGAAGAAGATGATGAATCGCGATTTTCAAGCAAGTTTTTAGTTGTCTTTTGAATCTCAGAATAATGTGAGGTAATAATTGTTTCAATTGCAGAATAACCCTCTTGTGTTTTGGGAACAAATTCATTTAATAAAAGAGATGTTTTACTAAGCAATGTATCTTGTGTTCTCTCCAATATGTGATAAAGAGAAGCCTCATCCTTAGCAGAAGTATTAACAAGCAATTCTTTAACTGAATCAATATATTCACCTTTTAGTTCAACTAGTTTGAGAGAAATACGCCCATCCATTGCATCCAGCTTGGAATTGACATCCGTCACCATTTGCATTATTTTTCCAATATTTGTATCATTCATGGTTGACGACAAATTCGTACTAAGTTGCCGAATAATAGTAATAAAAAATAAATTAATATCATTTACATTAATATTTGGATTTGCATTATAAAATTCAATAATCTCAGGATTAGTTAGATTAATGGTCGACATTATGATGTATTAAATACGCAAAATAACTTTAAACTAAAATACATTATAAAATTATTTTGGTACTCTATATTTTTTGTACATTTCTTAAAAAATAGTGTGGATGTGTGAAAAAACATAAATGTGTAATTATCAATAATTTACTTTTACAATTAAATTTACCTTTGAGAATTTCATCTTCCCCCCCCCCGCCAAAATAAAGAAATAATAGGGGTGAGTTAGTCGTTTTATAGTAATTATGGTTTGAAAAAGAATAAAAAATAATAAAAAGGAGAAGAGCGTAATGGTGTTATATAATAAAAAATAAAAATAAAGGAGAAGAAAAGGAGAAGAAAGGAGAAGAAAAGGAGAAGAAAAGGAGAAGAAAGGAGAAGAAAAGGAGAAGAAAAGGAGAAGAAAATGAGAAGAAATGAGAAGAACTTAAATATAATATAAATATAGTATAAAATATACAATAAATGAATAAATTTAATTGCATTATGTGCGAGTTTTTAACAAATGATAAAACAAAACATAACAGGCATTTAAAAACAAAAAAACATTTAGCAAAAATTGCATTCTTCGAATGCATCCCAAATGCAACCCAAATGCAACCCAAATGCAACCCAAATGCAACCCAATGCAACCCAAATGCAACCCAATGCAACCCAAATGCAACCCAATGCAACCCAAATGCAATAATTAGGAAACATATTTGTAAATATTGCAATAAAGAATTTACACTTAGACAAGGTGTGGAAAGACATATTAAAAATTCATGCACAAAAAATAAAGATGAAAGTTTTAAAGAAATGGCTCGACTTATGAATGAAATTGAAAATATGAAAAAAGAAAATGAAGATCAAAATAAAAAATATAAAACTTTAGAAAAACAGTTGGATAAATTAAATAATAAATTACAAATAACAAATAACATTAATAATAATACAATTGTAATTATGAATAGTTTTGATAACCCTAATATGAGTCAGTTGACAGACAAGGATATTCGACCAAATATGAAAAGTCTAAATATGGGTATTTCTAATTTGGTTAATAATGTATATTTCAATTCTAAAATTCCAGAAAATCATTCAATACGCGTTTCGAATCTTAAAAAAGAGTTTGCAACAATATTTAACGGTAAGTACTGGGATACAGTTACAATTGATTATTTATTAAATAAATTGCATGTGTGGGGAGAGACGTTTTTTGAAGATTGGTTGTTTGAAAACGGGTCTGATAAATTAATTGAAAAGTTTGAAAAATCCATATCGAATATGGAAGATAATGCGGAACTGCAAAAAACTGCAAAAAATAATTTATTATTAATGTGTTACAACGGACGAAAAAAATTGGATTTACAAAAAACACTTGAACTTGAAACAATTGTTAATTAATTTTAGTTTTGGATCCCTTTTCGAAATTCGGTAAAAAAATGAAAGTATTATAAAAATAACAATAATGAAATAAAAAAATGGAAAAGAATTCTGACAAAAATAAAACATGTGCCAAATGTAAGTTCGGGCTAACCACATATGATGTGAGTGAAACAGTCATTGGTAAAAGTTCCAGAGGAACAGTGTTCAAGTTTCTGGTGTTGCATGCGTATCCTAGAAAAAAAGATTATGAAGCGAGTGAGGTCAAATACAAGTACCTTATTCATAGAGGTAAATTTTGGACTAATCTGGTCTTAGAGATCAATAGCGTTGAAGACGACGCCTCCCTGATGGTGACAGAAGTGGTGTTTCACCCCCCTCATGACAGACAAAGTGTGAAGAACGAGAAGAAAAGACTGAGAGCAGAGAAACCGATAATCATCATTTCTGAGGTAGCATGATGGCAGCACTATATGGAAATGTAAGAATCATGGGTTTGCCATTGTTGTATAAACTAGCCAATGAAGAATATGGATATAAATATAGATAATTTAAGTTGATTTGTTGATTAAAACCAACTAATAAATGATACAATTGTGACTCAAACAAGTGTGCATTTTTTTAGAATTATTGTTATATATATTAGATTGTAAATATTATTAAATTTGATAATATTTACAATCTAATTTAAATTTAATTGTTAAATTATTTTAGTTTTATAAGTATTTAAAGTTAAAAATGCATATAAATATATAAAAAATATAAGATTTAAAAAATATAAGTTTTTTATAAAAAAATATAAAAAAAATATAA
>Ga0115007_10000360_pt1 | contig 30200 bp, 21 predicted proteins | sample ArcOceMetagenome_2_FD_87166 | JGI IMG/M metagenome (GOLD analysis project Ga0115007, IMG submission 87166) | Marine eukaryotic phytoplankton communities from Arctic Ocean - Arctic Ocean ARC135M Metagenome | ecosystem: Environmental > Aquatic > Marine > Oceanic | place: Arctic Ocean | collected...
ATATTCAGTAACATAGGTGCTTATATCACCTAACGGCGAGGCTTCTATAAAATCATTTTGTTGCATTACTTTCTCCAAGGCAACGGCATTATTTACGAATGCCCTTACCCGTATTTAACAGGTGCATACAGTAGCTAAACAAAGCAAAAATAAACACGCTAATCACTAACAAAGCATAGCCCACAGGGATATCAGACACCCCTAAAATTCCATAGCGAAAGGCATTCACCATGTATAAAATAGGGTTCAGCTGTGAGACGCCAGCCCAAAAATCTGGCAATAGGTCAATAGAATAAAACACCCCACCAAGGTAGGTTAAAGGCGTAAGAATAAACGTTGGCACAATAGAAATGTCGTCAAAACTGTTAGCAAACACTGCATTAATAAAGCCACCCAAGCTAAATAAAATGGAGGTCATTAGCACCACTAGGGTGATGATGCCCAAGTTATGAATTTCTAAGTGGGTAAAGAATAACGAGAGCGTGGTCACTATAGCGCCTACGGCCAAACCGCGGGCCACACCACCGGTAACGTAGCCTGCCAATATCACCCAGTTAGGCATAGGTGAAACCAGCATTTCCTCTATATTACCCTGATACTTAGTACTATAAAACGAAGACACCACATTGCCGTATGAATTAGTAATGACCGACATCATAATTAAACCTGGCACAATAAACTGCATGTAATCAAAGCCACCCATTTGGCCAATTCGGCTGCCAATTAAGTTGCCAAAAATGATGAAATACAGCACCATTATAATGGAGGGTGGTAATAGCGTTTGCACCCAAATACGCATGAATCGTTGAATTTCTTTGCGCACAATAGTTGAGTAAGCAATGTAGATTTCATAACTAGACATTAGGCGCTTACTCCTTTCAAATCAGTCTTATTGCTGGTCACTAGATTGACGAATAGCTCTTCTAAACGGTTAGTTTTATTTCGCATACTGGTCACTTTTATTCCTGCAGCTGACAAGGCTACAAATACTGTATTAATGTCTTGCCCTTGGTTAAGAGTTACTTCTATGTGAGTGTCATTAACTAACAGTAAATAATAGCCTTCCACTTCGGGTGCGTGTAGCAGTGGCTGATGCAAATCCAGCACTATAGTTTCTGTGTTAATGGTTTTTAAGAGTTCCCTCATAGGGCTATGTTTAATGATTTCGCCTTGGTCAATTATGGCGATATTACGACACAAACTTTCTGCTTCTTCCAAATAATGAGTGGTAAGAATGATGGTTGTGCCCTGTTCATTGATACGGGTGAGAAATTCCCACATAGACCGGCGAAGTTCAATATCTACACCAGCGGTAGGTTCATCTAAGATCAGTAATTTAGGCTGGTGAACTAAGGCTCGGGCTATCATTAAGCGGCGCTTCATACCCCCAGAAAGGGTGCGTGACGCTTCAAAGCGCTTGTCCCATAAACCCAATTGCGTAAGCAACTGCTCGGCGCGGCGAACGGCCTCATCGCGAGCGATGCCATAGTATCCAGCTTGCTGTACTATTACATCTTCCACTTTTTCAAACATGTTGAAGTTAAATTCTTGTGGCACCACCCCCATCATACATTTTGCTTGGCTAACCTCTATATCTAGGTCATGCCCAAATACTTTTACTGAGCCTGAGGTTTTATTCACTAAAGATGACACCACACCCAAAGTGGTAGATTTGCCTGCACCATTGGGCCCAAGCAAGGCAAAGAAATCCCCTTGTGCTACTTTTAAACTGATTCCCTTAAGGGCCTCAAAGCCGTTGTCATAGGCTTTATGCAGCTGGTTAATTTCTAAGGCGTAAGTCATAGGTCTCATTAGTAATATTTCATATTCACCGTTATAGGTGGGGGTTGTTTAGGGCTTTTTAAAGGGCTAACAGTTTGTATTGCTTCGCTTTGTTTCACAAACAGGTCGGGGTTATCACTGACGTGCTTGGCGAAATCTGCTATACCTATGCGTACCAATAAAAATCCAGACGCAACGAATGTCAAAACAACAAGAATATAGCGCATGGAACCCCGGATTGAGTGCTAATTTGCCTCGGGAATTAAGCTCTCTAGAAACTATTTTTCAAACGCCAAACGTTTATACCAGCTACGACGAAGTGCAAGAAATTGCCAAACTCACGGGCCTTAAACCAGAACACCTAGTAGGTTTTACGTCCTGGCGCTTAGTAATGCACGAGCTTATCGTAAGAGTGGGCGCCAACATTCATATTCCAGAAGCTGAGCATGAAGAAGACTTCGGAATTAACTTCCGACGCATTACTAACGACATTTTATATCAGCATATTGCCCCTCTATATGCCTCTATTGAAGCCGACTTTCAAAGTTTATCTGCAGCAATAAAGGTAGAAGTGGACCGATTATTAGCTGAAGAAGTGATGCTAGAACCCAAAGCTGCCCCAATAGTAAAAAAAGGCTTTTGGCCTTGGGGAAAAAAGCAGGTAAAAAAGCAAGCTCTCCTTAGCAGTGAAGAAATTCAATTCAAAGCCATTAACCAACTTAAAACCACAGGCCTTGCCCATACAGATCCTTTAATTAGAGCGGTCTACAAGAGCAGTTATCAAATATTAGGTTCTGTGGCATCCACACGGGGTTTAATAGGCAATGATAGAGTGTTTATGAGCCGCATAATTTGTCGCCATGCGCTTAATAACTTCGGTAGCTTTATGGTTGGGAAATTAATTGAGCCGGCTATTGATTCAGCGGTAGCCAGTAATGCATACCAACTGTTAAAGCGCGTAGACAAACCTGTGATTATCAGCCTTAAAGGTGCCTCTGCAGCAGGTAAAAGTACCCTTAGGCCATTATTGCAAAAAACTATGGGGCAGCGCGGCATTGAGTCTTCTTTATACGGCATTATTAGCCCAGACATTTGGCGGCGTCAGTTATTAGACTATGAATCATTGGGGCCAAATTATAAGTACTCGGGCCGTTTTACTAGCAACGAAGTTAACATTATTGACGCTAAGTTAGACCGTTACATTAGACGCACTGGTCAGGAAAACCAGTCTATTCCCAATATTTTAGTAGATCGTTTTAGATTTGACAGCTTTTCAACTGAGCAGGTGCAAAAGGTTTTACACGGCACTTATGCCAAATATGCTCATATTATGTATATGTACTTTGTTATTACTCCACCAGAGGAAACGGTAGAGCGAGGATGGATTAGAGGCCAACAAAGGGGGCGGTATAAATCTGTGGAGGACTTTTTAGGCCACAGTGTGGAAGCTTACCAAGGCATCCCTAAACTTATATTTAAGTGGTTAGCGCATACTAGTCCTCGTTACGAATTCACTTTTTTTGATAACAGCGTACCCAAAGGCCAGTTTCCACTTACGAGTGTGACCGGCAACCAAAAAGGCATACAGGTATTTGATCCTATGGTATTTGTGAACATTGAGCGTTATCAAAAAATCAATATTTATGCCCGTAATTTAGGGGAGGTGTATCCTAGTGCAGAACTCATGTCAGTTGCTAACAACATGAACTTTTTTAACCAATGTTTAAAGCGCTTTCCTATGGCGTCATTTAGCCTTAATAAGGGTTCTGAACCCTACCTAATAGTGCGGCAAAAAACCTACACTATTAGCCACCAAGAAGAGTTCAATCTGCAACTTGAAGACCCTCAGTTGAAACTACTATTTGAGCAAATAATAGGCGCTAGGATCTATCATTAATCTGCTCTGATAATGAACCCCACCACCCTTAAATTAAACACTAAGCAACGCTTTAAGCCCAGACCAGCGCTGAGTCTTGTGGCCCACCGCTTTAAACCACAGCGACTTATTGACTGTAACACTACAACTTAACTTTGCCCGAGTGACTGCAGTATAAAGTAGCTGGGAAGACAATAAGTGCTCTGCCTGGGGCGCAACTACAAGAGCAATATGCTGAAACTCTGACCCCTGGGTTTTGTGGATGGTCATGGCATAGACGGTCTCTAAGTCTTGTAACAAACCCACGTTTACCTTGTACACCCCTTGTGAGTGCATAAAGCACACATTAAGCTGGCCATTGTCTTGCGCCCACAGAATGCCAATGTCCCCGTTAAATAAACCTAAGCCATGATGATTTTTCGTCACCATGACAGGTTTACCGTGATAATTTTGTGCCAATCTAATTTGTGACAGGCGGCGACTCAGTATACGTTCAACCTGTTCGTTAAGCCCTTCAACACTCATACTGCCTTGGCGTGTTGCAGCTAAAATTCTGAACTGGTTTAAACATAAAAATGCCTCCTCTACACTTTTAGCTTTTAACATAGGCACAAAGTATTGATCGCACATTCGCTCCAGCCACGGTTGGAACTCTTCTTCTGGTATTAAATTCAAATCTTTATGGGTTAACAGCAGGTGCCAACTTTTCTCTGCCTCATTGTGCATCACCTGATGTGCCAACAATCCAATGCCACCCTGCCCATCAAAGCGATGACTTTTATGCAAGTAGCTTATCGCCGTAGGCGGAATGTCAGCTAATACTGAGCCCGCAGCCACAGAAGGTAATTGCTCTGCATCACCCACCAGCACCAGCTTACAATGCTCAGGCAGGGCATCTAACAACCGCGCCATCATAGGCAAATCTACCATGGACACTTCATCAACTAACAGTAGGTCTATAGGCAGCGGGTTAGCGCTATGGTATTTAGCTGAGTGGCTATTAGGACGCAGGCCCAGCAGCCCATGCAAGGTTTGCGCGGTATGTGGAATACTATTGATGAGTTCTTTGCCTATACCCTGCTGCAACAATTGGCCCTTAGCACTATTAATAGATTCTACCAAACGCTGTTTTGCCTTACCTGTTGGTGCAGCCATCACCATGGTTAACGAGGTTTCATTAACAGCCTGCAATGCCACTAGCAGCCTTGCCACAGTATACGTTTTACCTGTTCCTGGCCCACCAGAAATAATACTCACTTGGCGCTCTAAGGCATCTTTAACGGCCTGAGCCTGCCAGTCTATTTGGCCCTCATTTGGAGCTTTAAATAATTTAGCCAGTAAGCTATGTGCAGTTTCTTGTTGCTCTTTCGACAGCTGATAACCTTGCATACGCTTTAGTAAATGCTTTGCAACGTGTTGTTCATAGCGCCAGTAACGTCTTAAGTATAGTCGCGTATTTTCTAACACTAATGGGGCATCATGGTTTGCATTAATTGGGTGACTTTGGGCGCTATTCATTAGCACTTCAAAGGAAGCAAAGGTGTAACCTGGCCTGCTAGCTGCACCTGCAGCTTTATCATCCGTTGTAGACCAATACGTTTGGCCGGCAATGTCACCTAAAGGTAGGCAACTATGGCCGTTACGCAGGGCTTTGCTTAGCGCCATAATCAAATGCTGCATCACCGAGCATTGGCTTGCAAAACTTTGGCACAAGTGGGCTGCTAAAAATTCATCTACCGCTTCCAATCCTGCATAATTATTATGCAATTGATCCCTTGAAATTAACATGGCACTTCCCCTGCAAACAGGCGATCAAGCTGGTTCAATTCTTCTATGCTGATCGCTTTAGCAAATATACCCGTGGCTGCTTTGGGCGACATTCCTCTGAGGTATAAATAGTACACCCCACCAAAATGCTGGGCTGGGTCATAATTGGGCATTCTTTGACCCAAGTAACGGTGCAAAGCTAAGCTATATATTAGATATTGCAGGTCATAATAATGCTGTTGGTTCGCGTCTAACATCGCTTGATAATGATAATTTTCAAGATTATCGCCTAGATGATTAGATTTGTAGTCAGCGACAAAAAAGCGACCACCATATTCAAATATCAAATCTATAAATCCATGCATCATCCCTTGAAGTACCGGATGGCTTGGCAATGCTGTGGGCAAGCCACCACGGTGATGGCTCAATATCTGCGCCAGGGTAGATTGCTTTGCCTGCTGCAGTGGAAAGTAGAATTCTACCTCTCTTAAGGTTTGATGCTGGGCAAGTTTCCCTAGGGTGATCTGTTGTTGATGCGCTAATGTGGGATTAAGGTTCATACCAATATGTGGCATCGGAGATTCTAAGCACTCATCTAGCCATTGCTCAAGGCATTCCAACTTGTTAGCGTCATCTTGGCCAATGCCTACCATGGTATGGTATTTAGCCAAAGGCACATCCATGGCAGTAGGCCAAATGGGTTGTGAAAAATCGACCTGTTCTAAAATATCATGCAGTAACAAGCCACTATTTTTACCCTTTGCTAAAGTGAAGCGTAACTCATTAGAGGCAGTATTTGGGTTAGGGTCTACAAGCTGGTTGCTCCCATCACCACGGTCTTTAACACTTGTTTGCTGTGTGTGAGCACCGTAACTGAGTTGGCGCACCAGAGCACTGTAAGACAATAAATTATTGTTGGCATCAATATGGCCACTAAAGCTTTGTGTTGTTAACACTTGGGTTGTTTCACTTGCAAAGCTCTGGGGCAAAGGCACCTGCACCGAGTCTTCTTCGATAAGTCGTAGCTCAGAGTCTTTAGGGTGAGTTAACTGAACCAAGGCCTCTGGCCAATTAACGGCGTCAGCTTGCTTGTGGCACCAAAAAGCCACTTGACCTAAAGGCGACAGTTCACTGTTACTGAAATCGCTCACTGGGATATAACACCTATACTGAGCACGGGTAACAGCAACGTATAATAGGCGCAAGGATTCCGCTTGAGCAGCACGTGTAGCCTGATCACACACTTCACTATCTCGGCCTATCATTAACGCTGGGCAATGCTCTTGTGGATGATAATAAGGGAATAATTGGGCGTGTTTGGTGCCCCGTTTAAGCGGGTCTTTGGCTTGGCTTGCAAAAGGAATAAATACCACAGGGTATTCCAATCCTTTAGAGCCATGCTGGGTAACAATTTGAATCAATTTGGCATCACTTTCTAAGCGCAACTCTGCACTGCTATCTGCCTTGCCTTCATTACATTGTTGTTGCAGCCATTCCACCAGCAATAATGCCGAACTGGCCTGGCTTGATGCCTTTTGCAGCAGCTCTGCCAATTGCACCATGTTGGTCATATAACGCTCTTTATTTAGCGCCGGTGGCACAGCACGCTGCTTGAGCAGATGAATCACTAAAGCCATCACCCCTTGCCTCAGCCATAATTGACGCAACTGCATCATTTGGCTGCGTATTTCTATCAAGTAGTTGTCATCAAAGGTTAACTGGGCCAGCAATGACACACTGCCACCCCAGAGGTGAGTGCTTGCTGCACGCGCAAGCTGCCGATGATCTTCGCAGTGCAATAAACCATTAAGTAGGCGCACCATTTCTGTAGCCTCGGCACTGGCAAACACGCTGCTTCTATCACTAATATACACACAGGCTAAGCCAGCCTGCTTTAGTGCGGTCTGCAACGCCTGAGCTTCAGTCGCTCCGCGCACCAGCAACGCAATATCACTGGCAATAAAATCGCCTTGGCGCAATATTTGCTGCACTTCTGCAACACACCACTGGGCAATATGTTGGTGCTTGCGCTCATTAGTTAATAGCTGTGTAGGTAGCCAAACATAGGTTAAAGCTGCACCACTGGCTTTAGGGTTATTCTCTTCATTGGCGGTAGCATAGTTACTAGCGCTAACATCTGTGTAATTAATGCCCCTGCCAAACACTTTTCGTTCTCTAGTACTTTCTGAAAAAAGACGATTATAGGCCGCCACCATGGCATGACTAGAGCGCCAGTTAGTGTCCATATGCCAGCGATAGTCTGTGGCCTGAGATGCGCTCAAATAGGTTTGTATATCACCACCTCTAAAGCCATAAATCGCCTGCTTTGGATCTCCAATCATAAATAACGCAGTGCTATTGCTGGAAGGTTCATAAAGGCGATTTAAAATAGCATATTGGTGCCCATCGGTGTCTTGAAACTCATCGACTAAGGCCACTGGGTAAGCCAACCGCAAAGCATCAACTAGAGCTATACTTTCTGGCTGATTAACGCACTCGGATAAGCGCCTCACCAAGTCATCAAACTCCATAACTTGTTGTTTTTGTTTAGCCTCTTGGTAGGCTTTTCTCACATGCTGCACTGCCTCTAAAACTATGGGGGCAACCTTTGCTTGGTTAGCGTAAGCCAAGTACTTATCGGTAAAGCTTTTATTATTAATAAGCTCCCGAAGGGGGGTAATAATAGTCTTTAATTCTGGTGATTTAGATAACCTACCACCATGCAAACAAGCTAAGTGGTCTTTAGAGGCAGGCTCAAACACATCTGTACCTAGCCAGTTTAGTAAATCTTGCCACTGGGTTAAACGAACCCCCTTAGACTTAGGGTCAGCCATAGTGGCTTGGGTCATTTGCACTTCTACCTTAAGCAAACTATTACGAACATGTAATTTATTTTTGTGCCATGCCTGATGCCATGATTCAGCATCTACAGCAAACACAGGTGTTTGACTTAACAAAGCACCACTAAAGGCGTCCCAAAACCCTTTTGGAGTATGCCAACCCTGTTGTTCAAGCTGGCTATAAACCACTGGCTGATGCATTGTTACACGAAGCCAGTCCTGCAGGCCTGTGTGGGCCAAATCTTGAGTATTGGTTTCTAACACCACTTCTAGGCCCGTTTGACTAGCAAATGCATATTGTTGCAAAGCTCGGCCGCAAAATGCGTGTATGGTAAAGATGGCCGCTTGATCTAAATTAAGTAGGGCTTGGTGCAACAGCAGTTGAGCTTGCTGAGGCTCTGCCTGTTGATAGAGATTCTGCCAGTACTCATCTTTATGCAAACCCCAGCTATTTTGGGCTTCCCGGAGCGTGTCTTCTATGCGCCCACGTAGTTCTTGTGTTGCGGCGCGGGTGTATGTCATTAACAATATTTGTTCTACAGGGATCTGTTTCTCTATTAATAAGCGCAAATAGATGCGAGTGATGCTGTAGGTTTTACCCGTGCCTGCACTGGCTTCAATAAGATGACGGCCTTGCAAGGGCATATTGGCTAGGTCAAGGTTGGGCATGCTTCACCTCTTTGATGCTATCCACCATGGGTTGGTAAACGTCAGAAAACTGCTCATGCCAATCTTCAAATGAGGGAGTTTGTGGCCATAGCCAACGCCTATATGGGTCACTTGAAAAATCAAAATGTTGACTATATTTGTGGTGGTACCACTTCTTCTGCCACTTGCTGCGGCGCTTATCAGTGTCTTGAGAATCTACTTTGAGCAATTCTTGACCTAGTTCAGCATCTAATGGCAGGGCTTGGGTTAAGCCTAGTAGGTAAAGCGCTACTATTTTTTGTAACTGACCTGAAGCATCATTTAATTCATCTACTTCTAAATTCTTTTCTAAGTGAACTGATACGCCCGTAACCTTCTGTTCAAAAGCCACTTGGGCAATTAAACTAGTAAGCCAAAGGGTAAGCCTGTCTTTAGGTTTTGCCTTGCTGGGCCGACTAAGGATAACTTTGAGTGGGCTGTTTTCATCCGTAGGGTCACCTATTAAAGGTAATTGATCTTCTATGGTTACGCCCATTACACGCGTTGAAACCCAATGGTTTTGTGCCTGTTCGTATGCCAGTGTTTGTAGCTCATCTAAAAGTGCTTCTGCCTGCTCTTGGCTGGTGTCAATAATGCGGGTTGCAAGGTGGTTTTCTGGCAGTTGCCCATTCAATTGATATTCTTCTCTAACCGCTTTGCACGCCTCTGGCTCATGAGACAAGACCGCAGCTAACATGCACTGGCGCAATTTATACTCAACTAATTTGGAGCTTTCAAAGGGCTCATCATCATCTAGTTCTAAGTCATAATCGTGTAAATATAAGCCTAAACTTTCATTAGCAAACGTACGGCCAGGGTTTTCTAAAAACCGCACTAGACCACTCACAGTTAACGCTTTTAAATGATCAGATGGGCCTACAACACTGTGATCTTCATCCAAACTCTCAGCTTGCAGCAAACGTAGCCAAGAGGTCTCAAAGCTAGGGGTAGATAACGGGTTAAAGTTATCTTTGCTAAAGCTATGCAAAGGTAGTTGCCGAAGCTTTGAATCAGCCTGTGTTGGATTAAAGTTCCAGCCATACCCTCTGGTAAGGTAGTCCATCAATTCAGACAAAACCAAACTGGGTTGGCGTGGGGAGTTATTTTTACTATCCACGCCTTGATAACTAAAGTACAAACAAGACCGGGCACTGATCAAAGCTTCTAAAAATAAGTAGCGGTCATCACCACGGCGCGAACGGTCACCCACCCTACGCTCTTCTTGGGCCATCAAGTCAAAGTCTAATGGTTTAGATTGTCTAGGGTACTGCCCATCATTAAGCCCTAACATTGCAACTACCTTAAATGGAATGCTGCGCATAGGCACCATAGAGCAAAAGGTAATTTTCCCGGTAATAAAGGCTTGGCTACTACTTGCTACAGACAGTTTTTGGGTTAAGCTGTAGCGCACCACCTCTAAGGTAATGGTTTGACTATAATCAACTTGTTCTACCCACATAGCCATATTACCGATAGCCGTTGTTAGCCACTCTTTGGCCTGCTCTTCGTTACGCTGCAACGTTTGGTCATCGGCAAAAAACTCGTCTATCATGCCCGTAAGATAGCCCCGCCAAGCGAGGCCTGAACGAGGAGTATTAAGGTTTTTTGCATGCCCCTGCAACTGTTCAAGCACCTGCATTAAACGGCCTAAAAGCACCGCTTGGCTGCCCTCTACATCAGCTAGCAACCAGTCATTTTGATACTTTTTTGACTCCCCACCTTGAGCAAAACCAAGCAATAAACGCTTAAGCCCCCAAGACCAACTATAGGTGCTTGTAGACTCCTCTTGGCCCAAAGTGCTGGCTTTATGACGCTCATCCAAGCCCCAATGCACACACGCGTTAGCTAGCCAAACTGCAATAATTTCAAGTTCAACTGGGTCGATACCAAACTTTCGTTGTATCGCTGGCAAGCGTAAAAAGTCTAATATAAAAGACACTTGGAACCGGCTATCTGGCAATTGCAGAAGTTGCAAGTAAGCGGCTACAAGAGGCTCTGAATCTTGCGGCTTGCGGTCGGCGATAGAGCACGGTAACTGTGGCGTTTCGGTTTTACTGGCATCATACCAAGAACCAAACTGCCTGCCTTGGGTGTCAAAGACAGCGCCTACGTAGGCAGCATAATCCTCTACTTGCGGGCACATGACTAGAATGTCACTTGGTTTAAGGCTAGGGTCTATTTGGAACTTGCCAAGCAACCAGTCATGTAAGCCTTGTAACTCTCTCAAGGCACTGGAACCATTGGCAAAAACAAGGCTGTCATCTACTTTTTTATGGCTATGTTCACGGGCATCATCAAGGTGCAAAATGTCTTGTTGAAGCTGTTGTAGGGTAGACAAATCTGCACTGGAACTAACAGGGGTAGCTTCTTCGAAGGCATCAATATTATAACTATCTTGCTGCTGTAGTAGGCGGAAAAACTCTTTGCCTTGGCTGCCTAAGTTAGCTAATAAGGGGTTGCCACCATCAACTAACACGTTATCGTCTTGCTGCGCTAACCAATGCTTTAGGTGCGTAGCCGCAATGGCTTTTTCAGACTGAATATGGCCCCAATATTCAGCACAAGGATTAAGGTGAAATATATGCACCTGAGTATGCTGAGCTAAGGCCGAAAAAACCTCTAACGTAGCTGGCGCCATAGTATTCAGGGCAAACAGAAAAATTTGTTGCGGTAGCTGTTGGTGCTTAGGCCCTGTTAGTTGAGAAAGTGCGTGTATTAACCTGCGTTGTATATCTATGGGGTGGCGCCCATCTTGATGGCATAACATAGCCCACAGCTGAGCTTGCCAATGTTCTGAGCTGTCTTCTATTTGCCATTGAGTGAGCCAATCGGGACGGTAGAGAATATATTGCTCAAAAAGGTCAGCCAGCGCGCTGGAAAGTTGAAAGCGCTTTAAAAGGTCTGCAGGTGTTTTTGTTTGCTCTTGCGGCGCTGATTGCCAGTAGCGATTAGCCTCAGAGAATGCTGAATTAGTCAGTATCGCATCACTCGCCAATACATCATCAATTCGCCAAACTAGGGCCTCGCGCTGATAAGGTGGTTGCTGAGGCACTTTAGCATCGCCTAATAACTGCCGGGCCAATTGCCAAACAAATTTTCCAGGCAAAGGGTAGTCAATGTTCATCGCAATGCCGTTTTGCTTGGCTAATTGCGTATTAAGCCAATGCTGCATGCCCGTGTTTTCAACGATAACTTGAGCAGAATCTAATACCCCAGAAGCACTGCCAGATTGCCCAAGCGTTAACACGTGGTTCAGTAATACAGCCAGATCTTCTAGCCTGTTTGCTGGGTATACCATGAGTTGTTTTGCTACAGCCATCCACCTAATTCCTTGTGTATTAACTTATGTTTCAAGCATTACTGGCCATAAGCCATTATAAACTTTGAGTTATTTGCACCGTAACATGAAGGTCATCAGTACTTAAGTGCACCTGATCTTCTTCAATAATGCAGCTCAAGTTCATCGTTTTAACCAACATATTTTCTAACGAAGACGCAGCTTCCACATCAATGTGAAACACCTTTACTTTTTTGTTGGTAGATAGACTAGCGCGATTTTTCTCTAACCAAATGTCAGCTTTATTATCATGATAGGTATAAATAGTCACCTGCTGAGCCCTACCACTAGCTTGGCGAATGCGTTTTTCATCTGGCATCCCCAGTTCAATCCAATGCACAATATTTCCAGTTAAATCCCGCTGCCACAAGTCAGGTTCCTCTACTGAACTAATGCCCTTTGTTAGTTCAAGGTCTTCATGTGCAGCATGCAAAAAGGCAATGAGGCGACACATTAATCGAGTTTCATTTTCAGACGGATGTTTTGCGATGGTTAGGCTGTAATCAGCGTAATGATGACTATTAAGGTTGGATAAGTTTAAATTTGCCTTATAAATGGTAGCACCTATGGCCATAATTTTTCTCTATGCGAAGTGTTTATAATACGTCTGGTAGAATCAATCATAGACTATCACGAACCCCCCACTTGAAGTGAGCCAAAAGCAGAAGGATCAATGCTATTTTAGGTATCAACTAATGCTCTTAAAAACCTAAAAATGATTACTACCCTTTAATTTGCTCTAATGAATTACATGCCAATACGCGAACTGAGCAATAAATTGGTCTCTGTGGTTTCAATCCCACTCACTTGGCGAATTTTTGACAGCGCTGTGTCAAAGCTTTCCAGGTGTGAAGCTCTAATTTCAACCGCCAAATCCCAACGTCCACTAGTGGTGTATATTTTGCTTACTTCAGGGATGAGTTTCATTGCAACAATGCCACTTTCTTCTAAATTAGGTACTGTAGTAATCATTACCCACCCACGTACTTCTTTATTAAGAAAGTCTTTTTTTACCACTGCAACATACCCTGTAATTACCCCACTAGATTCTAATTTTTCTATACGTTTAGTTACTGTGGCTCGTGTTATCCCTAACGCTTTGGCCATATTTTGAACTGACATACGACCGTCTTTTTGCAACAAACTAACAATAGCTTGGTCTTTGCTGTCTAGGAATTCTGACATTAGGTATTTTCCCTCATACTTGTTAAATAATCATTAAATTTACTTTTTGTATAAAATACAAAACATAATGATCTTTTTACGATGAATATAAACAAAATTTTGACTTACATTAACACATAAAGTGCAATAAAATTAACCTTTTGTATTGGCTTACAATTTATGTAGGCCATACAGAGTGAGGACACGTCAATGCCTGCTAAACAAAGTGAATGCGTAACTATTGCAGAGGTTAAGGCCATTAGTGGCGACTTAGTGGCCATGGAATTTTTAGCAAGGCGTTTTTTTGACGGCAGAGGAGTGGTTCAGAGCTTTCAGAAGTCTTATTACTGGTCAACAATTGCGCTAAGCAACGGTGTAACTTACTTAACTACCTTAAATAAGTTTGCTTCAAAGAAGTTAACCAAAGAACAAAGAGTGGGTATAGAAGCCGATCTAAGCCTCATTAAATAAATGGCCCATCACAACAAAAAACTGTATTGCACATGTCACAAGTACTGCAATCTGCATATAAGTAGTTTTACACAGCTGAAAAGAGGTAAGGTAATATAAAGGCCTGTAAAGGCCGGGGATTGTCTAAAAACGATTGAAGTTACTCGCCTTAGGTATAATTTAAGCGTGCCGCTAATGAGTGGCTATAACTGTGAAAGCGAGCTAAAAATATTGATTCTTGCGCTGCATGAGAACAAGATAAAAAGCAATGGCATAGTGCTAAAGTTCACAATAATTAAACCCTGTGAACTCTATACTAAATAGCAGGTATGGCTTTGAATAATCATTTAAAGCCAACTTTAATTGGCATCAAAAAAGCACCTTTTATAAAGCACCTAAGCCCACAGGTTGCACTAATAAGGCTAGGACTACTTGACCTTGCACTGCGGAGTTTGATCAACAACTGACTTACCTGATGCCAACCTAAGTGCACGCTCCTCTTCAACAACAGCTTGAGGGAATTGGCCCATAAAACAGCAGCACACATTTTCATCAATCATTGTTCTAGGCCCATGCGGGTGCGCAATGTGTCTATACGGTGCATGTGTATGCCCATGCCCAGAATGACTATGCCCTGCGTCCTTTTGGTGCGAATGCCCGTGGCTATGGTCGTGATCATGTGAATGAGCTTTTAAATCAGCCTCTACCTCAGGCTGAAACTCTGCATGGTGGTGGTGAACCGTAACTTCACCAGCCGCTAACCTAGCTTGAAATTTTTCCATAAGGCCATCGTTAACTGCCGGTTGAGACACTGTTTCTTCAATCCTTTCAACAAAAGTGTTGATAACATGAGATTGGTCACGCAGGTAATCTGCAACATGGAAACTAACACCAGGGTGATCAGCAGAAACTTTGTCAATGTAACCGTGGATACGGCCAATTAACTTACCTGAAAAAAGAAAATATGGGGCCACAACTATTTTCTTAAAGCCAAGCTTCAATGCCATTTCCAACCCCCTACCCACCGAGGGAAAAGTGACCCCAGAGTAAACTGTTTCACACCAACCAAAACCCATATTTTCTGCCACAATGCGGGTTAATTTTGAAACCTCTGCATTAGCTTGCGCAACAGACGTGCCCCGACCCACCACCACCAGCATGGTGTCATATAAATCACCAGGTTTTGGCATTTCAGTTAGGTCTACAGCTTCCATAATCCTATGTTGAAAGGCCATGATCATTTCGTCATGTAAACCAAGCTCTTTACCGTATTTGATGGTAAGCGCAGGATTTTTTTGCATATAGGTAGTTAATACTGATGGGATATCATTTTGCGCGTGGGTAGCTGAAAACAACATGCCAGGCACCGCATAGATATTAGTGATACCCTTTGAAATCAAACGATCCAACGCCATGTGAATATTGGGCGATGAGTATTCCAAAAAACCATATTCAACCTCTAGACTGGGAAATCTAGCACGCAATCCAGCAGCCAGCAGGCTGAACTCTTCTTCAGCAATTTTGGCTCTACTACCATGACCACAAATAATGATTCCAGAATTTTCGGGTAAAGAATTTAATAATGACATATGGATCTCCTTTGGCTGCCGATTATACAGTCTGATAGGCAAGGTTAAATACCCAGTGCGTCAAATAATTTCTCATTTACGCCGAGCTAGTTCACTGGTGAGTTGTTGTGATTGGAGCTGTAACCATAAAAATATCAACGATCTATCAGGCTGCATTTATAATTGAATTAAGTAAGAGGGCAGATTTGCTAGGCAGCTTAAATCAGTTGGCTTTTAAAGCATAGCTTTAATATTTAGGTATAGAGCCACCATACCTGCTGATAGCATTGTTCAAGGTCGCACAGGCAACTTAAGTTAACGCATATTATGGAGGGCTCTTTAGACCCCAGCCTAATTCACCTAAACCACTGTATCAATGCGTTATCGGCAAGTAATAAAGACGGCTCAGTTTGCTAACTATACCTCATTAAACTAGCCGCATTGGGCTGTGCTTGTGCGCGAATACCTTAGGACCACAATCGATGGTTAATCGCAACAAAAGTCCTGGGGCCAAACTACAAATAGGCTGCTTCCAGCTTACAAAAAGAAGGTTGGCTAAAGCTTACTGAAGTCTTTCAAAGGCATAATATAAACCAGCTATTCATCACTTTGGGGTGGGCGTGAAACTCATTTGTGAAACAACAGCACATTTAGTGATTCATGGTCTATACTTTGGCTTTTATTGCTTTTATGCAGGTAGGTTTACTTAGGTAAAATATCCATTACAGCCCACGCTTTGCTTCATGAGACACGTGATTTGTGTTGCGTTTTAAATCGTTAAGTAAATACAGCCGGCATCATAGCAAAGCAGTAGAATTAAGGCTGAAAGCATTAATATATTATTATGTTGATCAATGTGTGTTTGCATACCCATAGATTAACAGCGTTTAATAAAACCCTCTTATAACATCAACAATAGTTACGGATCAAAAATGTCTGAAAATACGTATGAGCCCCCAAAAATATGGCAATGGACTACAGCAACTGGCGGCAAGTTTGCTAGCATTAATCGTCCAACATCTGGAGCAACCCATGAATCAGAATTGCCTGTGGGTAAGCACCCCTTACAACTTTATTCGTTGGCAACGCCCAATGGTGTAAAGGTAACAATTTTATTGGAAGAATTGTTATCTTTGGGTATCAAGGACGCTGAGTACGATGCTTATTTGATTGATATTTTGGATGGCGATCAATTTGGCTCTGGGTTTGTTGAGGTAAATCCAAACTCCAAAATCCCTGCGCTAGTTGATAATAGTGAAGGCAATAAGCTGCCTATTTTTGAATCTGGTGCGATATTGTTGTATTTGGCAGAGAAATTTGATGCTTTTTTACCCAAAGAACCTTTGCTTAAGTCGCAGTGCCTGTCTTGGCTATTTTGGCAAGTGGGCAGTGGGCCATATTTAGGTGGCGGTTTTGGCCATTTTTATGCCTATGCGCCTGAAAAATTTGAATACCCAATAGAGCGGTTTACTATGGAAGTAAAACGGCAACTTGATGTACTCGATCAACATTTAGCTAACAACCAATATATGTGTGGTGACCAATACACTATTGCTGATATGGCAATTTGGCCATGGTATGGCGCCCTGGTGCAAAATAAAGTTTACGGTGCAGCAGAGTTTTTACAAACTAAGTCTTATAAAAATTTGGTGCGTTGGACTGAAGAAATTAGTCAACGAAAAGCAGTTAAACGCGGGGTAATGGTCAATCGTGCTTGGGGTGAATTAGATGAGCAGTTGCATGAACGCCATGACTCCAGTGATTTCCAATTCAAAACCCAAAACAAATTAAACTAAGCAGCTTATGGCGCAATGTTAATTGTAATTTGAGATTTATCTACGAAAACAGCTTTGGTGTCCTTAAAGCTTATAACCAAGCTTAAATGAGCTACACCATAGCTGCTAATAGTGGTGATGATTTCACCTTGCTGCTGACCCTGAAACACTAATACTAAATTCAAGCGAAAGAGAATGAGGTGCTCAAGCCTCACTCATATCTTGGGATATATTCGTTGTTTTATAAAAGTTTAATTTATTAATTTATTTTTATACCCCCAAAGATAAATCAAGAAGTAAAATGACCTTTATTGAACTATTTATTACCAAAGGCGCTTAAGCCTTTTTCAATCGATTAAGCACTTTAGAGCTATGCAAGTGTAAAACTATCACCCCTGCTTTTTTGATCGTTTAATCTGCAAAACTACAATGGGTAGCATCAATACAAGTCCAACAATCATGGTAACTAATCCTGGGGCAATAAATAGGAATGACACCAGCGCCACCCACCAGCGTTCCCATTTTTTCAATGGAGCTAGCAAATATCCCGAAAAAGCAACGCCAAGTGATCCGATACCCAACATAGCACCTACTAATGTGACGGTAAACAACCACCAAGTAAAACCATCTGTGACCAACAATAAGGCGGGTGAATAGACAAAGACGAAAGGCACTAGTGCTTTGGCGATGCCGAGCCGGAACGCAGTATTACCAGTTTTGAATGGATTAGATCCAGCAATTCCCGCTGCTGCATAGGCCGCCAGTGCCACCGGCGGTGTGATATCGGCCAGAACACCATAGTAAAAGACAAAAAAGTGTGCCACGAGGGGCTCTATTTGAAGCACAGCAAGTGCGGGTGCGGCAACGGCAACCAGAATAATATAGGTCGCTGTCGTAGGAATACCAGCCCCCATAATAATGCAAGACATAGCTATAAGAATAAGCGATGTGAACAGCGCCCATTGAGTCACAGTAAAGTATCCAAGTAATGGCAGTGAGCTCAGTAGTGTGCCTATATCAGTAGCTGTTTGTACTACAACGTATCCAAGTCGAAACCCAACACCCGTCAAGGTGACAACCCCCACAACTACTCCAACGGTTGCTGCCGCTGCACCAACGGCTAGTGTACTCTTTGCACCTGTAGACAAACTAGACCATAAATCCTTCAGACTAAGGCGGTGCGTAGGATTTAGGAAACCAACAACGACACAAGCAATAATGCCATATACCGCTGCATAATCAGGCGTTTTTCCTGATAAGATCATGTAGACGAGAATGATCAAAGGAATGAGACTTAACCAATGATCCTTCAGAACAACACCAAGCTTAGGTAATTCTTCGGCACGCAAACCACGTAAACCCAGCTTTTTGGCTTCAAGGTGGACCATAATAAAAATGCCAAAATAATGTAACAAAGCAGGGAACAACGCCGCAGCCAGAATATCGCGTAATGGAATTTCCAAATATTCGACCATAATAAAGGCTGCAGCACCCATTATTGGGGGGGTGATCTGGCCACCCGTTGATGCTGTCGCTTCGACAGCACCCGCAAAATGTGCGGGGTACCCTACGCGTTTCATTGCAGGAATAGTGAGTGCACCAGTAGTCACAGTGTTGGCGATGGACGAACCAGAAATGGTACCCATAAACGCGCTCGAGAAAATTGCAACCTTGGCTGGCCCTCCAGAATAACGACCTGCAATGACCATTGCCATATCAATAAAAAGCTGACCCAAACCAATACGTGTGGCAAGCACTCCAAACAAAATGAAAAGGAATACGTACTGAGCCATTACACCGATTGCGATTCCATAGATTCCTTGGTTAGTCATATAGAGATGGTTGATAATGCCAAACCACGAGGCTCCCCCATGCTTTAAAGCCCCTGGCATTAAGGGACCGAAATAGGCAAAGCCAATGAAGACCAAACCAATTATAGGCAAGGTTGGCCCAACACTCCGTCGTGCTGCCTCAAGTGTTAACAAGAGCAAGGCCGAGCCCATAAAAATATCAGTGGGTGAGGGATTTCCAACCCGCTTAGCCAGCGCTTCTGCGGGCAGCAAAGGCAGGTACATTGCCGCGCTAACGGCCACCAATGAAAAAATAATATCAATCATGGGCACGCCTTCAACGCGATACCATGCTTTAGGGGATAAGCTATAGTTGGCCTTGCGTGCGCCAAATAGTAAAAACACCAGCCCAAGAACAAAAGACAAGTGGATACCACGATGCACTAGCTCACGGACAAGACCAAAGCCAGATGCATAAAAATGGTAGACAGACATTGACACTAAAATTGCAGCAATTATATAACCAACAGTCTTACCTGTTGAACGAAAGGCTGTTTCAGGATCAAACTCACGCTCAATTTCTGCTAATTGTTCTGGCGTAAGTTCAGGGGTGTCGTCTGCAGGCATGACATAGTTCCATATCAGAATAAATAAATAAAACAGCCCCAGACACGCTAGTGCCTGAGGCTGGTAGCATCGAGAGTATAACTTACTCGATTAGGCCAGCTTCACGGTAGAAGCGCTCAGCACCTGCATGCAAAGGCACACCTACACCCGCTAAAGCTGTAGCCGGTGTAATCGTCTTACCTTTAGCATGACCTACATCAAGCAACTTGCGAGACTCTTTATTCCACAATGCTTTAGTAATATTGTAAATCAGGTCATCGTCTTGAGATGCAGACGTAAACCACTGTGCACCAACGGCTACTGTGGTTGTGGTATCTACGCCTTCGTAAGTGCCTTTAGGAATATCTGACGACGCGAAGAACCCGTATTTTTCAGTCAAAGCATTTGCACCTGCACCATCGATAGGTACCAGTTTGATGTCTGCAGCAGACGCAAGTTCAACCAGAGATCCAGTTGGGTAACCAGCAACCACAAAGAATGCGTCAATCTTGCCATTACGCAAGGCTTCAGCCGCCGCACCACCTTTAAGAGCCTCTGCAGTTACATCATCAGAAGACAAGCCGTTAGACTCTAGGATTAGATTAGCGTCAACATAGGTACCAGAACCTGGTTCGTCTAAAGACACACGCTTTCCAGCTAAATCAGCAACTGAGTTGATACCACTGTCAGCTAAAGCGACTAGGTGAATATGCTCTTCAAACAAGGCAGCAATGGTGCGCAGATCCTTAGCTGGCTCGCTACCTTCCATAGTGCCTGTGCCAGTATATGCCCAATAAGCAACATCAGACTGGGCAAATCCGGAACTACGTAAGCCAGAAATTATAGCGTTCACATTGTCGACCGAACCCCGCGACGACACTGCAGATGCAATTAGCCCGTCAACACCACAGGAGCCACCTTTGCCACACTCGCGTGAGCCTGGTGGCTTGGAGATTGCGTTGGCAATTACACCGCCAACTGGATAGTAGGTATAGGCTGTGCCACCTGTTCCAATGGTAAAAAAGTTTATCTCTTGGGCCGACGTATTGCCGGCAAGGCCAAGCGCTAACACGGCGCCTAAGGCCGCTGTTTTGAGTGTTTTGATCATCGTTTTTTCCTTTATTGGTCATTAGTATTTTAAATGCTTTACTATTCTTAGCGGCTTCAGCTTACGTGAGTAAAACAATGAAACAAAGGTTTTTTTGTGTTTTTGTTTAATTTTTGATACTTCATACACTATTTTAGTACCATTTTTTAATACTTGGAAAGATCTTCTGAAAAGGGTTCCTAAGTTGGATTGCTAAGCTAATGGCAAGCATTAACTCGTATTGATGACTAAAAAAATGAACACAACCAAGATAAAGCTTTGACGTTTTTACATGAACTATGCAAATCTGGGCTCAGTGGGCCGCCATGTTTAAAATTTAACTCCAGTTATAAGAACTTCATCGGGAGTAAATAGATTGCTCCTGTTGAAGGATAGCTACTTTACCTACATTGCCCACATTAGAGCAGAAGCTATTCGTGAAATTCCACGCTCAAGTACTGCCAACATTGAACTTGCTTTAAATGAAACTACAGCAATTACGTCAGGCGCCTAATAGGTGTTCTGTATCGGTGGATGTCAGTGATATAGATAGGATATTTTAGGGTGTTAGTATTTCTAGTAGCTTATTATTTGCCACAGAGTGACTCTGTTTTGGCAAAAAAGCTAAGGTTCTATAGGAATGCTATATGACCCTTAGCTTTTTCAAGAAGGGCCATTTAGGTAGACTTTTTATCTACTTTTAGAAAACAGAACTGCCAGTTTGGGATACGTCGAACTCAGTAGTCACATTGCTGCCACTAACACCTTTAATGGCATCTTTTAAAAAGTATCGGCCGAAAGTATTTTGAAGCAAAGTTTAGTTTGCAAAGCGAAAACTCTGTTCGGTTCAATGGGACCACTTTAACAACAGGTTGGAGAAAATATTAGTGCAACTTGATACCCAAAGTGCTTAGCCAATATCTAGTCAAAAATAGGCCTCTTGTGCTGATATCGTAGCCCACGCCAACTAAACTGAAAACGTCAGCCAGACTGACATTGATCAGGTCTGAGTTTTTATTCATTCCGAGTATCTAGATAATTGAGCAAGAGCAAAGCCCCTACCGATAATCTAATAAAAATCATAACAAGAGAACCGTAAGTTAACTTGCTAAATGATTCGAGCAAAATCAAGGCTTCAAAATCGCTCCAAATTAGCCCACTAAAAACAAATAGCGCAGCCACGTTAGCGGACCTAAAGTAGAGATTCTTATAAAAGGAGTATAAATAAACGCTGCTGCATACGAAAGTGATAGCTAATCTTAGTTGATTCAGAGTGTCTATCGACTCAGTGCCTGGCAAGCGTTGATCATAAATGGTGCACAGATGATATTGCGGGTAGTAAGTGATTACAAAAGCCCTGACCACAAATATGGCAGCCATGATAAGACATCGGATCAATAACTTTGAGCGAATTAACTCCAAATGAGAATCATCAACCGTCTCATTGGGCAACAACCAAGCCAGCTCTTCCTTGGTGACGCGGATGTTATGTTTCATATAACGCTTTTTCCTTTATTAGCATGCCCGCTAAATATTGACATGGGCTCCTAATACCCAGCGGATTCTTTCCTATCCAGAGAGTACATATTTACGATCAAAATCATAAATTCGTTAAAAATGAGGCTAAATAGAAAGTAAAATCAACTGGTTGTTGGCACTAATCTTAGGGATATCGGCTTTTTTCCCTAAACCTTTAGGCTAAATAGAAGATAAAATAGTTTCAACTGGTTATTGCGCTCATATAACAAAGTAATCAGATTTTGATGGGCAAGTTTCTGCATCCATCGAACTCGACATTCTGGGTGACGGAGTTTATCGCTCTGAAATTTATCATTTACATGGGCTGGTAGATGAAAAGATATGGGGGGGTTCTGCTTGAGAGGGCTTCTTTAGGGTTTAAATGTTACTCCTAAAAAATAACATTACCTCAACCATCAAAGAGATTTTTGTTTACATAAGCCACTGATAACTGCGCTATCAATTAACAAAGTTTAGGTATGAGTTACCAATCAATTAGTGATTACTGCTGAGAATTACAACTGGAAGCACGAGATGAGATGACATTTCCTAGTGTGGTGCCTTGGGCGGGACTTGAACCCGCATAGCCATAAGCCGACAGATTTTAAGTCTGTTGTGTATACCAATTCCACCACCAAGGCATTTAGGGTGAACGTCTCCCGAAGAAGAGGCGTGATTATACATTATGACTCTAAAACTGCAACAGCATGGCTAAGGTTTTTAGGAGTTAAATGTGCATACCTTAACGTCATTTCAGTTGGTTTGTGTCTCTTCCACTTTGCAACGGTTGCAAGGCTAATGCCGTGTTAGGCTAAACCTCTGCTAGAGTGGGCCTAAAGCTACGCAGAACCGAACCACCATGTCTGTAACCCTAAACCATCCTGCACAATGATTAGGGACGATTTAAGCCTTCACAGAGACTGGCTAGGCTTTAATTTAGATTCATTTTGTAACTTCGGTAAAGATCGTCTCACCTAGTAAAAATTTTTGTACCTTACCCATTACGTTTCGTGGCAGTTTGGCCATAAAAAAAACCTTGCTGGGGTGTTTATAGCGGGCTAATTGCCCATCGAAACTTTTTAGTATTGTGTCTTTATCAAGCATGCTGCCTGGCACTAGCACTACAATGGCTATGGGCGTTTCACCCCATTTTAGGTCTGCTTGGCCTACCACCGCAGCTTCAAGCACACCGTCTAAACGGTTTAGGTGCGCCTCTAATTCGGCTGGGTAAATATTTTCTCCACCAGACACAATCATATCTTTAGCGCGATCATCTACAATTAAATGCCCATCGTGGTCTAAATGGCCTAGATCACCGGTATCAAACCATCCGTTATCTAGTGCTTTAGCAGTGGCCTCAGGGTTACCCCAGTATTCAGATAAAACGTTAGGCCCCTTAATAAGGATATGCCCCACCTCTCCATCAGCAAGAGATACGCCACCTTGCCCTGTGATTCTCATTTGGCAATGTAAAGCTGGCAACCCTGTGCTATGAAACCGTGTTATTGCTTGTTCTGCTGTTTGGTACACAGCAATCGGTGATGTTTCTGTAAGGCCATACACTTGTTGCACTGGTATGCCACGGCTGGCCGCGGCTTCAATAAGGTGCTTAGGCACTAATGATGAACCACTAGTAATGCTGCGCAAGCTAGACAAGTTAGTGGTGTGCCACTGAGGTAGCGCCAGTAAGGCAGATAAAGTTGCCGGTACTAATACCGTTAGGCTAGGTTTTTGATGATGAATGTCGGTAAGTGTTTGCACTGGGTCAAAGCGCGCATGCAATATAATGGTGGCACCTACATAAAGCGCTGGCAGAGTTTGTATATTAAGCCCACCTACGTGAAACATAGGCAACACTGTTAGTATGGTGTCAGTTTTGCCCATGTCATGCATATGTTGGCTGTTAAGTGCGTTGTAAAACAACGCCTTTTGATCCAATACCGCGCCTTTTGGGTACCCTGTGGTGCCAGAGGTGTACACAATTAATACCGGAGCGTTTAAGTGTACATATGCATTATAGTCGCTGTTATTAATGTCGCAAGATTGCTTTAGGGCACTGTAAGAGTGCCAGTTGGCATTTAATTTGGGTTTATCTAACCCGGTATATTGTGCATCTTGTAGCACAAACCAGCAGTCTGCATGGGCACCCTTCAGACCATCAACCTGGTGTTTAAAATCTGGGGTAACAATTAACGCTTTGGGGCTAGCATCCATTAAAATGTAGTTATATTCTGGCGTTTCTAAACGCCAATTAAGTGGTACAAAAATAGCACCCAAGCGCGCACAGGCAAACATTAAGCTAATAAATTCAACGCCATTAAAGCCCAAATATGCTACACGATCTCCTCGCCCAACACGTAATGTGTGTTTTAACATACGTGCATTAGTGCTTATGGCATCTGCTAAGTTGGCATAGGTGTACTGGTGCTGCTGGTCGATAACAGCAAGCTTATTAGGAGTGAAGCGCGCGTGTGTATCAATCCAATTAGATATATTAGACATTAACCGTCTGTCTCTCCAGGTTCATAGACACAGCCTTTACCAAGCATGTCTAGGCATAGTTCTGCAGTCCAAGGAAGCATCAGCGAACCGCAGCGGCTATCACGATACAGGCGTTCTAATGGTAAAGCCTTCAACATAGACTGACCACCACAGGTGCGAATGGCAAGCTGGGCAATTTCATTGGCGTTTTCCATAGTGGTGTACTGGGCCACCCAGGCGCGAAGCAGCTGATCTTTACTGGGGTTGGCGCACGCTTCACTCATCGCTTGGAACCACAGGGTTTTTGTTTGTTCTAACATAATGCGCATTTGCGCTACAGCAATTTGTTTAGTGGCAAACTGACGTCGTTTTACCGGGCCAGTACCTTCAACTTCTCCCCGTAGGTATTTTACAGTAAAGTCATAGGCTGCCTGAGCAATACCCATATAACTTGGCGTGAGTGTCATAAACATGTGGGGCCAGCGCTTAGCCGCTTGGAAGTATATGCCTGCAGGCATTAGGGTGGCATTTTCTGGCACAAATACATCTTTAAAAATAAGTGTGCGCGATACAGTGCCCCGCATACCTACGGGGTCCCACTGGCCTTCTACAGTGACACCCTGAGATAGTGCTGGAATAGCCAAATAGATTGTATTACGGCGGCTTAGCTCAACAGTTTCATGACTGGTTTCTGTGCATAAAACGCCATAATAATTCGCATGACCAGCCAAAGAAGCAAAAATCTTTTTACCATTAATCCGCCAGCCTCCATCAACCTTATGGGCTACCGTTGCAAATGCCTTTGCCCCAGCCGCCGCCGCACCACCCTCTGAAAAAGGTTGGGAGTAGATCGCCCGTTCGGTGAGTATACGCTGGTAATGTACCCCACGATTTTTCTTGTGCAGTAGTCGTGTTGGTCTATCCATTTCCAAATCATCTGTCAGCAGGCCACTCCAAAGAGTGGAACACACGTGCATATTCCATGTCAGTGCCGTAGCGCCGCAATAGCGCCCAATTTCAGCTGCAGTTAAGGCGTATGTTAGGAAATCGGCACCTTCGCCACCGTCCTCTTTGGGAATGCAAATACCCATTAAATTGGCGTCAAACATATCTTCATAGTTTTCAGTAGGAAATGCTGCACGCACATCATAATCGGCAGCCCTTCCAGCAAATTTATACTGCCCAATATGCCTAGCCCTAGCCGTTAAGTTTTGTTGCTGGGTAGTAAGCTGCCATGCTTTGGCGTCAAACATAGGTTGGTCGAGTTGCATTTTAAGCTCCTTGCCTGTGGTCGTGTTGGGTCATGAAATCACTCACCCGTTGGTTAAACGGGGTGGCCTGCTCTAAGTTTGCTAGGTGGCCTGCATTGGCTAATACACCTAATTGAGCATTTTTAATTTTACTGGCTAACCTTTCCATCATTGGCACACTGGCCATGGTGTCTTCAGAGCCTGCTAGTAATAGTGTGGGAAGATTCAACAGGGGTAAATTGCTACGGCAGTCAAACTCACTAATGCACTTAATGGCCTGCCTGTAGGTTTTATTGGGCACTTGTGCCATGCAGTGAATAGCAGTATGCCTAACTGATGGTAGGCTGGGCTGCGCCAACAAAGGGTCTATCAAAACTGCGGCTAATTGAGCCATAGTTGCCCCTTCATTCAGCGGCTTTAGCCTTGATTCAATAAACTGTTGTTGAAATACACCGTCACTAGAACCAAATGCTGCACTTGTAGAATAGAGTATTAAACTTGCCAGGTAGTCTGGGTATTGGACAGCAAATGCCTGTGCTAGCATGCCACCAAAGGAATGCCCTAAAAGATGTACTTTATGCAGGTGATGCTGGTCTAAGAATTGTTTTAAGCCTGCTACTAGGCAATCCCAGTCCATTACTGATAATGGCGCAGAATCACCGTACCCTGGCAAATCTAAGCTCCATACCTGCGCGTTATTGCTTAATCCACTGAGTTGGGGCGCAAACGCACTAGCATTACCACCCACCCCGTGCAAACACACCAACACCGGGCCTAAAGCACCGCAGCGGATATAGCTCCAACTCACGCAAGATCGCCTTGTAGTTGGCCGCCTTGAATAACACACTGTTCATCTAGGTAAATAGTACAGTTTCGCACGGGTAAGTCAAAATGACCGTCTGTATAGCGCCCAGCAAACTCATTTGCACCGGTGGAAAACAAAAAATTGCCAGCAAAAGCACGTAGTTCTGTGCCATTGGTATCTATTTTATCGTACATAGTGAGTGCTTCATATCTGGCTTTAGGGTTCATACCAAAACCTACATGAGAGACAGCATAGGCGTTTTTATCATTCCATGCGGCCCAATAGCGCTTCATTAGCTCAGCGTCAGTGCCTTGCCCATCTATTTTAGTAACAAAGTCGTTTTCTATGGTCAGGGTAACTGGTTGTTCTAAGTATCGTTTGAAAGTCAGGTTAATATCACCTGCATCTAGCACTAGAGTGCCGTTGACTGTGCCCTGCTTAGGGAAACACACCACCACACCTGCAGGCCAATGGGCTAAGGTGCCGGGGCGTTCGGTATAACCCCACACTCCAGCAGTTGGGGCATCTTCAATATCAATGGTAAGGTCGGTGCCAGCCGCCGAGGTCACTCGCATTTTACTGGCTTGTTTACACAGCTTTGCAGCAGCTTTTACCTTAGGGGTTAACGCTGGGTCGGGTGCTAAACGAGTCAGTATTTCAGGATGTTCGTTACTCACCATGAGCACCCTTGCACCACCTTTTAAGAGTTGTGGTAATTCGGCTGCATGTAATAAACCCTCCACAGTACAATCTAACACTAGGGTACTAGCTGCCAGCGCGCTCAAGGCCGGGCCTGCATGCTGTAGAATTTTAGAGGCCCCTGTGGATCTAACTGGCACAGGCGCGTGCGATGTGGGTGTTGGTATGCGAACGTGAAATGCATGGCAACCTATGCGCACGAGAGCTAGTTCTGCCAACTGCAGTAGTATGTCTCTTGATTGGGTCTCTGACAGTATGGCCACTGAATCACCGGCCACCAAACCACATAACCCAAGGGTTTGCTCAAACGCTGCAAGCCAGGGTGCTTCAATGCGATCATTTAACATGTTTTGCATACTCTATTAACATTATTATTTTTTCCAGCATAGCACACACATTTTTATATGAAAATGAATACAACTACTCTAATATGTAATAAAAAAGGAACTGTAATTATTAATATGAGCAAATCTTTTAGTTTTATAGACGACTACCTAGCTTATCTTTTGGCACGCTCAAGTCACCTGGTAAGTGAGCAGTTTCACCGCCAGATTCAAGATCAAGGCTGGTCTACTAATTATTGGCGCATACTGGCTAGCTTATCAGACGAAGACGGCCTGACCTTAACTCAGCTGAATCAAAGGGTGTTATTTAAACAACCGACGTTATCTAAGCTAGTGGTTAAAATGGAATCAGAAAAACTGTTAAAACGACACCAGGATGATGCTGATAAAAGAGCTGTAAAAATAACAATTTCGCCCAAGGGACGAACCCTAATTGCAGATCTATTAGCCCAAGCCAAGGCCCATGAAAAGAAGGTATTAGCCGATTATAGCGAAGAACAGCAACAACTGTTAAAAGCCATGTTACGGCGCTTAGTAGTGCATTTGCAGGACTAATTCAGGTCTGTTCCATTAGTAGATTGAAGGCCAAATACCAAATACTAATTGCCAATGACGACTAATAAAAATCAGCACTCTTCCTATATCAATAACCCATTTTTAAAAGTAATATTTAGTTTTCTTGTTGCAAGGCCGATCATATACCAACACACATTTAACAAAATGAAGTGAGGGCCTTAAGCATAGTATGGAGTTGACTAAGTATGAAACTTGATATCGATTATATTCGAAAGCAATTCCCTGCCTTTGAGCAGAGTTCTCTAAAAGGCCACGCATTTTTTGAAAATGCTGGTGGGTCCTATACCTGCAAACCTGTAATAGACCGTTTAACAAGGTACTACAATGAGCGCAAAGTTCAGCCTTATGCGCCTTATGAGGCATCCACCTTGGCTGGTGCAGAAATGGATGAAGCCCGTGAGCGTCTGGCAGAAATTTTAGGTGTTGATACCGATGAAGTGAGTTTTGGGCCCTCAACCACACAAAACACTTATGTATTAGCTCAAGCGTTTGGCCAACACTTAAGTACTGGCGATGCCATCGTTGTTACCAATCAAGACCATGAGGCAAATACGGGGCCTTGGAGACGATTGTCTGAATGTGGTTTAGAGATCCGAGAGTGGCAAATTGATAGCAGGACTGGGCATCTAAACCTCCAAGACTTAACGAACCTATTGGATGAAAAGGTAAAACTGGTTTGTTTCCCACATTGCTCCAATGTTGTTGGTGAGATCAACGATGTAAAGGCAATCTGTGAAGTGATTCATACCGCTGGCGCATACAGTTGTGTGGATGGCGTAAGCTATGCTCCGCACGGCATTCCAAATGTTGGAGCGTTGGGAGCGGACATTTACCTATTTTCAGCTTACAAAACGTTTGGCCCGCATCAAGGAATTATGACCATTAACCGCGAACTGGGTATGGAACTGCCTAATCAAGGGCATTATTTTAATGCCAATGAGCTCTACAAACGCTTTACTCCAGCAGGGCCAGACCATGCACAAATTGCTGCTAGTGCAGGCATAGCAGACTATATAGACAATGTTTATAGCCACCATACTTCACAAGTATCCAATGCTAATGGCCGCGGCATGTTTGTGCATGACTTATTTCGGGCTCATGAAACTGAGTTGCTGCAACCATTGTTGGATTATTTAAGTGCAAAAGACTCTGTGCGCCTTTTAGGGCCCTGTGATGCGGCTAAAAAAGCGGCAACTGTTGCCATTGCTTTAAAAGCAAACCCACTGGCTGTGGCCGCTGAATTAGCACAGCATGGCATCATGGCAGGCGGTGGAAACTTTTACGCGGTGAGGTGTTTGCAGGCTCAAGGAATTGATCCAAATCATGGGGTTTTGCGGCTAAGCTTTGTACACTACACCCACAAATTTGAGGTTGATAAATTAATAACTGCTTTGCAACAGGTTTTATAGTCCACATTTAAATCGTTGGCTTACATAGCTGTAAACGCTGTGTCACAAGGCTCAGCTGCTAAAGATTTATGGAACTACGCCACATTATATTAAGTGGCGTTGGGGAGGGGTAGTAGGCGCTAACGCTACTACCCTTGAGAATGTGGAGGCGAACCCGCACACACATAGTCGTCTAAAAGCTATAGATATATGGAAATTATAAATAGAAAAATAAGTTATACCCCCACTTATACCCCCAATAAGTAACTAAAAGTAGTTTAATTATCAACTAACTCTTTATACTAATACTCAATAAACACCCCGTCGGTCTGATAAAATCGTGGTTCAAACTTACCGTTAAGCCGAACCCATTAGATATACGCCTGCAACAATGAGCCCGCTACCAGCCA
>Ga0115007_10000361_pt1 | contig 30198 bp, 27 predicted proteins | sample ArcOceMetagenome_2_FD_87166 | JGI IMG/M metagenome (GOLD analysis project Ga0115007, IMG submission 87166) | Marine eukaryotic phytoplankton communities from Arctic Ocean - Arctic Ocean ARC135M Metagenome | ecosystem: Environmental > Aquatic > Marine > Oceanic | place: Arctic Ocean | collected...
AACTCGCGATTCAGCAATGGGCTGATTTGAGCATTCTCGGCGGCGCTTCTATTGTTGACTTGCCTCTTCCCACGTCGACGCTGGCGTCTTTTCCAGTCGCACCAGAGCTGGGCAAATACCTGCGCGCCGCGACGAACAACTCCATGACCGGCTTCGCACTCCCAGAGGCGAGCGCGGTTTTGAAGTTCCTCACCAAGTACGACCCTTCCGGGATCGGCGTGCTTGGGTTTCTTTCCGTGAACGCCACAGTGGGCGCGGGAATGGTCAATTCATACGCGTCCACGATTAACCTGACCGCGACAGTGACCGGAACGCACGTACGTGTTGTATTTCCCAAATCCAGGCACACTGTTTGCCCATACAAGACTGACACTTTTCTTTTACAATCACAGGCGTTACTCGCGAAAGGGTACGTGGACCAAATCGCGCGCACGTACGGAAGAGGCGCCGCCGCGGCTAAGATCGGCCCTTTGTTAGGACCCGCCTCCTCAGGCGTGTTCATCGCGCGTCCTGTTTCCGAGTGGTTGATGGGTTATGTCGACCCGTTAACGTCGTCGAGGTACCCCGCGACTCACCCGGCGCACCTAGTAAGACCGGTCACGAAAACGTTCCTGCACGACGACCTCGGCATTGACAACTCTTCGACCGCGGTGGACCGCGTTCCGAGGAGCGTCACCGATAAGTCGCAGTGGCCGGGCCTCGGTGCGACGCGGTGGACGTTAGCAACCGGCGCGGACGACTCTTCCCGCGCGTTGGACGTGCTCGAAAGCACCGGCGGGAGCGGCGCCACTGGATCAGGCGACGCGAGCGAGTACAAGTACCAAGTCGGGAACGTTTCATACACGGAACCCATGAGGGGCAAGTACGCCGCGCGCGCCGTGTACCGCAGCGTGAAGGACGCCACCGCGGAGGGTAACCCCGAGGTCGTGGCGTGGCTCGACTTTGGTTCGTCGCTCGATTTCGGCCGCGCCGTGAACCTGGAGTTCGCAGGCACGTCCTGGTTCGCGCACGAAGACGTGGAGGTACGTATTGGGCCTTTCCCAAATCCCACCTATGTTTGCACAAACACAAGACTGACACTTTTCTTTTACAATCACAGGTTCACAAGTTCCGCGTATCGCGCGACGCGCTGTTGCCGTGCCCGGTGAGCGTGGAGAACTGCCGGTACGCCGCGTCTGCGTACGGCGCTTTCAACGTGAGCTCGCACCGCGGGATTCCCACGGTGACCACGATGCCGCACGGCTTCGACGCTGACCCAAGGCTGTGGGGTTTCCTTGACCCGCTCGCGCCTCGGAGATCTTCCCGAAACCCGTTCGCCCCCGACCAAACGAAACACCAAATCGAGTGGGACGTGTTCGAAATGTCTGGCGACGTGCTTGGGATGCGCTTGCGGTACCAGAACAACTTCTTGGTGTCCCCGACAGACATTTTCTACCCCAATCTGTGGAAACCTTCAAGCGACTCGGGTGCTTTCGACGCCACGAAAGGAACTTACCTGCCAATCGCGTGGTGCGACGTTTCCTGGGCGGCGCCGCAAAGCGCGATCGACGACATCGCCGCGATCATCAAGGAAGCCACCGGGTTGACGATCGTGTACATGATCGGCCTTCCAGGCGCCTCATTCATGTTCGTCGCGTACCACGCGTGCGCGCTTTACCTCAAAAGAAGAGTCGCGTTCGGTAAGAAACAGGTCCGGGACGAAGTCAACGCGCAGAGTCTGCTGCAGTCCAACGCGGCCCGGAGCGATAAGTACGCGCCGGACGACGGTAACGACGCCGGCGACGCCGGCGACCCGTACGAAAGCGTTTCGAGCGCGCCGCCCGCCTTGGGGCCTTCCGTGGTTCAAAAATCCAAAGACGTCAGTACCGTCCACGACGACGCAGAGGGTCGTTACCAGGACACCGACGCCTCCGTGGTGGTGGTGGATGTGCAAGGCAGGCGCTGAGCCGTGACCGTGATGAGAGTGCGAGCGCGAGATGAAGCGCGAGGCAGGCGAGGGTTGTTTATTTCAACTTGATTTTGGCTCTTCCCAGCTGATCGTTTCCGTTTTAAAAGTTGTTTAATTCGAGGGGTGCCTACACATTGTCCCTCGCCCGTCGTCGTCTCGCCTCAGCGTAAGGGGACTCGCGACGCCATGGACGAAACGCAGGTTGTTGACACCACCGACGGCGTCGCGACTGACACGACGCAGCTGATGGATACGCAGCTGGAGAATCCCGCCGCGCCCAAACCGTGGGGGTCGAATTTCGTGTCTCCCAAAAAGCAGGTCGTCGCTCATTCCCCCATCCAAGACGACGAGGCCACTCCGGCGCCTGATGATTACGACGACGACGCCACGCAGGCGCCTGAGGACGACGACGACGGGTTGGGTGATTTCGCCGGTGCCACGATGCAACACCCGCACGACGACGACGCCGTGGAAAGCGACGACGACGCTACGCAGGCCCCGCCTGAATCCCCCGAGCCGGTTGCTAACGAAACTCCCGAGGCGACCCTGGAGGTCGCCCCAGAGGAGCCCCCCACAGAGGTGGTTCCCGAGCAGCCAGCTCCCGAGATGGTTCCCGATGTATATCCCGCGCCTCCCCCCGAGCCGCAGGTCCCCGAGCCACAGGTCCCCGAGCCCGCGCCCGCGGAAGCTGACGCGCCGGAGCTGGACGACGCGGACGATTTGGAAGTTGTGGACGCGATGGTGGATGCGGTTTCCGAGCCAAGCGAGTCTCACATTGACGGAGTCGTCGGACAACACACCGTGGAGCGCATCGACACCGCGACGGAAGTGGACGCGTTTGAGACGGAAAAAACGCAACGGCAACACACGCCCTTCGACGACGCCGAAGAAACGCAGCCGTTTCTCACCGCCCAGGAACGCATAGAAAAGACGCCTGAAAAGCCCAAGGTTGGGTTCGCTTTGGAAACAGGGGCGAGCCCTGACATCGCCCCCGCGGGCGGCGCGTGGCGAGCAGCAGGAACCATGGTGTACGACACGCAGATGATCAACGACACGCAGGTCAGCTCTGAACCGGTGGAAACTCCCGTGGAAGCTCCCGTGGAAGCTCCTGCTGAAGCTCCTGTGGAAGCTCCAGTGGAAGCTCCTGTGGAAGCTCCGGTGGAAGCTCCTGTGGAAGCTCCTGTGGAAGCTCCTGTGGAAGCTCCTGTGGAAGCTCCTGTGGAAGCTCCTGTGGAAGCTCCTGCCGAAACTCCAGTGGCAGCTCCCGTGGAAGTCCCTGAGGAAGTCGCCGAGGACGCCGCGGCGCCTATGGAGACGGATGCGGACGAAACGCCCGCGCCGCACCCGGCGCCCGCGTACTCCGCGGAGGAGCTTCGGAGCATGAAGTTCGGGCGCGACGCGGTGCCTTCTGGGGCGGAACACTCTATGCTGGAAGGCGCGGTGGCGACGGACGGGGACGCGACGGAGGTTGCCCTCTCGGCGGAGGAAAAGGAGGACACGCAGACCGAAACGGCTGAAAAGGACGATGAATCGGCGGGTGACGATTTCCCCGCGTCCGCGCCGTCGCACCCAACCGTGGCGATGCCCGTGGTCCGGGATCTCATCCCGCCGACGCCTATTACACTCGACGAACCCGAAGGAAGCGACGACGATTTGGAGGATTGCGGGGGGGAGTGGATGCGAGGCCTGCCTCCGCCGCCGCCCACGCAGCCGCCTGTGGATGCGGAGGCGGATGATGCGCCCACGGAGTTGTCCGAGCCTACGCAGACGCGCGGAACCGTCGCGACGCAGGAGACCACGACGACCGCAGCGACAATCCAAGATGGGGGGACGCGGGGAACCGCGAGGGCGTCAATCGCGACTGCGGAAACCGTCGTGACGCGGCCGCGTCGCGCCGCGGCGAACGCCACCGCGAGTACGGCGGCGGCGGAAACGGCTGCCAAACCGAAAAAGGCGGTTGCGGAGCAGGTCAAGCCGACGACTGCAGAGCAAACCAAGGCAAATGCTAAGGCACCGGCGAAGCAGGCTCCGGAGAAATCGAAGCCCATCCAGAGACGCGGACGCGCCGCGGTGATGCCCGACGAGACGCAAGAGGCTGCCAAACCGAAAAAGGCTGCCGTGGAGCAGGTCGCGCCGACGAGTGCGGCGAAAGCCAAGACACCGGCTAAGGCACCGGCGACGCGTGCTCCGGAGAAAACCAGGCCCACGTCGAAACGCGGACGCGCTGCGGTGGGGACCGAGGAGACGCAAGACGACACTCCTGGCCGAATGACGAAAACGCAAAAGGCGGCCGTGGAGACGGTCGCGCCGACGAGCGCGGCGAAAGCCAAGGCACCGGCGAAGCGCGCTCCGGCGAAACCCAAGCCCACGTCGAAACGCGGACGCGCTGCAGTATCTCCAGACGACAAACAAGACGACACTCACGATACGAAAAAACCCAAAACGCGAAGGGGCGGCGAGCCTTTCGGTTCGGTGAAGAAAAAGGAGTTTTGCGTGTTGGTGTCCACCGCGTTTGACCCCGAGACTGCGGAAAAACTGACACGCAAGGTTTTGAAACTGGGCGGCGTTTGCACGGTCAGCTCCTCAGAATTCACGCACTTCCTCACCGCCCCACCTTTAGGCAGGTCCAAGAACGTCCTGTCCGCGCTCGCGTCCGGGTCGCCGGTGGTGTTGCCGTCGTGGCTGGACGCGTCGGTACGTATTTCCCATTTACCACATTCCGCCGACTGATTGCCCATACAAGACTGACATTTCTTTTTACAATCTCAGGCGCTCGCTGGGGCGTTTGTGGCGGCGGAGACGCACTTGTGTCGCCACGCTTTGTTTGAAAAAAAACAGGGGTTCGACTTGCCGCAAACCCTGGAACTGGCCCGATTCGCGCCGCTTTTTCAACAAGTCAACGCGTTTGTCATACCGCCTGTGGGGGGTAAAAGGACAGAAGAAAGCGCGAAGACACCTGGGGGGTCGGCGCGAAGTAGTCGCCGTCGCGGCGCTGATACAAAAGAAATGGACAACGAAAAAGAAGACTTACAAGACCAACACGCCGAGCCGGCTCCCGTGGGCATCGCCGCGATGCTCCGCGAGGTGCTTCCGCGAGCGGGTGCTGTTTTAGTTGACAAGGAAGAGACGATTGAGACGGTGGCCGACGACGTGCTGTCCTCCAAAGAGTGGCTCATAGTCACGACTCCGGAAAGCGACCCCGCGACTGTGGCGCGGATGAAAAAACGAGGCGTTTCCCTCGCGACGCACGAAGCCGTGATGAGCGCGATCGTGCGACACAAACGGTAGTTCTCCACAAACGGTAGAGCAATTAGTCACACAGTTACACGACGCGAGTGGTAAGATGCATCTCTGTTCTGTGTCATATCAACCAGCCGCCTCGGATCAATCCTCCTCAGTGTGCGTCGCGGTCAAACCCTTGTTGGATTTCCCCTTGGGCTTGGACCGGACGGTTTTGTAAAACTCGCGCATGGCGTTTTTGTCGTCGCCGCCGTTGATCATCGGCGAAACGATCGTCTCCCCGTTTTTGCCCGTCCCCTTCAGTGACGACTTCCCAGACTTGTTCTCCAAGTCCCACTGCGCGAGCTTCTCTTCGCGTTGCTTTATTTTCGCCTCTCGCGCCAAGATCTCCTCGGGAGTAGGGCCCTCCTCCGGCCTCAGCGCGAGGTACGCGTTTTTCCAAGTCTTCCGTTGTTTAGGCGGTTTCCCCATCGTGGTCGGGGCGCTTCCGGGTTCGTACCACGCCGCCGCGCAGTGCGGCCACCACGCGGTGTCACTGTTCACGCACTTCCTCCACTTGCACCCACTTTTGGCGCACATGCACAGCTCGGAGAGCGAGGCGAGCTGGGTGGGGGTGAGCACAGATACGCGCGCCAGCACCGAGTCTTTGTCGAAAACGCCATCCAAGCTCGGGTTACACTGCGCCTCCAGGGGACAGATGTCGATGTGCTCGAACGAGCCGTCGTCGTCTGAGCCTTCGCTTGCCGAAACAAGGGCCGCGTCGTCGGCCATCGTGGCGGAACACCCACAGCGCGCGCCGCACCGGGAAGGGGAAGGGCGGAGGCGTGACGGGGTGTGATTGCTGACGCACGTTCCAAGAGCTTTTCTGAGATTCGGGGTCGTTTTGTGGGCCCTTGACAGGCTACGTATGAGCAAATCGACCCATCACGGGTAACAGGACTCGACGAGTTTTCGTCTTTTCGATGCTGATGCCCAAGGCGCCGACGGCGACACCCACCCCGCCCTTTAGAAACGGCACGCCCGACGCGTTCCGTAAGCAGGTCAAAATGGATAAAACGGTACGTCCATGCTCCAAAGACACGTGCGCGTGACGGGGTCACCGCGCGTCTCGCGAAGGCCACGCGCGCCGATCTCCCGGCGCGCCGAACCCTGTGCGCCATGCACTGCGGAAGCGCTTTCGAGATGGGAAACCCCGAAAGTGACCGCCGTCGTGGGAGGTCCCGCGTGATGTTCGCGCACAACCACGAACCTCGAGGCTCGCGTTGTGACGTACACGCCGTTTACCTGCATTTGCCGCGGCGTAGCGCGACTTGCGAGGCTCGCGACGTCCCTTCCGGCCGGTCACGCGCCGGCCCTTGGAGCGTATTTTTTTCCACGCCATGCGTCCGCGACTCCAGAAACGCCGCTGACCCAATCCTCCCTTCCGTCCCCAACGCAGGTGGTTGTCATCGACGGCCGCGGCCACCTCCTCGGCCGCCTCGCGAGCATCGTCGCGAAGCAGGTCCTGAACGGACAGCACGTGGTACGTGTGGTTACGCAGTCGAATGCGAGCGTGGAACGCGCGCCCAACACGCGACCGCGGTTAGGGTTTTCACATCCAGAGAAGCGCCCATCGTACTGGGACAAAATCTCCTTTTCGCGACCCCACGTCGCCGGTGACTTGACTGGCACCTAACCTTACCTCTCTCTTTCTTTTTGTTACCCTCCCTACACAGGTTGTCGTGCGCGCCGAGGGCATCGTCATTTCCGGTGGCATCGTGCGCGCGCGTCAAAAGTACGACTACTTCAAGCGCCTTCGCATGAACACCAAGCCTTCGCACGGCCCGTTCCACTACGCCTCGCCCGCGCGCATGTTGTGGCGCACCGTGAGGGGCATGGTCCCGCACAAGACCAAGCGCGGCGCCGCTGCGTTTGAAAGGTTCAAGGCGTACGAGGGCATTCCCCCGCAATACGCCACCGTCAAGCGCGCCGTCGTGCCGGAAGCTCTCAAAGTGCTGCGCCTCGCTGCGGGGCACAAGTACTGCGTTTTGGGCGACTTGTCCCACCAAGTTGGGTGGAGGCACCAAGCCACGGTGAAGGCTCTTGAAGGGAAGCGCCAGGAAGCCGCGAGCGAGTACTGGGTGAAGAAGAAGGAACAAAACGCCAAGTACAACGCCGCGAAGGAGGCAGCGAACGCGCAGCTCGGGGACCTCTCCGCGCTGATCGCGGCGACCGGGTACTAAGCGTTTGGTGACGACGATTGGCGGTGAACAGATTCTTGTAAACGCGAAGAATCTTTGAAACAACAACCAACTGGACTGTTCTCTTCTCTTGTAGCGCTCACACAATACACCAGATACGACCTGCAAGATACACAAACCGACGATTCATCATGAGGGGTAAATTGCGTATGGACCTTCCTTAACACGTCAAAAGCGCTACCGGTCACACATCCGACCTTGCTGTCACACTTCACAAGTCATTCCCTCATCACAAATCATTCCCTAAAAGCATCTCCCTCCCTTTCCCTTGTTAATACCGGTAGTCGCGCACGGTTTGGAAGAACGTGGCGACGTTTTCTTCAGGCGTGCCTTGCATCACGCCGTGCCCAAGGTTCATGACGTGTTTGTGCGTGCCCGCTTTTTTTATCGTGTCGTGCACCTTGTCCACGATGAACTGTTTGTTCGCGAACAGATGCACGGGGTCCATGTTGCCTTTTTTTCGGAAAAGAAAAGGGTCAGTCCATTTGTTGGGCGTGTATTGGACGTGTATTGCACGATGTGTGGACAACAGGGAGGGGTAATCGGTATGTGTATTGGACGTGTATTGGACGATGTATGGACAGCAGTCGTGGTAATCGGTCCGAACAGTCGCCCGTAATCGGTCCTCCACAGTCACCAGCGTTAGAGGTAAAACAGGGAGGCTTTGGATTTGGGAAAGCAAAACAATGCGTACCTTGCACGGCTTGTTCCGGCCCCAGCCGCGCCCGCGCGTCCGCCATGTCCACGGTGCCGTCCAGTGAGATGACATCCGCCCCGGTGGTGGCGAGCCGTTCTAACAGCCCCCCACACCCTGACGCGTACAGAATCAGGGGCAAATCCGGGTGCGTGAGTTTCACTTCCTGGACGATCCTGGTTAGGTACGGCAGGCAGTACTTGTCGAAATCGCTAGGGGCGAACTCGGACGCCCAGCTGTCGAAAATCTGCACAACCTGCGCGCCGCTGTCCGCCTGGTACTTGACGTAAGTGATGACGCTGTCCGTGATTGAGTTTAAAAGGGCGTGGTACACCGCGGGCTCGTCGAAGGCCATCTTTTTAATCACCTTGTAGTGTGACGAAGTGCCGCCCTCCACGATGTAGGACGCTAGCGTGAACGGCGCGCCGACGAAACCTAACACCGTGGCGTCGTTCCCGACTTCCTTGCGGAGTATCTGCAAAGATTCCCCCACGAAGGATACGGATTTCGTCGGGTCCAGGGGGGTTATTTTCTGGACATCAGCCATGGACCGCACCGGGTCCATGATAATAGGGCCCGTGCCCTTTACGATGTCGAACTCTATGTTCATCCCGGCGAGGGGCGTGAGGATGTCGGAAAAAAGAATCACCCCATCCGGCTTGAACGCGTTCCAGGGTTGCAGCGAGATCTCCACCGCCAGGTCCACGGTTTCCGAACGCTCACGGAATGTCGGGTGCTTCTTACAAAGGTCCTGGTAGATCTTCATGTACCGCCCGGCTTGGCGCATCATCCAGATGGGAGGCCGCTCCACTTTGTCGCCGCGGATGGCCCTTAGCATCAGCGGGTCCGTCACGCCCGGCCCGGTCGTGGCATCCGTCACCGTGTCCACGGAAACCGCCCTGCATGGCGCGACGCGCTTCTTTGAGCCCTTGCCGCGAACGGAGGCGAAACGCGCGGCGAGGGCGGGGGCGGCGGCGAGAGCGGCCATGGTACGCGCGACTGTTGTGCGATGGCGATGCTAACACCGAGTCGCTTTCAGCCAATAACAAGCCCGAACGAGGAGATCCAGATTCGCGGAGGAAAACGACGGTTATTTTTGCTCCAAGCGACAGGTACACACGCTGATGATGACCATTACAAGTCTACCCATCTCTCTACGCACCCCCCCACGCATCACGTGACTGACTGCAATCAGCGCGTGTGCCCCCCAGTCTGCGCCACCTGCCTGTGCAGCTGGATCAGGAAGTCGGCGTAGGACATGGCGCCGGCGCCGCCCGCGCCCCTGTCCTCCACTAAATGCGGGAACAACAATGCTTCCGACGGGTGGCCTTGCGCGATCACGGTGATCGTGCTGTGGCACCCGTTCGCGGCTCTTGCGTTGACTTCATCGAGCACACGCCGCACGCGCGAGTTCAACTCCCCGTCGGTTTCGGGGAGGTCGAAATCCACGTCCGGACCGGGTGGGCCGGATGGGCCTGGTTGTAAAAAAAGAAGTGTCAGGTAATAGTCCATTCTGGTACGAGTACGGGCAGAGGTATAGCCGTCCCTTCGCAGGACGAGTAAGGGCAGAGGGAATAACCGTCCCTTCTGGTACGAGTATGGGCAATCGCGTAGGCGGGGCGTGGAAATGGGAAAGGCCCTTACCGAACACGCCCAGCACGAACGCCGGGTCGCACATCTTCCCCAGCCACAGCAAACACCGGTTCCCGTCGTCCACCAGGTAGCACCCTCTCGCGTCGACTCTTTCGCCTGCAAGGGCGGTTCTCGGCGGCATCACGACCCTTCCGCTGTCATCCACCGTGCCGGACTTGCCAGGCATGCTGTGCAGGGCGTACATCGCGGGGTACAGCCGGCGCAAAATCGCCTCCGTCGGCGCGCCCATGATTTCGAAAATCGCCCGTACCCGCTCGTCAACCAACACGTCCCTGCTCGCCCCCCGCAACGCCAAACTCTTCCCCGCGCACAACGCGAACAGGGGCATGAGTTTCATTTTCTCGGGATAAATTAACCGGTTAAACGCGCGTGACGCGGACGTGTTTAGCAGCCGGAACTCCTTCAGCGCGTTGCTGAGCTTGACTTGCATGTTTTCCCGCGCGTCCTGTAGCCGGCGCGACAGCGCGCTTTCGCACGCCAGCCGCGTGAGAAACGCGCTCATGGCGCCACCATCCGTAGCGCGGTACATCTGCGCCACGTCCGACACCACAGGGACCATCATCGTGTGCACCCGAATTCTCCGCTCGCCCTCCGCGTTGGTGTACAACAGCGCGCACTGCAGGTACGAAATGTTCGTCGTGGGCAAAACCTCGTCGTGCGCGATCTGCACGGCATACGCCTGATCCGCGTTCGCCGCGGGCAGGGCTAACAAGTCCATGGAGCGAATGAAGAAATGGCCGTTGAAGGATGAAACTCGAAATCCCTTTGAGCACCGCACCCTACACACCGCTTCCCACGCCGTGAATCGCGTGAGGTTGTGTTTGAGCTCTTTCGATAACTTTTTGGCGTCCCGCCCCACGCGGAAGCCCGGGTAGTGGTACACCGCGCCGCCCGTGTACCGGGGAAGCGTGCTCAGGCTCGCGAGATCCGCGTACGGGCTCGCGCTTGCGAAGATGTCGACGCAGATTTGCTGCCGAGAACATTCGGCGGCTATTTTTTTGAAAAACGGATCCGCGGGTCCGCGCGTCAGGTGTTCCTTATCCGTCCCCGCGTTTTTGTGGTCGTCGCCTCCCGAGTGTGGAAAAAAACGTGTCAGTCGGTCGTGATGTTCGTAACTCGTATGAGTAAACAGTCAGAGTAATCAAGCAGAACAGTTCGGGCGGGTAATCGGGCCGATCGCAGAGGCGGAACGTGGGGATTGGGAAAGCCCCGCACCTCGGTTCAGCAGCCTCCCCACGCCCAAACTGGGTAACGTGCACTGGAAAATCAACAGCTTACCCCCCACCGCGTTCATGGCCATGTACGCGGCTTGTAACGCCGGGCCCATACACGACTCAACCTGCGTCGTTTCCGCGAAAGCCCGCGGAATCAAATCCAGAACCGCGTCCACGCACTCCCTGCACTCGGATAAATTAACCACCAAGTCCTCGGGAGCGGGGCAAAACACGTCGTCCAGCTCCGCGACGACCATCATCTGCGGCGCGGCGGCGGGTCCCGGTTTCAGGGCGTAGAAATGCAGGGTGCTGTCGTAGGTCAGGAACCCCACTCGCGCTCTTTCGCCGCCGGGAAGCGTGTCCAGGGTATCCTTTATCGTGTCGATCGTGGTTTGCAGGAACCCGGAACTCACAGCCTGCGCGGAGACGTCCTGATTGAAATAAAATAAATGTCAGTCTTGTATGGGCAATCAGTGAGTGGAATGTGGTGATTGGGAAAGGCCCTTACCAGGGCAAAGAAGTACGTCGGGGGCATGGGCGGGCGGACCATGTACTCCTGCGACGCGAGGAACTCCACGGTGCCGTGCCGCAGCTCGGGGCGCTCCATCACGTCCCTCCTTTGGCCGTTCGCATCGAGGGTGCAGAAGTAATCAACAGGCACTTCGTTCGGGAGCTGGCACACGTTACACCGGAACCGCCGGCCGCCGTCGATGAACTGCACGAACGGGTTGATGTAGGTCCGGCACCGGCGGCACCGCACGATTCCGGTGGAGCCGAACTGCGCGACGGGGACGTTTTCGCCCGGAATCAGGGGGCGGACGATACACCCGACGGGTAGGCCGTACCGCTGCTTCACGCTTTGGTTCACCGGAAGCGCGCCGCAAGTTAACCGTAAATACCGCGGGTCACAGCTCAAATCCGTGTTCGGGTTGGGGAGGTCATCCCCGGGCCGGGGAAACGTCGCGGGGTCCACGCCTTGGTCCCCGCCAGGGCCGCCGCCGCCCAACGAAAGGGACGCGAAGTCCTCCACGAAGTTTTGGTTGTGATGCGTTCCCGAAACGCCCGCGCCGGGCCCGGGCTGAAGCGCGCCTGGGTACACGCCTCCGGGAGGGGGGGGGGCGCCGAAACCCTGGCCTTGGGAAGAGGTGCCGCCTGGGCCCATCATCCCAGCACCGGGAGAATTCCCGCCTCCGCCCATGTGCATGCCCATCGGCGGCGGCGGGCCATTGTTCTGGGGAGGCGCTTGCGCGCCGAAACCTCCGGGAAGCGCGCTTCCCATGTGCGGCGGGCCGGGAATGCCGCCCATCATGGGCGGAGGAGGCCCGCCCATCATGGGTGGTGGGGGTCCGCCCATCATGGGCGGAGGAGCGCCACTGACGTGCATCGTACCCATCTGCCCGGTGGGCGGCGCCATGGCGCCCGGGTGGCCGCCCATTTGAGGACCGCCCATTGGCGGACCACCGCCCATTTGCGGAGGACCACCTCCCATTTGCGGAGGACCGCCTCCCATTTGTGGAGGACCACCTCCCATTTGTGGAGGACCGCCCATCATTCCAGCAGGGCCGCCCATCATGGGAGGCGGCGCGCCCATCCCCGGACCGCCCATCCCTTGCACCGCGCCTGGCGGACGCATTCCCATGGCCCCGGCCGGAGGTCCACCCATCATAGGCGGGCCACCGGGATTACCACTTTGCGTCGGTGCGCCCATCTGCGCGGGCGGCGCGCCCGGGCGCATCATCCCTGGCGGACCGGGCATCGTCCCTGGAGGCGCACCTGGCGACGGGACACGAGTGGATCGGACGATACCAGATTTGGGTGGGACAAGGTCAGACACAGGGACGAGAAGACGCGGTCGGGCAGTAGGAAAAAGAAAGAAAGGCGCGGTCTCTGCAGAGATTGGGATTCGCGCAACACGAGATCGGGACGCGAAGAACGACGTACCCATCGCGTTACCGGGAGGTACCAAGTGAGGTCCCGGGGGTCCTTGCGGAGGACCCGGAGGACCCGGAGGGGGCTGCATGGCGCTCGAGTCGCTGTGTGCGCGCGCCCTGCTATGCCACTACAGAAGTTGAAGACGACTTTGAACGTGAACGTTGGCTCCGCGGCCTGCGAGGAACCGCGAACGAATAAAACTTCGTCGTCGAGCCGACGAGCCCCGACAACTTTTGTTTTCAGTCACCCTCCCCGCCCACTTCGCGGCACGCGATACGCGACTCGGACACTCCAGGGAGCCTTCGCACCGCGTTTCGTGATGTTGGCGCGTGCGGCGTCGCGCGCGGCCTCCGCTGTGGCGCGTGTGGCGCCGCCCGTGGCCACCGCGGCGTGGACATCCCTGCGAAACTTGAGTGGATCCTCAAGGGATGACGAAACCGCCGCCGCCGAGGAAACACGGGGCGCCACGGACGATCCCGAGGACGATTCGGAGTCCGGTGACGACGAGGATGAGGATGAGGATGGTAGCGAGGACGACGCCGAAGTCCCACTCGGGGCGGTGACCGCTGAGGCTGGCGAGGACGAGGACGTTGACGATGAGATTGACGATCTGTATGATGATGAGGGCACTTCTGATTCGAGTGCCGATGGAGGTGTCCAGTGGACGGGAGGCGTGGAGCCTCACCGGCCTTCCGGGAAACGCGAGAAGGAAGGCGGGAGCGTGTTCTCGCTGATGAGCGGCCGGGACGGGAGCGACATCGGGTCGTTCGACGCGACCGACGTGGACCGGTTCTGGGACCTTTCAATCGATACCGAAAAGAAATGGTTCAAGGAAGGGTTACCCCGGGGCGTGAAGGAAGAGTTCGAAGCCAGTGGGACTCGACGCATCATGTTTCGCAAAAGCGACCTCGAAATTAGAGAAGCAGTTAAGGCCGGAAACAAAGGGATGTTACTAGACGGGCGCAGAGGCGCCGGCAAAACAATCGCGCTTGTAAATTTAGTCGCCTGGGCGAGGGCGGAGAACTACTTCGTCGTGTACGTCCCGTCCGCCAAGGCGCTTACGCTTGATTCGTCGTACACCAAGGACGAAAAAACCGGGATGTGGGACACACCGGAACACGCGGGGAAGTTGTTGCGTTGGATTCTTGCTGGTAATGAGTCTGGGTTACAAGAAATGAAAAGCGACGACGGCAAAACCTTGAGCGCAATCGCGACGGAGGGCGTGGAGTCGCTCGACAAGGGCGGGGACGGCAAGGTTGTCGTTGAGGCGGCGCTGGCGGTTTTAGAAGGTCTAAAAACAGCAGCGAAAACAGGCACGAAGGTCATGTTCGCGATTGACGAGTACAACGCCTTGTTCGGCCCCACTGATATGCACGAAGTGTTGGGCGCGCGCCGGCGCGGGGTCATCGCCGCGGGCGATACGCGGGTAGGCGCGGCGCTGCGGGACGCGACGGGCGCGACGACCGCGGGCATGACCTACGTTGGTGTCGTGTCCGGAACCATTTCCCTTTCCACGAAGCTCACGGCGAGGCTAGCTTGCAGTGATCCGGACGGTCAGGACAAGGACGGGCAGTTTCCCGAAACCAACACGCTTACGCACATGGAAGTCCCCCGGTTCAACCCGCGGGAAATCGCGTGTCTTGTCCGGCACTACGACCACGCGCGTTCCGGGCTGGACGCCGTGGACGCCACGGTGGACCACGCGCAGCTCGCGTTGCGTTTGAAAGTGCTTACACAAGGCAACGCGAAGGAAATGAGGGAGATGATGGAAGCGCTGGGGTGATTGAGGTGAAGTACTTTTGCCGGGTACAAGCATGCATTGTAATGGTTACAATTGTACCTTGGTAACAGTTACAAGCATTCATAAAAACAAAATATGAAAAAATTACCTTCACCTCTCCACGAACCGGCCCGCCTTTTTCGCAATCGCGTCGACGTCGTCCATGAGCTTGAAGTGCTCGTTTATTGTGACCAGGGTGTTCGCCGCGATCACGCCACTGCTCGCCGCGGCGGGCAGCCCCACTCCGGGCGCGCAACTATCCCCGACTCGGTACAAACCCGCGATGCCGGTCCCCGGGCCGGGGAACAGCGCGGGCGCCCGGATCGCCGCGCCGTACGTCCCTCTGTGCCTGCGCATCCAGTGCTTGTGCGTCAGGGGCGAGCCGATCATCTCTAGCACCACTCTTTTCCTTATATCGGGAATCACCACTTCCAGGGCTTCGTACAGCTTTTCCGCGCTTTCTTTTTTGCGCGTCTCGTACCCGGGACTCCTGGATTGTAAAAAAAGAAATGTCAGTCTTGTCAGATATGGCAATCAGTCGGCGGAATGTGGTGAGTGGGAAATACTTACCGCTCCCACCCCTCAAAAGGCTCCATCGTGTACGCGTGAATACAGTGGTGCCCTTTCGGCGCCATGTCTGGTTCCCACACGCTCGCGATGGAGATCATGCACACGTTGCCTGGTTTGTCTATCGGTTTGGTGTCGTCCCTCACCACGACGTGGTGCCCGCCTGTTTCGGCGAAGTCAAGCCCGGTAGCGTCGATGCCGAGGTGCAGGTGCATGAAGGACTCTGAGCAGGGGATACCGAGGGCGTCATCTTTTTCCTTTTGCGAAACGCTTCCCGGAGGTAACAGCTGGCCGTACGTGTCCCACACCGAGGCGTTGCTCATAACAACGGGCGCGGAGAGGATAACGCCGTTCCGCAGCAAAACCCCACGCGCGACGCCGTTGTCCACCACGATTTTATCGACGTGCGTTTTCAAACGGATCTCGCCGCCGTTTTTCAAAACCGCCCGCGCCAGCGCGTCCTGGCACGAGATGAAAGAAAGTGTCAGTCTATCGGACCATGTGTATGAGGGATTGGTATAACGTAAACAGTCGTGGTAACAGTCCGAGGAAATAACCGTCCCTTCTGGTACGAGTATGGGCAATCGCAGAGGCGGAACGTGGTGATTGGGAATGCTCACCGTAATCGCCTCCGCGCCTCCTTTCGGGAACTCGCTTTGTTTCAGATCGTCGGATGCGCCGAACACCGCGGCGAACTCCGCCGCGACCGTGCCGTTGGCGTCAACGCCGGAAAGGAGGTAGCACTCCAAGTCCGCGAGCCGGCGCATCCACGGGTCTTTTATGTTGAGAAAGTCCTGATTGTAAAAACAAAGTGTCAGTCTCTCGGGCCATGTGTATGAGGGATTGGTATGAGTAAACAGTCGCCCGTAATCGAGCCGAACAGTCGTGGTAATGAGCAGAGGTACTAGTCCCTTCTGGTACGAGTATGGGCAATCAGGGAGGCGGAATGTGTTCAGTGGGAAATACGTACCAACAAACCCACGGTGGGGTTAGGCAGGATTGCCGCGTACGGCCCTAGCTTTGCCATGGATTTCATGTACCGACTAGCGATCATCAGGCCCACTTTCCAATCCGCCCTGAGCGCGGGCGTGGGCAGCCCGGACAGCGCGCCGTACATCTCCCTGATTCTCGGCACCGCCGCCGCCAGCTGCGCCGCGCCGTTTGGCGAGAACTTTTCAACCTCGGTCACCAGTTTCGACAAATCCGCGTGTCGGCGTAACCCGGGTTTGCCTTTCTCCAGGTGGAAGGTTCCTAAAGGGTCGTACTTCACCGTGTCTATCGGTTCACCCACCAGCGTAAGAATTGACGCGAGGGGGTTCAAGGCGTTGATCGTGGTCAAACCCGCGAAGAACGAAGGGCCGGTGTCGAACCGAAACTCGCCGACATCTGTTTTTTTCTGAAACCCATGCGCCGCGCCCCCCGTGGCGTAGTGCGACTCCAAAATCAAAACCTTCCGGCCGTAGTGCGCCAGCAGCGCACCCGCGGTTAAACCCCCCACGCCGCTGCCGATGATAATCACGTCCGCGTCGTTTGACGTGGACGAAACAGCACGTGGTGGGGCGGCGAGGCGTCGGGAGGATGAAACACGCCGCGCGGTTTTTTTGGGGAAACGCGACGTCGACGATCGTGACGCCGAGACGCGCGCGACGGGGGTCGCACGGATGGACGATGACGCGGACATTGTCCGAAACCCGAACAGCTCGAATATAACGCACGCGGCGGCGGAAACGCTACGCGGGTGAGATGAACAAGGCGCGCGCGGGCGCGAGTGCGGTGGACACGAAGAGCGATGGAGATATGTAGGGCGACACGCCGACACGTGGCACCGCAGTAGAAAAGACGAATAACTTTGAATGGAGTTTCGGTGCGAGCGTTTCGGCAAACAGTTATTTACACGATGAACCTACAAATACGCTCACCTCCCCACCCCCCCATTGCCTCACCTCGGCCCCGCTTTCTCCGCCGCCGCTTCCTCCGCGGCTTCCATCGCCTGCACCAGTTTCTCGTACGCGGCCATCGCGGATGGCGATGACGCGGGGACCACTCCCGGCGGAACGGGTCGGGGTTTGTTAAACGTTTTCGCGTGCGTTTTCGTTTTTTCGGAACACATGACCGGCGCGGAAACGTCCATCGGCACCGGCGTCAAGTTTGCTCTCTTCCGGATCGGGGGAGGCGGCGGTACGACGTTGTTTGAGCTGGTGGTACCAGTGTTGTTGCTTTGCATGAGCGTCATGGCTTCAGTTGCCACAACCGCATCAAGACCTCGTCGCTCCCGGAACTTCTTGTCCAGTTCCTCGCGTCTCAACTCCCTCGTTTCCGGGTCACTTGTGGCCTGCGCTCGGACGAAATCCGAAAACTCCAACGTCGCGAAGGTATCACTCGCCACGCTCGGGCCGCGCATTGAGTGCGCGAAATCGACTTCAAGCGCGGCCCGTCGCTTTTCCCGCGCTTCCTTGAACCCTGGCGTGCCCCAACCCCAAACCCGCGTCTCCGTTTCAGCGGAGTACTCGGCCCAGGCGTCGTCTTGTGAAGTTTCTTTTTGGAAAGAAACCAGCACCGAAACGTCCTTCGCGAGCGTTTCCAAAATTGCCGGCGCACCGGCCATCAATACGTTGGCGTCGCCGAACATCAGTTCCTTGAACGCGTTTTGAATCTTTGCCCACATCTGCGAGAACTTCCCGGCCGCGTGTACAAACACCCCGACAAAACCCAAGGGGTCGCCTTGTGCTTTGAGAATCGCAGCCAACACGAACCCGCCGAGAAGCGCCGGGCCGGTGAAATCCAAACTCGAGGTTGCTTTCATTTGGACGCCCGGCGCGGCGACCATTATCGCGGTGCTGGACCACGCCGGGCGCACCCCCCCGTTGGTCTTTACCCAACTCGCCCGCGATTGCGACCCGAAGTACCCGGTGGCGTCGATGCCGTTCGCGCGTTGCCACAGCCGCACCGCGGCCACGGTCTCAGCGCCGAACACCCCGTCCTGCCGCATCGTCCCGAGGGCTTGCTGCAGCTGCCTGACGTCAGCACCTTCGCTCCACTCGCCCAGGTTTCGGGCGAACTTGGGGGCGCGGAAGTGCCCGGCGCGCGCGCCGGGAAGCGTCGCGCGTGTCACGCCCGAGATGCGGCGCGAGCCACGCGCGGCGACGCGAGAAGGGCGCGGCGCGAGAAGCGCGTTGCGCGTCATCGCGGACGACCACGCGCCGAGAGTAGATGCGGCGTGTGCGGACATGACGAACGTTCAACGGAACTTCCGGGAGATTATGTCGGAAAGAAAAGACCGCGCGTGAGGGGACCGCGGGGGCGCGCGTTGGTGGGCGCGGCGTAGGGTGCGGCGAACGCGGTGAACGTTCAAAGGCGTGTGATGCGAGTGCGACGGACGGCGGTAGGGCGAGGTGCGCGCGTCTCGGTGTGCGCGCCCACGCCGCGCGGTCGCCCATACCTTTCGTGAATCCCGTTACCGAAACGACCGTTTCGTCCAACGTCTATTTTTCTCGGAGTTTACGAAACCGAGGCTGTGCGGCTGTCGTCGTTCGCCACAGCTCATCACAGACCCACACCCGTGGCACGCTCCCGCGAGCGGTGTGGGTCAGTTGGTTATCGCGATGGCGTCGCGACGCGCGCGTAACGGCGCCACCGCGGTCGTCGCGACGACGGCGTGCTTCGGTATGCTGGCGTATTACCTTCGCGAAAACCCCGCGCGGGGAGATGCAGATCATCTCGTCGGACAGGCAAAAACAGATTCCGAGGTGACGACTCCTTCCGAGATTCGTCGCGTCACGCGCGACGAACTGCACGCCGCCGGTTTCTTCACCAGCTTCGGGTTCGTCGCCGCGTCTGTTGTCGTGCTTGAGCTCGCCAGCGGCGGCGGCGTGTCCCGTGACCTGAAATGGAGGACGCTGGTCGGGTGGGTCGCTGGGAACCACATTCTTTTCGCGGTGCACAGCGTTCTGGGAACTGGCGAAACGGCACCGAAAGGTCAGAAAAACAGTTCTTCGAAGGACACGGATGGCGTCGGGAAAATGCTCACCCTCTCAAACCGACCCGCGCTTACCCAACTGTTTGACGAGCACCGACTCGCGGACGTGTTTGTTCACGCGGGCGCGGTGGTCGCTGGTGGGTTTTCCATGGAACGCGTGGACAGCTTGGTGTCCCTAATCGAGCACTTGCGGCGGTACGCGGAAATAAGGCCGGAGACGTGGACGACGCTTACGGTTTCAAAGAAAAACAAAAAACGAAACAAGTGGAACGACGCGTTGGCGTTTTGGACGGAAACCGCCGAGCGGAACGTCTTTTCTTTCAGCCGAAGAAAAGGAGCAAGCAGTCAAAGACGAGACAAACACAAAAGTGCAATGTCCGTAGCGGACGTCGTCGACGTGTTCGCGCACACGCGCACGGCGATCAAGGTTCTGTCGCCTGGTGAAATCGCGTTATCGCTGTTGCTCGCGGAAACTATTCGCAGGGCGCTGCGACTGGATCTTATCAAGCACCACAGGCACACGTGGGCGGACGCGCGGCTGGCGATGCGGGAGGGAGAGCTATCTATACTAAAAGAAAGGGAGAAGGACGTACAAAAACGTTCTTGACCATAGGTAAAATTTAGAATCGAGACAATGGATAGGCGATAGATGGGTAGGAACCGAATACACAGTCAACGAAGTAGTACGAGAAGGTCGACGCAGAGGTGAATGTAGATACCTCTGGTCGACGAGTCATCACGAAATGCTGAATATTAAATAACTTCTAACTAACTAAATCCTTAATTAACTCGTGGTTAACTCAATACACTTTCCTTCATCCGGAGCGCCGCCGCGGTTTCCGACCACGAGACGCCGCCGTTGTTCGAGACGTCGATCAAAACGTCTACGTGGTCATTGGCGGTTCGTTGCGGCAAAACACTCGGCGGCTCCACTAACACCAGCGCGCTCGATACGAAGAACCCAGCTACGGATACTTGGAACGAAGATTCGCCCGGCGAAACACCGGACCCGAAGTCCTCCCCAGCCGACGCAATCGCTTCGTTGTTTTGAAACGCAAAGCGAATTTGAATCGGGTCGCGAAAATCAACGCCGCGCACCGCCGCGGGCGACGCGTGCCGTCCAACATCGCCGTCCAAGTGCCACCACGCCCCGCCCAGATCTTGGTCGTCGCTTGACGCGTATACCCGCGAATCGTTAAACCCAAGGAACGCAGTACCCGACCCGGAGGCTGTGAAAAACGAACCGTCGCGCGCTTGAAGCGACGACAACGCTTTGTCCGACGTGAATCGCGTCGCGGCGCTCGGCACGAACTCGTTTCTCGCCGCCGCGATTGCGAACACGCGCGGCGGCGAGGCCCACTCAAACTCCACATGCGCGAGTGCGACGCCGCCTGCAATTGAAAGTGCGCCGCCGCTATCTGCAATCGCAATCACCACCGATATCGTGCCGAAGCCTCCGTTTCTAAACTCAAACGGCGCGGGCGGCGCGTCGCACTGAGCGAAAAAACTCGTGCCGTTTCCGTTTCCCGAACCGAACGCCGCGCCCCCGGCGGAGGCGCGATTGGGAAGACGCGAGTAACCACCGACTCCCGACCCTTCATAGGCAGCCACGCAATGCAGCGACGCGCGCGCCTTGCTCAACGGGTTGCTTTCCGTGACGACATCCAGGGATACCGACGAGGCGGACAGCAAGTGCACCAACTCCGTCGGAACCGCCGACGCCTTGTCCAGGTTCCAGAAAAACGAAACCGCGTTTGCCAACCCGCTCGGCGGCGCCGGCGAGTGCGTCGCCTGAGATTGTAAAAATAAATGTCAGTCTCATATGGGCATTCAGTCGGCGGAATGTGGTAAATGGGAAATACTTACCTCCGCCAAAGCGCCGCGCGTGGAAGGCGCGATGACCAAGCCTTTCCGTCCATGCACAGGCGTGCAACTGCCGAGCATCCCTGACACGAGTGACGCGGAAACGGCGAAGTCCACGAGATCCAGGTTTTGATTTGAAGTGCCAGAGACGCGACGCGCGAGCGCGGGAGAAACGCACTCCAATCCGGATTCGGTGTCGGGTGCTACGCCTGCGTTGGCCCGCGACGCGACAACCGTGGTTCGGAAACGACAAGCGCCTCCGTCTTTTCCGGCGGTGATGCCTCCCCCCGCGACGGCCACGAGGGACCCGCCGTTTTCGTGCAAAACCCGCGACGCGTGGTGCACGAACTCCAACTCGAGTTCGCGAACCGGCGCGGTCGCGGTGAACTCGAGCGACCCAAGGTGTTTGTGTCCGCTACGAATGCTGCTATCATACGAATGCATGACCCTCACGCGAGTCACGCGTTGTTTTAAGAACGGCACTTCGCACTTGAGCAAAGCGCTGCTTACGAAAACGCCCTGCCTGGGCTGTGTTTTGCCTGACGCGCTGTCGGCGTTACCATCGAGCCACGAAAACGCACAGGCGTCACCTTCCACGAACCCAAACCCAAACACGGTGAGTAACCACCCGCCGTCCACCGGGCCGGTTTCGCCCACGGTGGACAAAAGAACCTCTCTGCCTCGCGTCGGCGTCGCCACGACTGGTTGCCCATACGCAAGGGTGTCATCGCCAGCCTCTGCCGGGCGGACCCATTGGAACTGCAAACCAACACGCAGCAGTGGGTCCCCGAGTCCGATTTCGAAAAAGCGCGTAAGCCCAGCGTCTCTCGGTCGCGCGGTCAAAGGAACGGTCGCGCCGGGTCGCGGCGCGGCTGGCGAAACGCACTCGACAAAGTGCGAAAAAGAGGACCCATGGGCGTTTCGCCCGGCGACGCGCGCGGTGCCGAACGCGCATTGCGCGTGGAAGTGTTGGATCGCGCGATTCATTCGGAAGGAGACGTTAAAACTGTTTTGGAGGTCAAGCGCGACGACGAGCCCGCCGTCGGGAGGGCCCGTGACGACTCCGGTGTCACGTGACGCGTTCCAAACGCGGTGGACGGAGTTTTGCGCGAGCGTGAAACCGGTTTCGCGCCCGGTCGGCGAACCGACACGTGAAAAAGTCACAGTCGGCGATTCCAAACGCAACGACCCGCCGTGCAGCGTGAGGGAAACTCGTATTGCCCTTCCGTGAAGGTGTAATAACTCAAGCGCGTCAAGTCCCTCGTTAATAGACGCGGCCTCTTCTGGAAAGTGGCACGTCGCCACCGCGCTTGACACGACTCTTGCTTGGGACGTCACTTTTGTCACCGTGGCGTTTTCCGTCTCTCTTTTCCCACCCCAAACAAACTCGCACGACGCGCTTTCGTGGGAATCGAGAAAGCCCCACCCAACAAGCGTCACCACGGCGCCCGGTATTAGTTCAGGTGGCGACGACGACGTTACGTAGGCGGTGCGGAACACGACGTGTGCGTTTGGTTCCGCCATTTCGGCGATGTCCACGTTTTCCGGCGCGAGGAAGTTCGGTAAGAACTCCGGGCCGAAACCCGTGACCGGCGAACGCGAGCTTCCGGAACAACACGAACTTCCGCGATCGCAAAACGCGACAACAACCGCGCCGCCGTTGCGCTTGCCGTTTTCGAAAACGGTTCGCGGAGTGGCACACGTCACGTAGGACCCATCCGACGATATCTCCGCGGGGGTTTCGAAAACGCCGCCTCCGCTGAAACCATAAACGCCGAAACGGCACACCGCGCTCGCACCCGCGGTGTCGTTGCGAGTCAACGTGTTACCCGTGTCCGTACTTGGGAAATTTAAAATCCGGTCAATCGAAGTTCGGAACCCGCTTCCGTGAAGGGTAATTTCGTAGCCGCCTTTTGAGGAAACAACCGCGGGCTCTACTGAGCTCACCTCCGCGCACGCGAAGGAGTTCTGTTCTCTTCGTTCCCAGGTCGTGCCTCTTGTCGTGGCCGACCAGTCGTCACCCGACCCGAGGAACGGCGCGTACGTGCCGTTCCTAATCCACGGCGGTCGGCGTTGCGCGAAGGACTCGGCGCTCCGGTCGTGCGTTTGCTCGCTGATTGGAAAAAGAAAAGGTCAGTCTTTCGGACCGCGTGTACGAGGGATTGGTGGGGCGGACTTTCTGACTGTACGTCCAGCAGCACGTCCATCAGGGTCCGTAAACAGGGAGGGGGGATTTGGAGTTGGGAAAGCCCCGCACCTGAAACACCCTTCCTCTAAAGGCAGGTACAGGGCTAGCCCGGGTTCGTCGCCCAGCACGAACTGCCTGTAATGCGACCAGAGCGAAAAAGAGTCTAGCGCGATTCGCCACGCCCGAACCTCGTCCAGCGCAAAAGACGCGCGGCCCGGTCCGCCGATCGTACCGATGGGCGCGGGGAACCCGAACTCGCCGGACGCGACCCCCCAGAACAAGCCGTCGACGTACAGCCGTATGTCCGCATGCGGCGCCTGGTACGGAGACCCGTGCGGCACCGCGACGAAGGAGAGGTGCGTCCAAACCTTGGTGGGCGCCGTGAAGGGTACGCCTTGTTTGGACCGGAAGAAACCAACCGTCGCGCGCGCCGCGCTTATTCGCGACGCCGCGTCGTCCAGCGCGGTGTTGTTCATCGCGTTGTCGAAATCGCGACGCGCGCTTTGCAACGCAGCCATGGTGGCCGGCGACGCGACGCCGACCACACCCGACGCGCCCGGAACGCCGTCCAGAGGCGCTTCCAGTAAAAGCGCACCGCCGTCAACACCCGTGAACAGCGCTTGAAACAAAAGCGACCGGTCTCTTCGGACCCAGGCTTGCATCGTGTACGGCGGGTGGATGTTGGAAAGCGCGTGCGCTGCGGTGCCGTTGACGGAAACTTCTTCGAAAACAGGAGGGAACACCAGCGAGGCGTACGGGTCTTCCGAGCGTACGGAAAACGCGACGCCGTGCGACGGGGCTTTGCGATTGCTCGGGGCTGACGGAAGCGAAACGTCGTTCGCAAGCGTCAACCCGCAATCCAACGCCACGGCTGTCGCGTGCGCCGCTTCCTTCGCCGCTAAAGTCGTTTTGCCCCCCCCCATTGTGAACAAACCGCGCGCCACCCCCGTCACGTCAACCGTGATGGTCCCGGTATCCATGGAGATTTCGTTCCCGGACGTTTGCCACGTCGTGTACGAGGCGCCGTCGAACCAGCGCCACGTGGCGTTGAAGCCTTTGCTCGACGCGAACGCGCTCGAGGCGTTATTAGCGTCCAGTGTCGCGCCAAGCGTGGGGTGGTTAAAGTCAAAGTACATCGCGTTCGGATCGGTTGAGGGTACCGTTGATTCCGGCGGAACCGCCGAGTCGTCGTCGTCCCGGACCCACCACCCGCGTTCCCCCGAAACCCGGCCGCTGTGTCCGTCCCACGCCCGGAACGTGAGACTCGAGGACCACGCGGTGTCACTTAGCGGTACCCCTTCGTATTCAACACTTGGCAGGTACCGAACGCGGTCCGTGGACGTGGCGCGTAACAACAGCGGTTTCTCCGGGGACAGGTCCGCGGGAAAAGACACCCACACGTCCCCGTCGTCACTACTCCACTGCCACGTCCCCAACCCCAAGCTCGAGTCACTCCCCACCACCGCGATTCCAACGTTCCCGGTGGTTTCGTTGAAAGGACCGTCCACGTCGTGAAAACCGGGCGCGAAGATTTTGTAAATAAACGACCCGTGGTTGGTGGTTTCGGAATCCAACGCGTAGACGTCGGGTAACGCGAACCGCCGCTCTCTATCCAGCACCGGCGGGTCGTTCACGGGCGTGACGCTAACTCTCAAAGCAACAGGCAGATTCACCACACCGGTAGAGTTGAAACTCGAAGATGGCCACGCCGTGAACCCGAATCCCTCAAAAAAGTTCTCGTCGTTCAAGCCGTGAGTGTTCAAAAAACGTAACCCGTGCGAGGCGTTGGCCGTCGGCACGAAGTCGCCTTCGTTGATTCGGGTAACGCCGTCGCTGTAAAACAAAACGCCACCACTGATGTTTGTTATTAAGTACGACACCGTGTACTGCGCGTCAGCCGAGTTTTGCGATTTTATTGTCAACTGCGTTTCGCAACCGACGGCGGTGTCGTTGACGCAGGCCGTGTCGTTGAAAAGAGGCGTCATGAAGTCCTCAAACGTGTCGCCGCGCGTCACCGCGGCGGGGCCGGGAATCTCGTCCGTCAGCGTGATGAAATAGTGATGGAACGGGCTGTGTTTGTGGGCACTGTCATCCGGGTCAACAAAGTTTCCAGCGAGGTCAACCGCGCTGGCGGACAGCACGTACAAACCGTTTGCTAAACCAGTCAAGTTCGCAAGCGTCAACGTCAATCGCGAAGTGTTGTTCACCGAGCCGACCAAATTGTGGAAGTACTCGCGGTAGTCGAACAAGCCCTGGGTTGCGGCGTAAAACACGTTGGCGTTGCCAAGCGCGTCAACGGAAGAACTGTTCGTCAGCCTTACACGGAACCCCGCGACTCCGGAACTGGGAAACCCGGCTTCGTCGCGGTCGTCGCCAACGAGCGTGAACAAAACATCTCTGTTTTTCGAAGCGCGCGAGTTGTTCGCTCCGGCGGTTGGCGATTCGATGCGCGTGGAAGGCGCTTGCGTGTCCAAAAGCCACGTGTGTTTCACGTACCCAGGGCTTACCTCTCCGTCCGCCAACGCCCTTACCAACACCGTGTTCCACCCCCGCACCGCACTTAAAGAAAGCGCGGTTACCGGAACTTGCCCGGACGGTCCGTCTCGGCCCAGTTTCGTGAATTTCGGAAACGGGTCGCGCGTTCCGCCGCCGGTTGCGTTTTCGTTGGCTGAATACTCATACGTGGTCCCGACTCGGTTCGACGTGAACGTAAAGAAAGCGCCTGTACTGTTCACCGCGTACGCAGGTTTGGTCACGAACCGGGGCTCGGGCAACACCCTGATTGTCCACGTGTACCTCTCCGGGGCCGGGTCGACCGAGCCGTTGTACACGCCGCGCACCCGGAAGTTGTGTTCGCCTTGCGATGAATAATCGAAAACGTCAGTCCCGTGTTGGGCGTGTATTGGACGATGTATGGACAACAGTCACCGTAATCGGTCCGAACAGTCACCAGCGTTAGAGGTAAAACAGTTTGTGTCGGATTTGGGAAAGCCCCAAGGCCGCACCTTCGCTCAGGCCGTGGTACTGCGTGGGGGAAACGCACGGTGTCCATGTACCCGTATCCAGCAAACACTCGCTCGTACAGTTGTGACTCGCCGCGCACGCCGTTCGGTTCACCTCGTCGCCCACGAAAAACACCACCCAGCGGAACAGCGCGCGCGTCGAGCGAGTCGGTCGGTCCAACACATGGCCGGGAACCCTGCCGTCATCGGTCAAAGGACTCGTCTGCCCGCCAGGCCGGCCTCGCGACGTCGGCACGATTCGCGTGGTCGCCGCCGCGCCGTCCGCCGGTGCGGTGGCGTTTACGTTTACTGCAACATCGTCTGTGACCACCCTCACCGGGATTTCCCCCCCGTTGTTCACGGCGAGCTGCACTCGCGCGAACGTCTCGGTGTCGGCAGGGTGCAACGGAATAACCACCACCTCAACCTCCACCACCCCGAACCGCTTCGTGTGGTACGACAGCACCAGGTGGATCTGCACCGGTAGCACGCCTATACTGCGCGCCAGCACGCGCAGCCAGTACGCAGTGCGTGCCTCGTACTCCTGAAGCGACACGTCCAGCGCGACCACCACGTGCAAGCCTTCCGCGCACGCGCACGAATACACCGACTGCGTGCGAAAAAAACCGGCTTCGCACGGAGTGGATGGGCACGCCGCCGTGCGCGCGGTCAGCACGAACACCGTGTCCGCCGTGTTCGCAGGCGACACGAGGTCACTCACGGCGACGTACACCGCGTACGAAGTGTCGGGGCGCCTGTTTGGAAAAGAAAAAAGTGTCAGTCTTTCGTAACGTGTACAACTAAACAGTCAGAGTTGGGAAATACTTACATGGTGGTTGAGGTTATTTCCACAAACGCGGCGTCTCCGCCGATTGGGTTTTCGGAAGACGCGTTATAATTCGGTGCCGCGCCGCCACTCGCGCGCACCACGGGAACAACCGACCCGTGGAACCCCGGGGAAAAGGACATGGTGTGCAGGTCGTACACGCCGTCGATGACGTCTCTCGCGCTGTTCGGGGGCGGCGCGTCCGCCGGGAGCGCCAATATCCAAACCGTCGCCGACTCCGATACCGCGAGCGCCAAAACTATCGTCGCCGTGTTTAGTGTGGTGTTCGCAACGAAAGGCGTGCCCGCGGTGAACCATGGAGGCGTGACGTCCGGCACGGTCATCGCACTCACGAAAGCCACCGTGTCCGCGCCAGGTGACGCGACGCCATTTCCGGGCGACCCGAACGGGTCGCCCGTGTGCGTCGCGAAAAACACGTCGTAAATGGCGAGGTCAGGAACGTCAACGATCAACGTAGTGGACTCCGCGTTCGCGGAAGTGACCTCCAGGCGCGCAGCCGCGAACACATCAGACCGGTGTGACGGGTTGCTAGTGTCCGTCCCCGCGAAAATCTCGTCGACCGTGGGCGTAAGCACCGCCCCGCCCGCCAACCCGTTCGGCTGCCTCGCCACCACGAAATACGCACTCGCCCCTCGGTCAAGCGCGACAGCGACTGTCGCCGTGTTCGTGCCGGTGTGGTGTGTCACGGTGGGGTACCCAACCGCGAACTGCGCGTACGCGGTGACCGCTTGCGCGTCCACCTCCCCGGGCGCCCCGCAATTCGCCAGCACAAGGAACAGCGCCAGACACCGGAGCGAAGCACCGCGACTCATCGCGACCGAATGCGATTCGGACGCACCACAATGCAAACTACAAGTATTTCTGTTTCTCGGGGCACTCACCGAACGTGCGCGCCGTCCCTTCCAGCGGCACGCCAGCGCACATCGTCGCGCATGGTAAGCTAAGGCGTACGAAACGCGCGTCCAGCGCGACGACGCGTCGTGCGCGGTAAATAGGAGCGGCTTCACCGAACCCGACCTCGTCGTTGCATCGCTTTCTGGAGGCAACGATTTCGGTCGGTTGCAAATAAATAATAACTTGCCCAGCTCAGCAGTCGTCGCTTGGCCAGCTCAGCAGTCGCGGCCATTATCGCACGCGCGTCTTTCGTGTCGCCGCCGATCGCCCTACGCCTCGGTTGCGAGGCCCTGTGCATGCACGTATCAGTTCCGAAAGGAGTCAAGCTCGTTGCCGCCGCGTTCGTCGCAGCCACCGCACTTCGCAATCGAATCCGCGCCTTTCGCGCTCGAGGATCACAACGAATCAAAACCAGCATGGCCGCGTTCGAAGAGATCTCCGGCCTGGCCGCGCTGCGCCCTGGCAAAGCGGAGCGCGAGTCGTCGGAAAAGAACTGCTTAACCAAACCGAAATCCACGGAGAAGTTCGTGGTGAAAACCCTGGCGCTCGTGGTGCACGGCGTGAAGAGCCGTGAATCAAAAGGCGTTGGTGAGCTGAAAAAAATCCGGGCCGAGTGCGAAAAGCGAGGCATTACAGTAACAGAACATCTTACGTTACACGAGGGCCATTGCGAAACCTTGGTCCGCGAGCTCGACGTCACCGGGGTGGACGCCATCGCCGTGATGGGCGGCGACGGCACGTTGAGGGAAGCCGTCAGCGCGTTGCAGGGCCGACCCAAAGACGAACACCGGGTGTGCTTCGCCTTCCCGTGCGGCACCGGAAACAACTTTGCTCGTGATTTAGGGTTGAAAACAATCTCCGATGTTTTCGGCGCCGTGGACAGAGGCACCGCGCACCCAGTGGACTGCGTGAAAGTCACGCACCCCAGGGGCGTGACGTACAGCGTGAACTGCGTGACTTGGGGGATGGCGAGGAACGCGGCGGCGACTGCGGAGGGCATGCGGTGGCTCGGGCCGGTAAGGTACGACCTCGCTGGGTTCTACCACATCATGAAGGGCAAAACCAACCACGCGAAGCTCGCGGCGAGCGACGACATAAACAAACCCGCCTACGCCAAAGGCGAGCACAAGGATTACATGATGATGTTCGCGCAGAACACGCGTTGTTCGGGCCGGGGTTTCACGTTCACGCCGTCCGCCAAGCTCGACGACGGGAAGTTCGATTTAGTCGCGGTGCACAAGCGCGGGACGTTCAAAACCGTCGGTTTATTCGACCAGGTCAAAGCGGGCGGCGCGCACGTCGAGGACGACGCGTGTTGTTACGTGCAGTGCCATTCCGCGGCGTTGGCGGCGGAGGACACTGATGACCTGGTGGGCATCGACGGGGAAGTTCACGTCAAGACGCCAATCACCATCGAGTGCGTCGCGGGGGCGTTCACGACGCTGGTGTGAGGAGGTATTTATAGCACGGGTGTTGGTGTTGGTTGCGTCGTTGAAACCACCATTGATACGGGAAGAGGAACAGGGGGCGACTGACCTGCTGGACATGGCCACCATAAACAGGTAAGAAGGAGGTGGAGGTGGAGGTGACACGAGAAATATTTGGCCAAAAGGGGGCCGAGAGAAGAGACCGCTTTTGTCGCGGGTATGTATTGTATTGTTTGAAAGAAATGTTTTTTTGTTTTCCTTTTTCAGTCACCTCCGTCCTCGTCGCCGATGCCGAAGTAGCCGCGGATAGTGAACGGCACTTGCTTTATCTCGGGCTCTTGTTTGATCTCGGGCGAACTCTCCGGCTCGCGCTTGACCCGCTTTGATCTCGGCGGAGCCGCGCGTGCCTCTTTGCACTCCGTGCACCTGGTCTTCCGCTTGCCGTGGGGGTAATCGCTGCACGCCACGCAGTCGCTTTTCAGTTTGCCGTGCGGGCAAGGGTTGCACTGCGCGCAGGTACTTTGCAGCTTCCCGTGAGGGCAGGGGTTGCAGTCCGCGCAGCTGCCTTTCCGCCTCCCGTGGGGGCAGGGGTTGCACGCCGCGCAGTTGCGTTTCAACTTGCCGTGGGGGCAGGCGCTGCACTCCGCACGGCTGTACTTCACCCTGCCGTGCGGACACGGGTTGCAGTCTGCGCAGTTGTTCTTCAGCTTCCCGTGCGGACACGGGGTGCACA
>Ga0115007_10000362_pt1 | contig 30137 bp, 36 predicted proteins | sample ArcOceMetagenome_2_FD_87166 | JGI IMG/M metagenome (GOLD analysis project Ga0115007, IMG submission 87166) | Marine eukaryotic phytoplankton communities from Arctic Ocean - Arctic Ocean ARC135M Metagenome | ecosystem: Environmental > Aquatic > Marine > Oceanic | place: Arctic Ocean | collected...
CGCCGTGGGAAACCCTGGCGGCGCGTCGTCCGGTTCAGTTCGTGTACCGCCTGGTGCTTCGCGAAGACGTCGCCGTGAAGCTCACCGCGTTTGGTTCGGCGGTTGGTTCGAAAGATGGGGGGTTGTACGGTTTCTCGGTTCACAAAACCTTGGAAACCGCGATGCTCGCGTACGACCTGGAGCACAACGGCAAGGACGAGGACGAGCAAACCGCCATGGCGGCTGGGGGCCAGACCTGTATGTTCACCTCGGTGTACGAAACCCCGTTTGAGGACGTGGATAACAAAGAGCTTTTCGGGTGGGAAATCGCGGCGAGCGCGGGCGGCGACGCGGACGCCGCGCCGGATGAAGAAAACTGGCCTTTGTTCTGCAAGGTCCAGTTCGAGAAAGGCGAAAACGGAGCGCAAGACACGCTCGCGTTAACGCGACCTGCGATTATCGAGCTGCAGTGTTTCGAGCTCATGTTCAAAGGCGTCGTCGAGCTGTTACACTCGGGCGAGTTGCAATCGCGAAGCGGCGAAAACGCGCGCGACGCGAAAGGGCCGTGGACGGTCAAGTGCGCCAGTTCGGCGGGGAGCGAGGCGGGGGAAACCTCTTTGGTGGAGCTCGAAATCTCCCTACCCGCGCTTATCAGCGACCAAGCGGGTACGTTTTTGTGAAAAACACGTCGTACTCGTGGTTACAAATCGAATCGTCAAACGTGCTTCCCTCGTTCTTTTCACGCGTCGTTTCGTGAGTCTAAAAAAGCCGTCAAGTCAAGCCGCGCCGCGTTTCGAAACACGAAACACGCTTACTCGAACGCCCACTGGTTCTCGCGGCGCACCTCTTCCTCCTCTTCGGGAGTGAAGTCGTTTTTGATGTTGAAAGTCTTGCGAATCTCCTCGGGGGTCTTGCCTTTGATCATGTTCGCCACGGTCATGCAGGTCAGGTCGAGCAGGGACTTGATGTTGAGGTAGTTCGCGGCCTGGGATGGGGAAAAAAGAGCGACTTGTCAGTTTTGTGTTGTTTTGGCTTCACGCCTCACGCAACGACAGAAAAAGGAAAGTCGGGTTTCCTCGGACGTGCTGACGGGGACGGTCGGGTTGTTTCGGAATTAGGGTTAGGCCATCGCGCCCGTGGTACGCACCAGGATCAGCTCGAACAGCGTGGCTTGGTCCACCTTGACGAACTCGGTGTCGAAGGTGGTTTCCTCTTCCTTCTTGTCGCCCTCTTTTTTGTCCTGCGCGGTGTGGAACTTGGCGTACTCGATCACCTTGGTGAGGATCTTAGAGGGGACGTTGGGCAGGGGAATGGCGGAGTCCGTGCCGGTGTCTGTGTTGGAAAGGCGGTACGGGGGGTGGGACGGTCAGAGCGCGTGGTGTGAAAACGGTTTTGACCACCAGCGGGACGGAGGCACGGAAGACGGCGCGGAGGGAAGACCAGCGGACGGACGTACCCTCGATCATGTTCTTGATGGTCTCAGATTTGCTGTTGTTGGTTTGCGCGTGGGTGGGTGGGTGGGGAAAGAGGTGAGCGGACACGTCGTGGGAGTACCGGACGCGGTATCGGTGGAAACGATCAATGCATGCGGGTGGCAAAAACTCGCGGGACGTACAAAGCCACTTCTTGCGGCACCTCGAAGGTCTCTCCGTCGGAGGACATCAGGGTAACGGGACCGTCGTCGGCCATCTTGCTTTGTTTTGGGGTGCGAGATCTGGGGCGAGTCGAACGCCGGTGGTGGTGCTTGTCGAAGGGCGAAGCGCGGGGGAGCTGATGCGTGGGAAGCACTGGTGTGCGTCACGCGGGTGTGGTCTTGACGTTCGGCGGGGCGCGAACGAGAATGACAGGGCGGCGCAACGAGGTCGAGTGACCGTTCTTCAAAAATGAAGAATGCGGGAAGGCTTGTCGTTGTCGTGGACTCGTGGTGCAATAAAACTGCTCCTCGAAGCGACGCGTGTCGGGCGTTCCCAGGAACGCCGCGTTTCAAATCGGTTTTCGATCGGACAAGCCTTCGGGGTCAAATTTGGGTCTCAGGGTCGAAAGTGACGGTCAACCGGATTATTGACCGTCAAAAACTAAGCCGGTCTACTAAGCCGATTAGATCCTCCCCGCGGTCGTCTTGTTCGGGACAAGTCGGGAACTTTCAGGACGAGAAGGAAGACCCAAGGATGAAGAGAAACAGGAGGAGGAGGCGCACGATTTTGAACTGCATGTATCACAAAAAATAGCTATGTGTGCGAGGCTCGCAATTAAGCCTCTTCCCCGGCGGGCGCCTCGGGCGCCGCCGCCTCGGCCTCCGCCGCCGCCGCCGCATCCTCTTCCGCCTTGACCGCCGCCGCGGCCGCCATTTCCACCTCCGCCGCCGCCGCCGCCTTGGTCGCCGCGAGCGCCTCCATCTTGATTTCGTGCCTGGTCGCGCCAACCTTCTTCGCCACGAACCTCGTCTTCAGCTTCGCTTTCTTTCCAACCAAGTCCCGGAGGTAGTACAGCTTCGCTCTGCGCACCACGGGCTTACCCGCACCTCGGACCTCTTCGAACGCGCACAACGGCGAGTGGATGGGGAAAATACGCTCCACCCCGTACCCTTGGAACGTCTTCCTGACCGTGATCGTGGTCGCCACGCCCGCCCTGTGAATCGCAATCACGATGCCTTCGTACGGCTGCACGCGCGACTTACCCCCCTCGACAACCGTCACGCCTACCTTCGCGGTCATGCCCACGCGGAAGGGAATCAAGTCATCCTTCATCTGGGGAGTATCCACGCGCTCCACGTACTTAGCCAAGCCCTTTCGCGAGCCCCCCGAGTTGCCGCGCGGGTTCACCGCCGCAACTCGCAACGCGCCTCGGGAAACGCAACCGCGTTGCCCGGCGAGGGAAACGACGCGCGGGGCCGCCGCGACGGCGGACCTCGCGCTCAGCGCGTACGCCTTTTTCGAGGTCACACCGGCGGCCTGTTTGTAGTGGGCAGGGATGGGGGGGTAACGTCAGCTTACGGTGTTTTTGGAGCGTACAAAGCGGCGACTCGCGACGGCCCCGCGGGTGGCGAAAATCAGTCCGCCCAAATCGTTGGATAAGGCGTCAATATGACCTAACCCTCAAGCCGGGAAATGGACACGCGCGCCGGACCGCGGCGCTGGTGCGCGACGCGACTATCAACGGGCGGTGCGACGCTGCGGTACGGCAAGCACGTGTCGTGTATCACGCCGGTGACGAAAACAGCGCCCCGGAATCGATCGCGCCCCGCGGTCGTCACCCCGGGATGGCACGCAAAGGTGGTTCGGCGTGTTTGACGTGCCACGTCCAACTTTCAGGCGGATGAGCGAAAACCAAAAGCGCACGCGACGGGTTCGGCACGGCGAATGGCGTGCGACACGCACCTTAACAGGCGCCGCGATGGACATGGCGTTCATGGAGATGCGAAGAGACATCTTGGACGTCTTCGCGAGTGGGCGTGTCCCGACGACTCCGCGCACGTGCAATGCCGGGACCGTGGCGTCGGGAAATGGAGACGCGATGAAGCCCTAAACTTGGAGCCCGATTTCGATGGGCACAATTTCTTATTTTTTGAGCAAAAGCTGCAAAAGGGGCCGAGACCGGTCCACTCCGCCGCGCGCGTCCCCGGAGACCCGGAGACAAGTTGCCGCGGTCCTTGTTTCTAGCACCGACCCTCCGGTATGGCGGCGGTGTCGTTCTTCGCGCGCGTCGCCCCGCCCCCGCGCGTCCCCAACGCGGGGCTGGGACGACGCGTTCCCCACGAATCTCGCCGTGCCGTGGTTTTCGCGCGACGCGGCTGGGGCGACACCGACAGCCGGTTCTCCAAGCTGGACAAGAAAGGCGACGGGGACACTTCTGAGAAACCTGAGCGCGATGACTACGGGGACACGCAGCGGAACATCTCGTTCCAGGAACTCCGGAAACGACAGGACCGGGAGCAACGCAAGGTACGTTTAGACGGCCACCAAGGAGGCACCCGCCGCCGCCGCGTCCGCGAATCGTGAATGACATCTTCATTGAATCCTCCTCCGGATTTTCTGTCTTTTCTGTCCATCCCTCTGACCACCCCACCCTGACATTTCAACACGCAGGACTCCGAGGACAGGGGCGCGGACGGGGAGTACTGGGGTGAAGACACTGGGTTGGGCGGGTGGTCGACGATGATGGGCGAAAACGCGAGCGGCAAAACAAACGCGTTGAAGACGGGAAAGCAGCGGCGGGATTCGGAGAAAACGGCGCGGCGCGACGCGGCGCAACAGGCCGCCGCGGACAAGGATTTAGGCGTGGACGACGCGGGTCCTGTTGCTAAACAGTCACCGCTAAGTGTCAAGAAAACCGAAAAAGGAGGCACTGCTGTTACCACGGCGTACAAAAGAGGCGGGGTCCGGCCGTGGGAAACCGCGCGGGCGGTTCGCCTAGCGAAACAAGCGGCGGACTTGGCGAGCGGCGACTCCGCAGACGCCGCGGAGTCGTCCAGCCCGTTCGCCAGGGCCGGGTTACCAGCGCACATGACCACCGCGATGACGAAGGCGGGTATGAAACGCACGACTGAAATTCAACGGCTGGCGATTCCCGAGCTCATCGCGGGTCAGGATGTGGTTATTCTCGCGGAAACCGGGTCGGGCAAGACGTTCGCGTACGTGCTGCCGATGATGGCGTCGGTGGGCGCACCAGGCCGGGGCGGCACCAAGGTCCAAGGCCGCTGTTGCCCGTCCATGGTGGTCTTGGTACCGAACGTGGAGCTTGGAAGACAAGTCACGTACATGGCCGAGCTCGCCGCGGAGTGGGTCGCGACGGATGAGTTCCCGAAGCCGGGTGTTTTTTCGCTGTTAGGGAAGGACAAGAAACTGGTGAAACCCACGGCGCCGAAAAAGCGCGGCGCCGCGAAAAGCGCCGCGATCAAGCGGAAGTTTAACGAGAAAGCCATGGTGAAGGCCGCCCGGGTCGCGGCGAGGGTTATGGCGGTGGAAAACGCACGAACCGCAGGGTTGGGCGAGGAAGAAATTTTGGAACTTGGCGAGACCGCGGCGGAGGAAGCGGGGTCGCGGGCTTCCAACGAAGCCAACGCGCGCGTGGGCGCCACGAACGCCATGTCCGTTCCCGCGGGCGCCAAGGGATCGAAAATCAAAGGCGACATGGAGGCCATTCCCGAGTTCCGCAGGGCGGAGGTTCTCGTGGCGACTCCGGCGCGGTTGCTGTCCTTGATGCGGGACGGGTGGATCATGCCCGGCAGGCTAAAGCACGTCGTGATCGACGAAGCGGATGAGATGTTAAGTAGGGGGTTTGAAAAAGAAGTCGCTGGGGTTATTGAAGCCGCGTACCAAGGCGAAGGCGTGAACCGCTTCGGAGGGCGGGTGCAGTTTTGTTTCGCCGCGGCGACGATGCGGGAGGAAGGGCCGATTTTCGACGCCTTCTCCAGGGGGGCGGAATCCCTGAAGTGGATCAGCACGAAACAGTTCGGGGGGGTGCATCCGCAGCTGCAACAGCGCGTGCGGTACGTGTCGGGCAGCGACGACCGGTTCGTCTCGCTCACGAACGCGCTGAAAGGCGAGGCGCGTCACCAAGCCGTGGTGTTCGTGGGCTCCCCACACGAGGCGGATTTGTTAGTCGCCAAGTTGTCGCAAACCGGGTTCGCCGCCATGGCGTTTCACGGGAAAACCGCGGACCGCGGCGTCGCCATGGATGAGTTTTTCAACGGAGACCTGCCCGTGTTGGTGTGCACCGACCTCGCGGCGAGGGGCATAGACTTTCCCGACCTGCACCACGTCGTGCAGGTAAGGGCCTTTCCCATTTCCACACACCGCCTCCCTGATTGCCCATACTCGTACTTGAAGGGACTATTCCCTCTGACTGTTTGTTCATGCATCGCGATATACTCGACTGACATTTCTTTTTTCACAATCAGTACACCCCGGCGAACACGCCGGAGATGCACCTGCACCGATGCGGACGAACCGCGCGCACCGGCCAGGAAGGGCCGTTCATCGTGACGTGTCTCGTGGATTCCGAAAACGACGCCGTGGACGACGAGGTGAAACGGCTGATGGGGATTTAAGTTAAAAAAGTTATTGTCCTGTTTTCCTCTTCTTGGCTATTTTTTCCTATCGCCCGCCTGCTTGTTTCTTGAGGTGCGCCAAGCATTTCTGTTTCACCCACTCCTTGTTTTGCGGCGCGTACGCGTTGATTGCCGGGTCGTACACCAGCGCGCTTAAATCCGACAGCGCGTCGATGTAGTTGTAAAGGTCGGAAACGTCGTAGTCCAAACGTCGCATATTGGGATACATCTCCTGATACCAATAAAAGAAAGTGTCAGTCGTGTATGGGCAAACAGTTGGGGTTGCTGGGGGAAACGCTACTACCTTCAGCCTTTTCTCAAACAACGAAACGATGCCCTCCACCGCAAGGCTCGTCTTCTCGTAATCAAGGAACGTGCGCGAGGTTTTGTTTTTCGTCGTCTGAAGAAGCACGATAGTGTGGCGGTTGTCCGCCTGTGGAAAAGAGGTTGCGGAAAGGAATGGGTCAGTCGGCCGGGTCGAACGTTCGAGCTCCCGCGAAAAGTCTCCCGAGGAAGATGACGGGTCGCGTGCGGAGAGAAGTCTGAAACGCCGTCGAGTGTGTGCCGTGGATGCGGTTCGGGCGGCGACGACGACGCACCATGGCGTTTCCGGAGACGAGCGATGCAGGCACCAGGTGCGGTGCGCGCGGCGGTGCGCACACTGGAGTGCCTACCCGATTCGGGCGGGCAGAAGGAAATAAATAATTGACGAGACGTGCGCGTGCGGGTGGAAAATGAAATGCTGATGCTACTTCCGTGATTTCAAAGCAAGGCCTATCGCGACCCCGTCGCCGCGGAGACCAGCGGCTTGCCGTCCGCCTCCACCCACGCCCCTCCGTGCATCGCGTAAAACGCGGTTAGCGTGGTCCTGCCGAGACAGGTTCCGAAAAGCGTCCCGGTTGAGCACCCCGTGATTTTGACGGCGACGTACTCGCCCGGTTTGGGCGCGGTTTTTTTCTCCCCAAATCCGCCGTTCACCGCCGCTTCGGTTTCGTCCACGTCGCCGCCGTAAATCCCAACGTCCTCGTTTGAAAACACCACCCACTTGCTCGTGTCTGTTTTCCCTGTTAGCTCCTCCTCGTTCTTCTTCGAGGTGCCTTCCACGGAACAAAGGTGCACCTTACCAATCTCCTTTTCCTGGTGCACGGCGCTCGCGCCACGGAACGCGTCGATCACCTCCTGTAACCGCCGCTGCTTCACGTCCTCAGGCACGTCGTCCACCATCGTACGCGCCGCGCTCGTGCCGTCCCGTTCCGAGTACGCGAACATGAACGCCTGTTCGTACCCCACGGTTTCCATCAAGCTCACCGTGTCTCTGTGCTCCGTCTCCGTTTCCCCGCAGAAACCGACTATGATATCCGTGGTCACCGCGCACCCCGGGATCTTGGCCTTGACGTTGTCGATGAGCGCAAGGTAGCTCTCGCGCGAGTACCCTCGCGCCATGCGCTCCAGGTTGTCCGTGTTGCCGCTCTGCGCGGGCATGTGCAGGCACGCGCATACGTTCGGGCGTGACGCAATCACGTCTAGCACCGAATCGGGGAAGTCCTTCGGGTGCGGTGACGTGAACCTCACGCGCATCTCGGGGTCAATGGCGGCGACGCGGTCGAGAAGTTGGGCGAACTGCACGCTCCCTTCCCTGCGTTTCTTCGGCGCGTACCGAGACGAGAAACCCTCCGCGTACCCAACGAAGGGCGTGCCTCCTGCAGAGGCGACTTCGGGGGACATGCCTACCGGGATTGTTTTTAACACGCTGTCCGCACCACCAACACTGAAATCTTCCTCTTCCCGGACCTTCCCGTCGTCCCCACCGTTGCTCAACATGGTTAAGAAATCCGTGGCGTCGCCCCCCGAACCGTTTTCGTCGCTGTACGCGTACGAGTTGACGTTCTGTCCCAACAGGGTTATTTCCTTGACCCCCTGTTCCGATAGTAACCGGACTTCGTACTCAATAGACGAAGGATCTCTTGACCGTTCCCGCCCGCGCGTGTACGGCACGATGCAAAACGAACACGCGTTGTCGCACCCGCGCATGATCGTCACAAACGCGGCGTGCGCGCCTTCTTTGCGCACGGGGACTGTGATTGTAAAAAAAAAGTGTCAGTCTCGTGTGGGAAAACGTCGAGGGGGGATTCGGGAAACGCGCAATACGCACTTATATCCGCGTATGTCTCCTCCACGCTGAGCTGCACGTTCATTGCTTGGTTTCCCCCGTTGACGATGTTGATCAGGTTTGGTAAATCCCGGTACGCATCCGGACCGGCGACAAGGTCCGCGAGCTGGTCGGTTTCCAAGAGCTTGGTTTTCAACCGCTCCGCCATGCACCCGAGCACGCCCACCACGGGTTTTTCCCCTTTCTTTTTGCGTCGCCTAAGCGATTTGAAATACGCCAGCCGTTGCCAAATCTTAGCCTCCGCTTTCTCGCGTATCGCGCACGTGTTCACCAGAATCACATCCGCGTCGTGAATATCTGTCGTTTCGTCCCACCCTCCCTGTTTCAAAACCGAAAGCATCACTTCAGAGTCGTTTACGTTCATCTGACACCCGTACGTCTCGACGTAGACGTGCTTTCTTTCTTCGATTTTAGACCCATCCCCGGTCGGGGCGTCGAGCACCGCGCCCGCCACGCCGGTCGGGGCGGTGTTCATCTTGGAAACATCCTGGAGTGGGAGATGACGGGAAGAGGGGTCAGTTATGGTGCGCCAGGGCGTTCTGGGGACGCGCGGGCGGTGTCTGCTCGTCTGTTCAGCGCCCACGAGGAAGGCGCAGGAACATCGGGGCGGTGGGGCGGCGGCTGGGGCGTCAAGGAACGTGGAAGGTGGTCGTACCTCGGGGGTAAGGTGCTGTCCGCCACCGGGGCCGTGCGCGCGAACGCTAAGCGCGGCGCGGCCCGTGGTGGGCTTCGCGGCCGAGCGCGCGCGGGGCACGCGGGTACCGGCGAGGGTACCCGAGGCGGCCAAACCGAAGCATGCCGTCGTGCTGGCCATCTCCTCGAAAACGACTTCAAGCACTTCGACCTTTGTTGCGCCTGAATAAACGCGCGAGTCCTCGCACGCGAACTGCGCTCGGGGAAAACGAGCGGGGAAGCCTCGGCGAGAGGTCCGGTGTCGGCGCGGGGGATTGTGAGGAGGACAGACGCGCGCGGTGAGGGACGTGGCGGAAAACCTCGGATAAGCCGGAAAGAAAAAGTGAGAGTGGAGGGTTGGAAACATTCTGTAAAATTGGTCTCTAGAAGCTCTGCGCTCGCGCTGCGCCAGACGCGCGCCGCGTCGCGATGGCGGACGCGGCGGCCGCGATAGAGCAGGAGCTCGAGGCGCTCGCGGCGCTGTACCCTGACGACGGGTTGGTGGTGAGACGCGCGAGTGATGGTGGGCGGGATGAACCTCTGTCGGAATCTTCCTCGCGCATTTGGAAACACACCACGGTGTCCTTGGACGTGGCGCCGCGAACCCTGGATGACGAGACCACGCGGTTTGTCCGGGCGACCCTGACCCTGACCCTGGATAACGACTACCCACGGAACCCACCCTCGGTTACGTTAACAAACGCGCGCGGGCTGGACGACGTGAGACAAGCTTTCGTGTTTCGGGGTTTGGAAGATGCGTGTCGCGGCTTGACCAACCAGCCCATCCTCGCGTTGCTGTGCGAGTGCGCGTTTGATTGTTTGAGCGAGATGAATTTCCCGGACGGAGACTGCGCGTTTTGCCTTACTCCGGTTGATGCAGGGCGCGGGGGGGACCGAGAGCAGCGCACCACAAGGAGACCGTTCATGAAGCTCATGACCTGCTACCACTGTTTCCACGAAAACTGCTTCGTGAAGTGGTGGCGCTGGAAAGCGCGCGCCGCGGTTGCGGCGGCGGCGGAGCGAGGCGCGCACGCCGCCGCGGCGTGTAGGTTGCCCCCACCACCCACACACATGTGCCCGGTGTGCCGCGTGCCTATTGAAGATGATGACGTGCGCCACGTCAATCTGGACGGCGACGAGAAGGACGACGACGACGAAAACGCAGCGGGTACGTCCGAATGCGTTTCGTCTTCGGCGGAGCGCGCGCGGCGCGAGCGGTTCGCGGCGGCGATGAAACGGCAACAACACAGAAACGGGCTGATTGACGTCGGTGCCTGCGAAATCGTGCTCACTTCGGCGCGGCCGAGGGCTTCGGATCTCGTGACCCTAAATGCGCATACAACCGAGCCGCGTGCGAACACGAGTAGCGGCGGGCACGTTCCTAAACCGAAGCAAAATGCTGATACAACTGAGCCGCGCGCGAGTACGAGTAGTGGCGGGCACGTTCCTTTCCCGAAACTGAAACCGAACCCAGGCGGCGGACGGGGCGGCGGGTTTGGGTGGTTGAAAAAAGCAGCCGGCGCGCACGCGGACATGTTAAATGAAAGCGTTGGTAAAATTGATATTCAGCGTGACGGTACGGGCGGTCGAAGCAGTGGCCGAGGCCGGGGACGAGGGGGGCGAGAGACGAGATGTCCGAGCTGATACGTTTTGCATTCATTGTCTTTACGCGCTCGGTCTGTCTCGTTACGCAGTCGGTGGTCTGTCGTTTCTTCGTCTCTCGTTTCTCTCGTTTCTTCGTCTCTCGTTTCTCTCGTTTCTTCATCTCTCGTTTCTCTCGCCTCTGGCCGGCGCTTCCTACACCGCCGGCGTAACTTCTGAAATCAGCCCGTCGAAGGCTTGGTTCACAGCGCGTTGCATCCTATCTTCCACTTCGAATCGACCGATCGCGGTCGCGACGCAGCGCAGCACGTCAGTGCAGGTGACGACGCCGACTGGGCTTCCGTTCGCGTCGACGATCCAGCAGCGGTGTATCTGCTGCTTGACCATCACCTGCGCAGCGTCCGCCATCGTGGCGTCTTCACCGAGCGCGTCCATAAGCTTGACGATCCCGGCACCGTCTCGCCCCCGGCTTAGAAACGAGCCGACAGTTTCTTTGAGAACATCCTCGCTGTCCTCGGCAAAGGACGGGCTGGTGAAATCGCTGAAGCTCAGCGTATCAATCGCGCGCCACGCCGAGGCGTCCCCCGCGCCGTCCAGGGTCCATTTGCCGAGGCGCACCACACAAGCCGCGCCTATACCTTTCGCAATCATCTCTCGGAACACCCCGGCGACGGGTGCGTCCTGGAACGTGCAGAACGGAGGCGACGCGTGCGTCCCCACGGACTCGCGTAGCGCGCGTCGTAGGTTCCGCGATTGCGTCGCGTATTGAGAATCACTGTCGCGTTCAGAATCCAGAATCACCGTCGCGTTCACCGCGAGAAGAAGACACCGCACGATATCCATCTGTGACACGACATCGACGATTTCTTCCCACTTGGGATTTTCCGTGGGGGCGACCTGCGAAGCGCCGTGCGCTTTGGTGGCGTCGTACGAAGAGCTCGCGTCCGGCGGAGTCAACGGCTTTGGCGGCGAGTCGGTTGACGGTTGGTTCGTCTCGACCACGCAAACGCGTCGGACCTCGGTGTTGACGTACAAATTGTCGCAGTGCTGTTCGAAGAGCAGGTATCCGAGGTCGGAGATGAGTTCGCGAAGGGGAAGAGCCGCGCACGCGAAGGGAATGGACCCGCCGTCGCCTCGCGTGCCGGAAACCAGCGAAGGGTGTATCACGTCGATAACGTTTTTTCCAAGAGCCACGGCTTCGGTCTGACCCTCACCGCGCTCCACGGCGTCAAGCGCCACGCGCACGGCAACGGAGGCGTCGAAGAAGCCCAGGATCTCACCAGTCAGCTTCACGCGCACGGGCACGGACTTGATGCCACTGATCGCGAGCTCGTCCAGGGCTTCGCGAAGCGTCGAGGTTTCCCAGACCGCGACGACCGACCGAGGCCCGCCACCGTCGAGTTTGCCGCCCGTGTTCGCCACGGTGGCTTTCGCGGTCAGCACGTCCGCCAGGGTCAGGGGGTCGAACGCGGAGGTGAGGTTCGGGGGAGGAGCCGCCATGTTGGGTACGGAAGAAAACACGCCCAGACGAGGTGCGTCGTGGAGTGAGTCGTAGCTTTTCAACTCGGTTCTAAAAGGAAAGACGTCGACGCGTCCAAGAAATTTTCCCTTAGTACCAACATGTGCTGCGATTCTCTGCAAAACACAGCGCTTGTACTTCTATTTTCTCGGTATACACGTATAACGACTAGCTTCCCTTCTCCTTGGCGAAATCTTTATCCCCCCCAGAGCTCTCCTTCTCCCGCAACTCCGCGGTTCGCGTCGCCACCGCGTCTGACGTGTCCCCATCCTCTACTTTCTTCCAGAACGCCATCTTCGCTAAAAACTTTTTAACCGGTCCGGGTTCGCCGCCGTCCACCACCTCTTCCGGCGGCGGCGGCGGCGCGTACCTCGCCGCGGTTTCCCGGTAAAAAACGTACACGAGCTGTCGCACCGCGGCGGCGAAGAGGAACGACCCGACCACCGCGAACGCCAGCAAAAAAACCGTGGCCCACTTTTCCGTGATCGTGCCGACGTCCCACACCCGGTCGAACGCGGTGCCGGTGAATATCCCCATCGCCGTTTCCGACGCGCGATTTGTGTCCATGCCGCTCGACACAGTTCCACTGACACCGGCCGCGGTTGCGGTGGCCGCCGCAGAGGTCGCGGGTTCCATTAATAACGACGGAAGCGACGGAACTATGACGCTGAAAGTTCCCACCACCACGCCGACCGCTAGGGACAACACCGTACCTAGCCCCAGCCCCGCGCGAAGCAAACGCATTCGGTGCCCCAGCATCAGCGTTTCGCTTCTCTTTAAATTTTCCTTACCCTGCAACCCCTCGAACAGAAACACCGGGACGCACAAAGCGTAGTCAAGAAGTTTCACCAAACCCAAGTACGGAACGGGAATCGTGAGAACCCCGTTCCACGCGATGGATAGTAACCGCCGCGCGTCGATGAACAAAACGAACTTCCACACGGCGAAGGCGTCCACGATTTCTCGCCACGCGTTTTTTGGGTTCATTCTCGAAGCAGAAGTAATGACTCCACCGCCATCGGACGTGACATCAGCACAATCAACATCCCGCGCGTTGCGGAACGTCGCCACGCGCACGGAAATCTGTGCGACTTGCTTCGCGAGCTGGGAGATAAAAAATAAAGTGTCAGTCTCGTATGGGCAATCAGGGAGGCGGAATGTGGTGATTGGGAAATACTTACCTGCACCGCTAGCAAGAACGCCGCCGCGACGATGTCGACTTCGTGCACCCCCGCGATCGCCAGCAAAAACGTCCCCCCCAAGTTAACAACCTGCGCCGCCGCCCCAGCGCACACCGCGAGCACCACGGTGGCGGCGAAATCGCGGAACGTGAGCCGTACGGTTTCGGTGATCACGTCGCGCGCTCGGACGCCGGTTGGCGGTTTCGGTTTCTTTTTTCGTGCCAAAAACGAAAACACGTTTTTCGTTTCCGTCTCGGTCAAAACCTCTTCGATTGTTGGGATTGGAGATGCCGGGACAACCAACAGGGAGGGCGGTTTCGCGGGAACGCGAAACGGGAGCGGTTTCTTTTCGGGTTCTTTGGGGTCTTCGGTGTCTGCGGTGCTCGCGGCGTCTGATGAGACAGAACTCGCGTGCACACGCCGCCAAACGCGACCGCCGGCGACGCGGTGGCGCGGACGTAAAAAAATCGCCCGAGTAACAACGCCGATCTGCGAAGCGCGCGGTGCCGCGCGAGTCTCCACCCCCCGGTTCCCACGCTCCTCCCAGCGCCTTCCACGCCGCACGCCCCCAGGGACCCCCAAACACACCCGCGCCACGCCCAACCCCGACATCCCAAAGCGCTTCCAGGAGCACGTCCGCGTGTGCGCATGCAATGGAAGATGGGTGCCGTTGCTTTTCACCGAGAGGCCAAGAAGTGTTTTGGCTAAAAAATGTGTTTGATTTCAACGCGGGTCACGCCTGCTCGCTCTTGTTGAACAGCTCCATGGTGAGGTTCGCTAAAAACGCGGGAACGGATCCGCACCGATCCACGAACGTGTGCGTCATCAGCTTCACCTCCGCGGTTGATGAGTAATCGGTTTCGATTATCGTCACGGTTCCCTCGTTTTTAGAAACGCCCGGTTTCGCCGGCGTCACCGCGAAGCGCAAAGCTGTTGCGTTTTGCGAACGAAAAGTGTCAGTGCTGTATATCGCGTGTATTGGACGATGTATGGACAACAGTCACCGTAATCGGTCTGAACAGTCACAGGCGCGTTAGAGATAAAACGCAGAGTCTATGATTTGGTAAGTGCGGGGACGTACCTTTGTCGTCGTCGCCGTTCGCAAACAAACTGCGCAACGTCGCCGTTGACGCGCCGGTCACCGAATCCACGGCCATGTCAACCTTGTACCCGAAAAGAAGCGTCACGGTTTCCCGGAAGTTGTAGATTTGCTTTTTAAACGCGCTCATCAGCCGCAGTTCCCTTTTCTCCAGGTCGCCGATTTTTCTTCGCGCGATTTGCAGCTCCGCGGCGTCGGCGAGGGCGAGGCTCGAGTTTGGGGTCACGAAGGTGCTGGGACCGCCGCCTCCAGTGGTAAAGCCTCCAGCGGTAGGCACACCCGCGGGTCCCCCACGCGCAGGCGTGACAAGGCCTCCGAACGGCAACGGCGTGGCGTTCCCAAAAGTCCCGACTAATTGCCCGGGCGTGTTACTAAACGCGCCGCCTTCGTTCGCCTCCGCCGCGAGTCGCGCCACGGTTTCCCGTAACGCGTCTCTTTCCGACTTGACGCACGCCAGCTCGCGCCGCGTCGCGGTTTCGTTCGCCGCGAACTCGGGGTTTTGCTTGAAATGCCAAACCTTTACGCGTCGACGGTCCGTCCTGTCAAGGCGGGTGCACACTGGCAGGAGTGCGTCCTCGTCGTTGCGTTGTGAAGCGTCCTCGTCGTTGCGTTGTGAAGCGTCCTCGTCGTTGCGTTGTGGGACAACTTCCTGGAGCTCCACCATCAATCGTAACTCGAGCGCGTCGACTTCTTTCTGAAGGGACGCGATTCGCGTTTCGGCGGCGGCGCGTTTCTGCTCGGTTTCGCTCGCGACGCGCGCTTTTTCATTCGCGGCGCGCCGAGACTCCGAGCGTTCCTTCGCCAGCAATTCCAAGTCATGCTCAAGCGAGGCGATTCGTTCGTGTGCGTGTCGCAAACTCAAATCCAGCGCAGCCCTTCTTTGCGTTTCGGGGGTTTCGGGTTTTCGCGAAAAGGGAGACTGGCCGCCAAGCGGCGAAACTCGTTTCGCCGGAGTCACCGTACTGGTCGCCGCGGCCGCGTTTGACACCCCAGCCGGCCCTCCGGCGCCCGCGAAATGCTTGCTCGCTTCGTCGTCAAACGACTTCACCACCCTTTGTAACGAATCCTTCTCCCGTTGCAGCGAGTCGTTTCGCCGTTCCAAACGCGCGAGCGCGCCGAGAAGCTCGTCGTGTTGGGTTTTGGCTTCGTCCCGCAACCGCTCAGCCTCCGCAGAGCGCCGCGTCGCCGCCGCCGCAGTCGCGGCGCACGCGGCTGCCCTCGACGACGACTCGCCCCCTTGCCCCAGCGCGGCCGCGAGGGAGTTTTCAAGAGTAACCACCGCGTCCACCAGGGATGCCGGGGTCGTCGCGCCGGGAACTCGCGCGAGCGCGGCGCGCCACGCTTGCGTTTCCGAACTCGCGATCCGCGCTTCGTTTTCAGCCGCCGCCGCCGCCAACTCCAGCTCCGCTAAACGAGTCTCCGCTCGCGTCGCCCGGGCCAACGCCGCAAACGCGCGTTCCTCCGACGCGGTTGCGTTCGCAGAGCTCGTGTTTCTCAACCTCGCCCGCTCAACAAGGGCGGCGTCGTGGGACGCGGCGGAACGAAGCGCGGCGACCACGGCTTCGAGCTCGGCGATTCTGTTGTTTTTAGATTCTGTTTCGGCGCCGAACGCGCCGTCGGGACCCGCGGCGGCTTTCGCGGCATCCATCTCACGCCGCGCAAACGCCACCGCGAGCTCGGCTTCGCCGACCAGTATTTCCGCGTCCGCGAGTGCGGTTTCGGTGTCCACGAGTTTACGTGTAAGCTCGTTTGTTTTCAAAAGCGCGCGTTCGTTTTCCAGGGTCGCCTCGCGAAGCAAAGTTGTTTTTTCCTCCGCCTCCGCCAGGGCTTCGAAAAGTAAATCGTCACTCTCCGCGAGACGTTTTTTCAGCGCACCCTCGTTGCCAAACGACCCGCCACCACCGTACGTACGGCCATTGTTTTCTAGCCGCTCCGCCGTCGCTGTCGCTTTCGCCGCTTTCGCGGTTTCCGCGGCGAGTTTCGCGTTGGCGGTCGCGAGCGCCGCTTCCAACGCCGCGCCGCGCCGAACCGCGGTCTCCGCCTCCGCCTCCGCCGCAAATCGTTCTTTTTTCAGCTCCACGGATCGTACATCACGCTGTTTCTCCAGCTCTCGTATCGCCTCCCTCCACTTCAACGACTCCGTTTCGGCGAGTATCCGCGACCGCTCGTTCGTCGCGGAGGACTCCCGAAGCGCCGCGAGTTGTTTTGCAAGAAACACGGTTTCCTCGCCCCGTCGTTCAAACTCGCGAATCAAATCGGACCGCACCAAGTTCACGGCGTCGTATGCGTTTTTCAACTGCGAATCGTCAACGTCACCGCCCGGCCCGTACACCCGGTGTCCTCCCTGGATCACGGGGTACATGGTGGGGATGACGAGCGTCGCGTCGTCGTCCACGCCCGGGATGCCCGGGGACGGGACGTATGAAGTCTCTTTTTCGGGAGACTTACCTTTTTCGGGAGACTTAAGCATGCGAGGCGTGGCAGGGACGGTGGTCTCCCTCGCTTCGTGTGTTACTTCCGCGGTTGCGGTGTCGCTCTGTCGCCGTGCTGAAGTCCTCCTGGAAGGCGACGCGGTCCGCGCGACCTCGGTGGATGTGGTTGGCGCCACACCCACGCTTCGCCGGCCTCCTCGTGAACCATAGACGGTTGGGGAGAGCTCTTCCAGTCGCGACGACGACCGCGTTCCCCGACCCGTTACCGCGCGCGCGCTCGCCGCGGCGGCCATTGATTTGGACGCCGAGGTCAGAATACCCGTCTCACCCCCCGCTGTGGGAGGCGAGACGGGGTGGTCCACGCGTCGGCGTTTCGCGCCCGACCGCGAGGCGCCTAGATTGGACGGCGAGTCATTTGAAACCGCACCGACGCCGACGCTTTCCGAGGCGGACCCGCGACGCGCGCGCGTGTTTCTCGTCGCGGGCGCCGGACTCGAGGTGTTCCGGGTTTGCCGCGAGGGCGTCGGGCTCACCATCGCACGCGGCGAGGAGAGCACCGACGGCGCACGGGTGCCGCTGTTGTGTGAGGATTGGAGCTAGGATTAGTTAGACCTTCGGGAAAATCCCGAGTTTGGGCAAACCAAAAGAATGTCGTCATTCCCACACAGGCAAACAGTGCGTAAGTTATGTAGGTGTTATTACAAGACTATTTACTCTGTGCCCCGGTCTGATTTTTCTTTTTTTAGTACGCGACGCCGAAGAAAGAAACCCTAGCCGAAACCCGCCTTCCGCGCGCCGGCATTGGTCTCTTTCGCACGCGCCGACGCACGCACCGTCCGGTTCGTCGCAAACTCAGCCACCATGGGTCGCATGCACACTCCCGGCAAGGGGATGAGCGGTTCCGCTCTCCCGTACAAGCGCTCTGCGCCGTCCTGGTTGAAGATCACTTCGGCTGAGATCAACGATATCATCGCCAAGCTCGCGAAGAAGGGCATGACGCCTTCGCAGATTGGGGTGCTTCTTAGGGACAACCACGGCGTGGCGCAGGTCGCGTCCGTGACGAACAGCAAGATCTTGCGTATTCTGAAAGGCCAGGGCCTCGCCCCCACGCTTCCGGAAGACCTGTACTGCCTGATCAAGAAGGCGGTGTCCGTGCGCAAGCACATGGAACGGAACCGCAAGGACATGGATTCCAAGTTCCGCCTGATTCTCATCGAATCAAGGATCCACCGCCTCGCCAGGTACTACAAGCTCGCCAAGAAACTCGCGCCTAACTGGAAGTACGACAGCGCCACCGCGAGCACGCTCGTGGCGTAAGCCACGCGTTCCGTGGATGGTAGGGCTGACGGGGCGAGAGAAGAAAACGAGCGCGGGGGATGGTGCACGTTTTCTGTTAGGGCTTTCGTTGGCGAAACAGGGGGCTGCTTGTTTCGACGGCGGCGGGTTCGCGAAAAGGACGATCGAGGGATACTTACACGCTACAGGAGAAAAAAGGCTCAAGACGCCTTCGGTTGACGTGCTGGGGCGTGACTCAAAAAGAGTCACTGACGGAAACCGAACGTGGGCGGGTCGGTTTAGGAGCGAGGGGGATCGTTGTGACAGGACTTTTTGCACACAACGCCTTGCATGCATTGCTTTGCTTCTTTTCGTACGTCTGGTTCGATTTTTCTAGATGCCGTGAGTGACACGAACAGGAGGACAGTACGCAAAAACACGAAACACGAAAAATTTCAAACAATCAGCTGTGTCGTTTTACACGTATGAGCGCCGGCATACTCTCTCGCTGCGGCGCGCGCACCATACCTTTGTTCTTCTTGTTTTTCTGCGTTCGTAGATAGATTACTCTACTCCGCTTTGTGTACGAACCACTCCTCTCCGATTTTAACCGCGGGCTTCCCTGCTTCCACGCGTCCCCAGTGCACGATGGAGTCGTCGTCCGGGTCCGTCGCGCCCACGATTCGGTACGGCATGGACGACGTCACCACGCACGGTTCTTCTTTCGTGCCGTTGGGCGCCGAGAGAAACGCGTCTGTTTTTGTGAGAACGAAAAGTGTCAGTCCCGAGTGTACTGTGTTGGGCGATTTATGCACAGTGCACAAACAGTCGGGCGTAATCGGGCCGGACAGTGCACTTGTGCTGTATGTAGGAAACTTCCTTTTAATGACTAGTGGACGTCAAAGAGGGGCATCAAACAGTGTCAGGATTTGGGAAACGCGCAAAACTCACAGTGGTCGAAGAAATCCTTCCCCTCCGCAAGCGCTTGCAGTTCCTTCAACTCCAAACCAGTGGCGTGGTCCAACTCCAGGGCGGGTTTGTCGTCGCCGGGAAAGGTGGCGAACTGGCGGGTGAGGGTCTTTTTTTTCGTTGGATTGAAGGAAGACGAGCAGGGGAAGAAGAAAGAGGTGAGTCAGCGGCGAGTCGCGATGCGCGATGGAAACATCGATCGATTCCACCCCGATCTTGATGAGACCGAATTGATGACTAGTCCGTTGCCACCGTGCATCCGTTACCCGATGCGTGCCGTGCGTCTGGAAAATACGTGCGGTGCGTCGTACACGCGTCACCACAGTGTTCGCCCCAGACGCTGGAAAAAATCACTCGCGTCGCCGTTTCAAGTTGTCGTGTCTCCGTGACGTGTTTGCAAGCTCCTGGCCTCGCCATTTACCGCCCGGGGTATGCCAGCGGTGCAGAGGGAAACGAGACGCACCGGCAAAACCGCGGCCGAGGCGCGGCTCGCGGGAACGAGGGGCGCGGCGTAGGCGCGCAAACACGTGCGGCCGAGAACTCGCGCGACACGACGCATGGTTCCAGACGGAGAGCCGGTATGGCGGCGTCTCTTGGTGTGATGAGAGGCACCGAAGGAGGAGGGGGTGATGGCTTCGGGTGGCCAGGGCGGCAGTCGCAAGATTTTTTCCGCTTCGAGCTCTTTTTGTTTCTGAGGCCAAACGCCGCCGCGCCTCTTCTCAGAGCAGTGGACGCGGGTGGCCTCCCGCCGGCAGGCGTCTTGAACAATGCTGGTCCTGACGCTGTGGCTCATCCTTTTCCTACTTCTCGGAGGTTTACTCGGTGTTAACATGTACGGCGTGATCGTGCTGCAGGACTTGCAGAGCGATTTGATCAACCCACACGACTGCGCCAACCGAATCAACGCCCTCGTCGTTCCCGAGTTCGTAGGGCAAGCCGTGTGTTCCGGTCTGTTGACGTTAACCTGTCCATGGAGCTGGCTAGGGGTTGTGCTGGTGCTGGTGCACCTACCGATTACCGCCTTTCACGCCAAGCTCTTCGCCACGCAGGAACACGTAGTGCACGTCACGGATGTGTTCGCGAAGATGGATGTGGAGAAAAACAGACGAGGCGTAAAGATGGGAGTGTACGTCGCGACGTTCGTGTGTGTGGTGTACGCGTCCGTGGAAACCGCGGTGAACTCGTTTCTCACCCCGGAAGGCAAAGCACAGGCGGCGGAGTTTTTCAAGGAAGCCATGACAAACAACCTGCACCACTTTTAACGGGACATGCGAGCGCGGTACGATTAGATTAGCAAATAGATTCTGCGTAGATTCGAGATAGATGATGTGATCCCTCACGGCTCCACACCCCACCACCTACTTCCCCACCGAGGAGTTCGGGTCGCTTCTTGTTTTAATCAAACCGTACACGCTGGAGAACCCGAGGAACCCGATCACAGTGGGCGAGTAGGCGGGATACAGCGTTCCTGCGATTGTGAACGAAAAGGGTCAGTCCCGTGTTGGGCGATGTACGGGTGTACTGTACGGGCAAACAGTGCGTTTGTGATGTATTTGTAAGAGCTGCGAGTACGCCAGTAAGAGCTACCCGTAGTGCACTCGACCGGGGGCAGTAAACAGTCAGGTAGGGGCAGTAAACAGTGTCGGGATTTGGGAAAGGCCCAATACGTACCGCTGACCCAGTTCTCCACGACGTCGGGGAAAACCTTAAACGCGCTCCCCGCCAACGCCAACCCGCCCACGAAAATAATAACGACGTACCCGAACAGAAACAACAGGTACGCTTCTTCGGACACACTCGCGACCGTCGGCACCGCGTTGCCTTTCGCAGCTTCAATCGCCACGCCCTCCACCGTGATCGTAGCGCGCTTGGTGTTTTTGCCATCCCGGCGTTTGCGTTTTGATTTCGACGAAGGCTCGAAGGCGAGGCCGCCCGGTTGATCTGTTGATTTGCCCGCACTGGATTCACCATCCGTGGCATCGCCACTCGCGCGTCGCACGCAAGTCTCACCTCGGTGACGAGACGTGTTTCCGGTGGCGACACCCAGGGTAACGGGAAGGGACTTCATCGGTTTCGCGAAACCCGTGGCTACCGATCCATCTCGTTGTGACGTTCGGCACGTGCCTGTGTTTCCCGCAAACGCGCAGCACCCCAACGTCGACCCGACGAACCTCGCAACGGATGACGCCATCGAACCTGTTCGCGTGTGAGACGAGTCGTACCGTGACCCGCGAGTAGAGGTCTGGCGGAAGGCGTGGACGCGGCTCCTGGTAATTACACGTCACTCTTGCCAGCTGGAGAAGATTCGGGCCGATTTGCCGAGTGGAGCTCGGCTTCTAGTTTTTCTTGTTTTAGACTTTAGACACCGAAAAACGCCGGAACTACCACGGTTCATGGCTATGCACGTCGTCGTAGGGCGGGCATCATCGCGAAATCGTACCTGCCCATTTCATTGAAACAACCCTCTTGCGATGGGCCGATAAGTTTCCGGTAATTCGGTCCAGCGGCGACGCTGCAGCGTGCCTCGTTTGAGCAGAAGGTCTGGTTTTTACAAACCTCCTTCAAGCTCCTGACGTTTTCGCTCTCGACTTTGAATTCATCATCGCATCGAAACCGCTTCTGTGCATAACCCCGCGCAGGTCGCGCGACCGCCGTGGCCAGCCTTCCCGCGTGTTTGCGCTGATCCCAACCTCCGTCTACGCGACTTCGGTTACCGGTTTTCACGGATCCGACGGGCGCGTCACGTACAAAACCTGTCTCACTCGCTGTCGTCTCGTTGCCCAAACACCAAGATGAGCGCGGTTTTTCAGGACCCCACCAAGTCGCCGACCGCGAGCGAGAGGTCGTTCTCGTCGGATGACTCCTCGGACTCGGAGGTGGAACTTGCGGACCCAAAGGAATCGCTGAGATGGCTCGGGTACGTGGCACACACCGCCGCCGCGTACGCCAGGCTCGAACCCAATTCTCGCCGCGCCGTCGCGGGACGAGAGCGTCGCGGTGCCCACCGGTCACCGGGCACGCTCCACCACCACAACACGCGGACGCGCGGGCGTATTCTCCACCCCGAACGAAGCCCCCCGCTCACCTCCCACCCACCCCACGCCCACCAAACGCAACAGGCTCGTCGCGCTCGCGTCCGGACGACGACCGGTCAGCGAAGGCGGGTTCACGGGGGTGCGTTCGTCTCCGCCACTCCCCCACAGACCCCGCGAACCCCCCCCCGGAAGTGCACAAACCCTGGTTCCTTTCAAGTCCTCCAGACGGAAGGAGAGAAAAACAGACACAAAAACCCTAACCTCAACACAACCTACTCTACTCTAAATTCCCCTCTTCCTCAAAAACCAAAACCAGGGCGAGCGCCAACACGAGCACTCGCTTCTCCTCGACCGGTTCCGCGTGTGCGTCGCGTCGGTTCGGATGCAGCCGCGGCGGGGCGCGCGAACCGTCGGGGGGACGCGGTTTCACGGCGCGGGCGGCGCGAGCTGGATGGGCGTCAGCCGTTTCGGCGCCGGCGGCGCGGTCGGCGCCAAGCCTTGTGTGATTCGCGTGGGCCCGAATTTCCAGGCCACGGTGCCGGCATGGCGAGGGGCCATCGCCCTGGATGGCGATGGTGACACACTGCAAGTGTTGGATGCGCCGCAATCCACGGTTGCGTCCAATCGAGACGAAAACGACGAAACATCTGGCGCCAAGAAAAGCGCGCGCGTCGAGGCGCGGCGACAAAACGAGAACGACCTCGCGTACACCGCGTTACGTGTTAAACCGCAATTCGCCCACCGCGCCCCACCGAAAGAATCGGAACCCGCCAGGGCGTCGCGTTTGGGCGGGATCAAGGTGTGGCCGCCGGAGGCGCAACGCCCGAAGCGCGCAAAGGAACTTCCCTTCTCCGCGCAGCTGGTGTTGGGGTCCGTCACAACCGAAGCAGGGTCATTCCCGGTGGCGAAACGCAACATCCTCGTGCCGTCCCATGTGCTGGCGCACATTCCACCCAATCCATCCGTGAAGGCCGCGGCGGCGTCGCGAGCCGCGGCGGCGATGGCGCGCGCCATGGCGGCGTCGAGGGAACCCAAGTCCGAACCCAAGTTTCCGCGCAAAGAAACAAAGAGTAACAGCTCGGTGGATGTGCCGCCCGGTGCCATCATAGCTGGTCCTGTCGCACCAACTGTGACACGTCCGGTAGATCCAGCGGTAAGCGCTTTGATGTCCACTGAAACGATGCCGCGCGCGAAAGCCACGGCTGTCGCGCCGGTTCGCGAAAAACTAATCGTCGTCCCCGCGTCGCGGCCGTCACCCGATGACGTCGCCATCGCGCGCGCGCACCTGGACGGCCGTTTACGCGCGTCCCGGTCCTCACCGGCGCTTATTGGTCTGACCGGGTCCGGGATTGGGTGTTTCGAAAGCAGCGGGTGGACCCACGAAAGCGCGTCCGCGTTTGAGGAACAGCTCAAACTGAACAAGTTTAGCGTCTTCGCGATTTCCCGGCTGGGCACGGGACGCAAGAAACCCGCGGACCCGCCGCGAGAGAAAAAAGAAACGCCGAAAGATGATGAAACGGCTAAAGAAACGGCTGGAGATGACGATGACAATGATAAAAACGTCGAAGACACCGCCCCCGACCACCGTCTGGCGGGCAAGTCACACCACAACATGATCGAGTACTACTACAACGGTACGCACCGCGCGTTTCCCAAATCCAGGCACCTACGTTTACGGACCCTCTTTGACGTCCACCGCGGTCGTTAAAAGGAAGTGCACCACATACATCACATACGCACTGTTTTACCGCTAACGCGCCTTTGACTGTTCAGACCGATTACCCCTCCCTGTTGACCAGGCCATCGTCCAATACACGCGATATACAGTACACCCACACTCGCCGACTGACCCTTTTCGTGTAACAACAACAGCGTACCTCACGCGTCCGGACGTTACGGACGACGACGGCGACCGGTCGGTTTGCGACGACGACGAGTTCGCGGCGGCGCCGACGCTATCACGAGGCGGGGGACGGGGACGGGGAGTGGCGACTCTGGAAAAAATCTCGGCGGTGGTTGCGTTGCCGGGCGGCGGCGGTCAGGCCGGTGACGTATCGGCCGGTGGTCCGTCCGGTGACGTATCGGCCGGTGACGACACTACGGCAAACACCACGCACCAAACAAACCAAACCGTTTTAAAAAACGCCAGCGAGCGCGAACTCGCGCGGCTCGGGGTTTTGCCTGGAAAAGCGCCGAAGCGGAAACACAGGAAGAAAACGGAAACGATGCCGGCGGCGACCGCCAGTCACCGTGTCGCCGAGTTCCTTCGCTGGACAAAGAACGCGTGCGTTAACATAACCGCCGCCACCGCGGCCGCGGCTAGAGAGGACACGAAGAAACGCAAGAAGTGTGTCGTGTTAGCAGGTACGGGCCTTTCCCAACCCAAATCCTGCCTCCCTGTTTGCCCATACAAGACTGACGTTTTCTTTTATTTATCGTAAGACGGGTCCGTCGCGGCGCGAGTGGCGAGTTCGCCCGAGAAAGAGAAACAAAAAAACGAGACTCTCGAAAAAAACAAAGAAACAATTACCGATCCAAACGCTTTGGACGTGAAAACCCGGGGCAAGATGCTTCGCCGGTGGCGCTCGTCATGGATCGGTGAGGATGTTCGCGAATCACTGGGTGCGCTCGCGAAACGCCCGCGGAAACACGCGGTGATGAAGCCGCACCTGGGGTTCTCGTCGGAGGACGAAGCGTAGGCGTGTGCACTTTTTGTGAAGCGTTTTTGGAAATAAATTTCACAAGCCTCATCAAATCCGCGATACCCAGGTCTTTCAGAAAAAGCCACGACGTTCTTCTTGGAACGTCACTACCGCGTCCCCACGTCCCCCCCCTCGTTTCTGTGTACGTCTCGGTATCCTTCCATGGCGGACTCGCGCTTCGCGACGCCTCCGCTTTCCACGCCCACCGCGCCGCGCATGGCCCGTGGCGCGCCGGGTGACGACGAGGACGAGGACGCGTATTTCGGTTTGACCCAGTCGTTGCTCCTCGGCAGCACTGGTAAAACTTCCGCGCTACGAAGCGTGCTCGCGGCGGCGTCACGCGACGACGCGTCACGGCACGGCGTGCGGGACGGTCACGGCGTGGGGTACGGCCCCGATTTACACGAACCCCTCCCGGTTCAGGCGTACGGCAACACCATGGATGACGACTACCCGTGTGTCTGTTTCTCCGGAGGTGTCTTGTCTTCGGTCTTGTGCGTCCTGGGAAGCCCGTTCTTTTGCCTACCCGCGCTAACAAGCTGCGTCACCGTGTACCCGAAACAAGCCGTGGTGACCACGGTGTACGGGCGCTTTTTCCACGCCTTCCAGACCCCCGGGCTGTACTTCATAAACCCGTGCGGCAGGGACCAACAAATCGTGACCCTGAAAACAACCAGCGTCGAGTTGCCGAGCGTGAAGGTCGCGGACATGAACGGAAACCCGCTGGTCATCTCGGCGGTCGTGGTGTACAAAGTAGTGGACCCCACGAAAGCCGCGCTCGACGTGATAAACCTCCCGGGGTTCATCAAAACCAACGCGCACGCGGTGCTGAAACGCATCGCGTCTCTTTTCCCGTACGAACAAGGGACGGAAACCAGTCTGAGTCGTTTGAATTCGAGCGTCCAGTCGAAAGTGAAAGACCTGGAGTCCTTCTCCTCGCCAACTTCGGATCGCCACGGCCAAAACTCGCGCCAACGCCCGGGTGGCACCACTCCGGGTGGCACCGGTTTGTTCGAGCAACACGCGTCGTCAAGCAAACCAAATCCAGACGACGCAAACTCGCCAAGCTCCTCACTCGGCGCTCGGTCGCACAGCGCGCAGTCGCAACACACTGGTAAGTATTTCCCACCCACCACACACCGCCTCCCTGATTGCCCATACGAGACTGACAATTTCTTTTTATCTCAGGCACGCAAAACCTTTCTCTGAAAACCGAGTCGCACCTTCTCGGCGAAACACTCCGCGAGCTGTTTCAGCTGAAAACGGAGGTGTGCGGAATCAAGATTGTTTCGTTCGAACTCAGCGACCTCTCCTACGCCCCGGAAATCGCGCCGATGATGCTGGCGAGGCAGCAGGCTGCGATTTGGGTGGACGCGCGGGCCACGGTCGTGCGCGCGGCCGTGAAGATCACGGACCGCGCCGTCGCGGACCTTCACGATTTAGGCCGCGTCATGAGTAACGCCGAACGTAACGTCCTCATCACGAACATGATGACCGTGTTGTCCGGGGAACAAAAACCGACGCCCACGATTTCGCTGGCGCAAAGCAAGGGACTTTAGGGTGAGTGCGGCGCGATCGAAAACACAAAAGACACGACGACGCACACAAAGATCAATAAAAAAAGCAACAGGCGTTACCCTGTCGCGTCACGTCGTCCACGCGTCTTTCCCCGTGCCCCGCGAAAAGACCCTCCCGTCCATCTCACGCTTCCTGGCCTTGCTTTTCAAAATGCCGTGTATCCGGGCCGCCTCTCGGTTCCCGGACAGAAACGCGCCGTGCATCGTGGCCGGGTGCGACCGCGACGTGGCTTCGCCCGCGAAGAACACCTTGTTCGCGACGGGCGCGGCGAGGGCGTCGTCTGTGAGTGTAAAAGAAAAGTGTCAGTCCTTTCGTAATGTGTATTACGTAATTACGGGCGGACAATCGGCAAACGTAGGTGCCTGGATTTGGGAAAGGCCAATACGTACAGTCCTCCCCCGTGCCTCTCGGGGAGATGTTGCTGTAGCTCCCCCGGGCGTACGGGTCCGTGCCCCACCGCGTAACGGTACTGTCCACGGGTGAGGGTACCCCCTTTCCTTGCCGGGCGAATATTTGCCGCAGCACGGTCATCACCCCGGCAACGATTTCGGAATCGGTTTCGCTGGTTTCCATTGATAACGCGGCGTCCCCCGCGATGAGCGCGATGAGCGTGCTCCCGCCCGACAACTCGGCTCCGTGGTAGCTGTAGAACATGAAAAAACGCCCGCGGTGTTCGCTCCCATTGTCACACGAATTCACCCACCCGAACGTGTCATGTCGCGTGTCCCAAAACGTGGTGGGGAAAAGCAACAACACTTTGTTCAAAGCCCCAAACCCGAGGTTTTCAATCGCGGTTTTTTTTCGCACGGGCAGCTCGGGAACAAAACGCAAGTCGCCGCGTTTCAACACGCCCAGCGGCACGGTCACCACGACCGCGTCCGCGACGAACACCCGGCCGTCGGTGGTCAGGACGCTGACCCCATCATCGTTGACACTTTTGGTAGCGTTAGTGAAAGATTTCGTTTCGCTTTGCGATTCATGGGACTGTTTGCCTGTCACGTCGGAGGTCTCGCCGTCGCCGGGAAACCCGCCGTACTCAACCGTGTCCACCGCAGTGTTGTAAAAAATATCCACGTCCCGCGCGAGCGCCGCCACTAACCGACCGTTCCCCCGCGGCTGGATTGGAACAAAAAACAAGGTCAGTCTTGTATGGCCGTGTTACGTGAGTAATTACGGGCTCCTTAATCGGCAAACGCGGAGGCGGGATTTGGGAAAGCCCCCAGACGACGACGACGTACCAGCCACTCGTGGTCCCCGCCGAACTCGAACGGGTCGTCCTGGTCCCACTGCCCCAGGGAAAGCGTGTCAAGCCGCGTGGCGTTGGCGAACTCCAGGTTGGCGAGATGCCAGTGCCACAGGTCGTTTTCGGTTCCGTGCTTGCAGATGACGTTTTTTTCCCTACGCACTTTGCCGAGGGTTTCCCCCAACGTCATGCGGTTCGCGGCGTCACCTACCACTCCGCGTAGCTCGTTCACCCCCTCCAACGCCCCCCCGATGCCGTTGTAGGCTTCGAAAACCTTATCATCCACGGACCTGTCCGCCTCCGCGCCGGAGTTCCGCTCTAAATACATCGGGCACGTGTCCCGAATCGGCCGGGTTTCCAGCGCCAGCTGCTTGGCGATCACCGAAAGCGGGTTCCCGCGGTTCCCCGTGATGATGGACCCGCCCATCTCCGCCACCGACGTCACGACCTTGCCCGTGTCAGGGCATCGCCCGGTGAGCTGTTTGCTCCACACCCGTCCTCCTGGTCTGTCCCGCGCTTCAACCACCAACACCCGGTGCCCGAACGCCAGGAGTTGCCGCGCGCACTGAAGACCCGCCAGCCCGGCACCGATCACAACCACGGTTCCCTCGCGATGCATAAAACAAAGGGTCAGTCGTGATCCGTCTCGACGTACGGGGGAGTAATCGGGCCGGGTAATCGGCAAACAGTCGGGCGTAATCGGGCGGAACAGTGCGTTTGTGATATACTCGTACGAGCCACGAGTACGCCAGTAAACGTCACTACTCGTGTTCCCGTACTTCCGTTAAATGAAACTAGCGTACTCAAAGAAGGGCGGCGGAAACAGTCGCGTTTGATTTGGGAAACGCACCAGGCCGTACCTTCGTCGCCCCCCACCCGCTTCGGGTCGTATCGTTAAGGTACGAAGTCGTGAACCCCACGCCGAAGTTAATAAAACCCGCGGTGGTGAGGAACCTGTGCGCGCAGTGCACTAAGTTCCGGTGTTTCGACCGGAACCAGGTGCCCGCGTGCTCCACGGAGAGGAAAAAGTTCGGGTCCTGCCTGAACCGACACAAAATGTGATTCCGAACCGTCGCGTAGTCGTGCGGGTTCGCGCCGGGGAAAATAAACGCACGCTCAACAGAGTCGCTGGTGATATCGACCGAGGGTAACAAGTTCAAGCCCTGAGAGATGGAAAAAGAAAGTGTCGGTATCGCGTGGGCGATCAGGGAGGCGGAGTCAGTCAGTGGAATGTGGTGGGTTGGAAATACGCACCTTCGCGGTGGCGGCTTCCTCCGCGTCCGTGACGTTGTCTGTTTTTGCAAGAAAAGCGGTTAACGTCTTGGGTCGGGCGGTGTATGAGCAAACAGTCACCGTACTCGGTCCGAACAGTCACAGGCGCGTTGGAGGTAAAACAGGGAGTCGGCTGATTTGGGAAACGCGCGGTACGCACACTGCGGTTTTTTTCCGTGGCCCGTTTGCAACGCGTCAAACGCGGAGGGCAGGTTTCGTTTCAGATAACGCACGTGCCTCCGGCTTTGGGTTTCAAGGGGCGTTTCTTGGATGTTTTCGCGGTAAGTGCCATTTCTACCGTCCCGGTCGTCCCCGGTTCGATTCCTCTGGGTCCCGGGGTCACGGGAACCAGAAACGTTGCCCGCCCAGGGCTTGATTCCTTTTTGAGTCGCGCTTTGGTCGGCGGCGAGTCGTTTTGCCGACGATTGCGTTTCGACTTGCGCGGTCGTTTTCGCCGCGTCGCCGTCGCACATCTCCCACAGAAACAACCCGCACTTTTCGTAGTTCCTGCGTTGTACGAAAAAAGTGTCAGTCTTTCGGGCCATGTGTATTACGTAATTACGGGCGGACAATCGGCAGAGGTAATGCGCCCTTCGCAGGACAAGTATGGGCAATCAGTCGTCCGGGATTTGGGAAACTCGCAATACGTACCTGCGCATCGCATAAGACGCGCTTGTTTGCCCGGTCAGGTCGAAGCCCAACTCAACGCACACGCGGTGCCACAGCTTGTGCCGGCACACGACGTGGTATCCGCCCTGGCGTGCGACTTGGTCGAACAACGCGTTTAGGCGCAGTTTTTCGCGACAGAAAATGGGGACGTGCATTTTTTGGGTTTGGGGATGAAGATGAAGATGCCCTCCAGAGACGTTTCCCACGTTCTCATCCCCCGCCATTTGCGCGTTGTGTGTGACCTCAATCGCGTGCCTGGCACCGAGAAACGCGGCAAGCGTCTCGAGGAACATGGATTCCGGGTCATCCGCGACGGGGACGGGGGAGGTGCTTTTGTTTTTTAGCTGGCGGGTGTCGCCAACTTCCAGGGTGATTACACTCGGCGTGACCCGCCGCTTCGGTCGTCCAGGCGGGGTGTCCGTTGAAAGTCCAGGACCAACGCTGTCAAGGTCGCCAACAGTCTCATCGCGCGCCATGCCTGGCAGGAAGGAACGCGGGAAGAAACCTGCGCCTCCCTTCCCCGCCGCGCGATTGGCAATAGCAGAAACGACGACAACAAAAGCGCGTTTTTGAAGAAACGTGTTTGATCGATTGACCGACACGAACCCTTTCAACCGAGAACCGGGAAAACCACCTAAACCCTTTCAACGTCCGTTTCAAATTGTGCGCATCTTCGCTTTCGAAAACGAAC
>Ga0115007_10000363_pt1 | contig 30106 bp, 27 predicted proteins | sample ArcOceMetagenome_2_FD_87166 | JGI IMG/M metagenome (GOLD analysis project Ga0115007, IMG submission 87166) | Marine eukaryotic phytoplankton communities from Arctic Ocean - Arctic Ocean ARC135M Metagenome | ecosystem: Environmental > Aquatic > Marine > Oceanic | place: Arctic Ocean | collected...
GTCACACGAAACTCCTCAGATTATATTCAAGGATAGTGTGACGTGTGGGATAAGTGCCTATGCTAAAAGTAGAATAGTAGAAGGGTACGAGCATATAGACGGCAAGGCTGATTTCAACCATCTAGATTTATTATCGTACAGGTCAGTGTCTAATTTTATAGCGGAGCATTTGGGTGTATTTCACCAGTCTCCACAGATTATTATACTGAAAAATGGGGAGGTATCACATACGGTAACTCATCACTCTATAGATGCTAGTAAAATAGCCGCAGAGCTATGAAATGAGATCAATTGAGCAACCACAGGATTTTGAGCATTATTATGCCCAAAGTAACTTGCCCATAGTTTTAGATTGTTATACGGACACATGCAATCCGTGCAAGTCGCTCATGCCTATATTAGACAAACTATCAAGAGAGTATGAGAGTGATGTTGTATTCCTTAAAACCAAAGCAAATGAGAATGTGGTTTTGGCTAAGGAACTAGAGGTAGTTTCTATGCCTACTCTAATCTTCGTAAATAAAGATAAGGAGATTGAAAGATCTAGAGGGTTGGTTACGGAGCATTCATTAAGGCAAAAGATTGAAGAGCTATTGAAGTATACAGTATGAGTAAAATAGGACTTGGAACCGCTGCCATTGGCAGGCCATTATATATCAATATAAAGGAAGGGAATCAATCTGAGCCCTTTGATTTAGTGGCGTTTAGAAAGAGTGGTGAAGAATTGCTGGATTTCACTTACGCAAAAGGAGTGCGAATATTGGATACTGCACCGGGGTATGGTCTAGCTGAGAATTTAGTACTCCAATGGCTGAAGAAACGCAATATTAGGGATGTGGATGTTTCTAGTAAATGGGGTTATACGTATGTAGCAGACTTCTCGGCTACAGCAGTAGTGCATGAAACGAAAGAACACTCCCTAGCTAAACTCGATGAGCAGTGGCAGGCTACCAAAGAACTGTTGCCTAGTCTTAATTTATATCAGATTCACTCTGCCACCTTAGATACAAAAGTGCTAGAAAATGTGGAAGTATTGAAGCGGCTCTTTGAATTTAAGAAAACCCATAATATTGACATTGGACTGACTACTACAGGTGCTAATCAGCTAGAAGTAATGCGATTAGCAACGGATGTTGAAGTTGAGAATGAAGTGCTTTTTGATAGTTTTCAGGTGACATATAATGTCTTGGATCAAAGTATGGCAGAGCTAGTAGGAACGAGTTCCGATAGCTATCGGGATGATAGGAAAATAGTAGTAAAAGAAGCACTGGCCAATGGACGAGTTTTTCCTAACGCCAGAAAATATTCTCATTACGCAGCTCATAATGATTTACTGAAAGAACTCAGCAAAAAACTACAACGTGGGTGTAGATGCTATCTCCTTACGATTTTGTATGGACAGCATCCATTCGGATATAGTGCTAAGCGGAGCAAGTACTATGCAGCAGTTGAGTGAGAACCTACAAGCGTATGATTTTCAGCTAACTGCAGATGAAATAGAAAGAATTAAAGATTGAAAGTTACTCCCGATTCCTACTGGCGAGAAAGAAAAGAGTTGCAATGGAATTAGAGGATAAGGCTTTGCTCGGGATAAAGCTTTAGAAGGAAGATGATTAAATTGTGCTAGAATCTTACTGTTACAAAGAAAAAAGGGAAACGATAAAAGAAGGTCAGTATTTAAGTCGCATTTACTTGCACATTATGCTCTTCTAAAAGGGCTAGGTAGTCCGCCGCTTTAAATTCTTGTTCGCTAAACCTTGCCTTTCGTTCGGCTGCTTCTTGATAGCGTCGTATACTCCTCACATATCTTCTTATACCGTCAGAGTCATTGATTATTAGTCCTGGAATCATAACATTGGTGCCGTCGTCATCTTTGGCCACCATGGTAAGGTAGGATGAGTTGCAGTGATTTATCTCACCGGACTTGATATCCTCAGATTCTACACGTACACCTACTACCATAGATGTTTTTCCAGTATAATTTACCGAGGCACGCAGATGCAAGAGTTGACCTACCTCTACAGGATGTAAGAAGTCTACTTTGTTCACAGACGCCGTTACACAATAGTGGCCGCTATGCTTACTAGCACAGGCAAAGGCTATCTGGTCCATCAGGTTTAGTATATATCCGCCGTGTATTTTGCCACTAAAATTGGAATGAGATGGAAGCATTAGCTCCGTAAGAGTGACTTGTGATTGCTCAGCAGATTTGAAACGCATAGTGCGAAGATACGAATATGCCTTGCTTTTGTTTCTGGCTTTAAGTCTATTTAAACATAAGGTAACCTACGTTTTATGATAACACGAACGGATTATTAACCTTTATCTAACTCTGCTAAAAAAGCCTCTGCTCTGTCCAGATGCATGTCCATTTTAGGCCCTTCCATCTTTTTGGCAAGGTTTACCATCATACCCATTCGCCTGTTTTTGCTAAACTCCTCGCGGTTCACATGGATGAATCTCCAATAGAGTGCATTCCATGTTTCACACCAATCTCCTTTCTTATAATCACTCATTTTGAGCACATAGTTACTGCCACTACAATAAGGTTTAGTAGTCATTAGTCCACCATCGGCATATTGGGTCATTCCGTATACATTAGGCACCATCACCCAGTCGTAGGCATCTACGTACATTTCCATAAACCAGCGGTGTACCTCATCCGGGTCAAACTCGCAGAGCATCATAAAGTTACCGAAGAGCATCAACCGCTCTATGTGGTGAGAGTAGCCTGTCTTGAGTAGTTTTTTTATGGTTTGGTCTAGGGGCACTATACCCGTGTCTCCTGTCCAGAAACTTTCGGGTATTTTACGCGAGTAGCCAAAATGGTTAGTGGTCCGTTGCTTTACTCCTTCTAGTGAGTAGATACCGCGAATAAATTCTCTCCAGCCTAGTATTTGACGAATAAATCCTTCTAAACTATTGAGCGGAAAGTGGTGGGTTTCGTGAGCTTTGAGTACTTCATGGATCACTTGCTTAGGAGAGAGCAGGCCTACATTGAGCATGGGAGTCAGTACAGAGTGCCACAGCCAGCGTTCATCGGCTACCATCGCGTCTTCATAGTCTCCAAATAGCGTAAGTCGTTCGCTTATAAAGCGTTGCAAATGGTTTTCTGCATCTGCATGAGTGATGGCATAATAAAATCGAGCTACATCTCCGTAGTTATCTCCAAACTGGTCTTCTATATATTTCTTGGCCTCATCTACATAACTAGAGGAAGCAGGTGTTTCTACTTTTGGAATTTCTACTCCCTTTGGTACTTTCTTTCTATTGTCTGCGTCAAAGCTCCACTTACCTCCCAGCGGTTTGTCTCCATCTTCTAATAGGATACCGTGTTTTTTGCGAGATTCGGCATAGAAGCTAGCCATGAAGTAGTTTTTCTTTTTGGAAAGCATATCCCGCACTTCATTTTCAGGATTTATGAAATTGGGATTCGTATAACGTACCAGTTGTACTGCATGCTTTTTGGCATATCGATTTATCCTGCGTTCTAGGAGATAATCGTCTGTGAGGTAGCAATGCACTTCATTTTCTTCGAGGCTTTTAAAAAGCTTACCAATTCCTTGATAATCATTAGATTGTATGTACTTAACTGTAGTATCACTTAATATTAAATCAGCATAGTATTTCATACTAGCTCTGTGCAGTACGAGTTTCTGCTTGTGAAATTTATATTGTGTAAAGTAGAGGTGCTCCTCTATGATGTATACAACGTCACAGTTATGTACGACCTTAGATTCTTTGTATAGCTGATGTGGGAATATGAGTCCTACTTTTTTCATATGATTATGATTCCTTCTGTTGGGTTTCCTATTTCTCGGTGTCTATTCTCTTGGTGGCGTGTCCCAATGAGCAGAGCCATAAGAGCGTCTACTTGGTGCCAGTTGGTGGGCTGCTCCGCTAAAGTAAAAGATTCTTTTTTTACCAAATCGTGTATGAATAATGATGTATCTTCTTTGTAGTGAATGCTTTGTATTAACTCTGATTGGAAGAATGCGGGGTATATCTCGTGAAAGGTTAACTCTTTCAATGAGTTTTTTAGACTCATTGCTCTAGCGGTTAATCCACCTAGAAACATGGGAGACATAGCTCGAGTAATTTTGTCTGCTTCTCGGTAGTGGTAACTTTGGCCATTACCAAAGTAGGCTGCGGGCAAACTCAATGGTGCGTCTAGATAGACTACCTCGGCTTGTAGATATTGTAACTCTGCCCTGAGCCAAGCATCTGCATCTTTCTTCTTAGCTACTTGACTAAAATGTATTTGGTCATTCACATAATGAGCAAGCACAGTATTACCACTCATTTTGGCTCCATAATCTATACCTACTATCTTAACCATAGTTTTCTGTAGGTCCCTTCTGTATCATATCGTTCTGCTTGTCCTTTGGTATTAAATTTTCTGGATGGACGTGGATCATTGCCTACCCCGGCTATGTACATCCAGTTGCCGTAATTACTTGCTGGATCATAGTCTATGAGCTGGCTCTCTAGGTACGCGGCTCCCCATCGCCAGTCTATGCTCAGATCATGTATTAGGTAACTTGCCACGTTTTGCCTACCTCTATTACTCATCCATCCTGTAGTATTGAGTTCACGCATATTAGCATCTACCAGTTCATCACCGGTTTCACCATTGGCCCACTTCCAAAACACCTTGTCGTTTTGACTAAAGCGTATTTCTTTTCCTTGGATGCCTTTACGTTGGAAGAATGCGTCCCCGTGTATATGTAGTTGCAGTTGAAAAAAGTCTCGCCACAATAATTCGAAGATTAACCAATAGGTGGATTCATTGGAAACTACCTCGGATTCATATTTTACTATGTAGTCGAACACGGTTCGTGCAGAAACATTTCCTAGAGCCAACCAAGGACTTAGTCTGCTGCTATAATCTGTTCCTATCATTCTATTGCGAGTCTCTTTGTATGTGGCTATTAGGTTACTATCATTAAAGTAATATTTCAACCTATTGAGAGCAGGATTTTCACCACCTCTCAGCTCAAAAGAGATAGAACTTAAAGGTAGAGCAGGTAGGTCAATAGTTTTGGAATAGCAGCCGGATTCACCTATTTGGTTTTTAAAAGGAGTAAAGGTTTGTGGCATGTGCTTTAGCTCAAAAGGAAGGTTGTTTTTATCTATTAGAGTAAAGTCGTCAAAAGAGAACACATGGCTAGGGTGGAGTTCTAAGACGAGTTTTTCCTGCTTACGCTCTTCTGTACCGTCTAGTTTTTGATAGGTCAGAACGTCTGCTCCTAGAAGCTTGCTAGCTTCTAGGTCCTTTAAGTTTTTAAATATTTGAAAATCAACACCTAGCGAATCAAGTTTAGCGGCTAGTTCTAAAATTGATTCATTTAGGAATGTCTTTCTTTTATCACTTATCCAGGGAAAACCCAACGAATGCATTGACTCGTATCTATCCTCGTGAAGATAGAAAGCTGTCACGTGTTCAAAATTAACCAACCTTGAAAATATTTCATGGTCAGAGACACGTTGGTCTTTTCTAAACCAATGGACGATTCTTTTATTTTTTAGTTCTTCTACAGCGTTCACTACAATATTTTATTTCTTCCCAGTTTTTCTCCCACTTCTTCCGCCAGGTGTAAGGTAAGCCGCAGGTCACACATATTTTGGATGGAAGATTTGTCTTTTTGTGCATTTATGCTTCGTTAGCGGATGGTGCTCTTATGAATTGATACTGGATTATTTTATAAATGTTTTTCTTGTCATTTCAAGTGAAAGTATCAAAGAATCTTTTGTATCAAGAAAGAGACAAGATGTTTAGTTAGACAAGCTGCTCATGCCCCCATCTACGCCTATTATTTGGCCACTCATCCAGCGTGCTTTGTCGCTAATTAGGAAGTTGGCCATATGTGCTACGTCTAAGGCTTCCCCAATTGCTTTGAGTGGATGACGCTGCTCAGCCCCTTCACGTTGTTTTTCGTTTCTAAGCAGTTTTTCTGCAAGTGGCGTATCTGTAAGACTAGGTGCGACACAGTTTACTCTGATGCTCGGTGCTAGCTCTGCTGCTAAGGCTCTCGTGAGACCTTCTACGGCACCTTTAGCACCCGCTATGCTACTGTGGAAGGGCATTCCTTTTTGTACTGCGACGGTACTAAAAAGCACTATACTAGCGTCTTTGGATTCTTTGAGGTTTGGGAGGTAGTTTTTGATTGTTTTCACTGCGCCAAAGTAATTTACATCCATGTCGTGTTGAAAATCAGAAATTTTCAATCCCCTGAATGGCTTGAGGTTTATGCTTCCTGGGCAGTATACGAGGGCATCTATGGCCCCATCTATTACTGGGAAATTTGGTTCGTCGTCAAGTACATCTACACCGCCTTGATTTCTACTGATTAGTATAGTCTCGACACCCTCGGCCAGTAGCTGCTCATTTAAAGCTGCTCCTATTCCTGTATTCCCTCCTAATATTAATACGCGTTTTGTCATACTAGTTAAACACGGAATAATCCTTTTGGTTTAGGAGCCCTTTTGTGAACATTGTTTCACTTAGTTCGTTGTTAGTTTTGGGACATTGAACAAACAAAAAGTCAATATAGTATGGTTTAAACGCGATTTGCGACTTGCGGATCACGCCCCACTGCAGAAAGCGGCTGAAGATGATATTCCCGCCATTTTGTTATATATCCTTGATTCGGAGTATTTACTTGACGTGCATTATGCTGCTCGTCATTGGCAGTTTGTGCGAGACTGCTTGAAGGATATGGCTCACACTCTCCGTTTTGCAGGGCATAAGCTGCTCGTGCTGGAAGGAAGTACATTAGAAATCTTTCAACTATTGGATTCACAGTACGCTATTCAAAACGTGTATTCACATCAAGAGACAGGACTTAATTTTTCGTATGCGATAGATAAGAAAATTAAGCAATGGGTAGATAGTAAGAAAATTATTTGGAGCGAATACCAGGAGAATGGAATCGTACGTGGGGTAAAAAATAGAAAGGATTGGGTGCAGAAGTGGTATGGGTACATGCACACTCCACCAATAGAGGTAGAATTACTATCGCTAAAGACCATTCGTCCAGATGTGGAGGAGTTTTCACCTAGTTTTTTTAAAGATCTGGTTCTGGATGAGAATATTCAGCGAGGTGGAGAAGCACTTGCACTTGATTTATTGAATAGTTTTGTGAGCAGCAGGTCTACTCAGTATATGTACCATATTTCTAAGCCTGCCCAGAGTAGAAACTCGTGCAGCAGGCTGTCCACTCACCTAGCGTGGGGTAGTATAAGTATACGGCAGGTATATCAAGCTGCGTATGTAGCTAAAGTGGCGGGGAATAAACGAAATCTAAATGCATTTTTATCTCGACTACGATGGCACTGCCACTTTATTCAAAAGTTTGAACAGGAAATAGAAATGGAGTACGTGCCACAGAATAAGGCATACTCGTACCTAAAAAGAGAATGCAATCAAGATTTTATAAAACGTTGGGAAACAGGAACTACAGGGATACCTCTTGTAGATGCTTGTATGCGGTGCGTATGCGAAACGGGTTATTTAAATTTTAGGATGAGGAGTATGCTAGTCTCTTTTCTCACACATGCACTGCTACAAAATTGGGAAGACGGTGTGCACTACTTGGCAAAGCAGTTTACTGATTTTGAACCAGGGATACACTATCCTCAGTTTCAGATGCAGGCCTCTGTGACGGGGATCAATACAATACGTATCTATAACCCGATAAAGCAGTCAATAGAACATGATCCTGAAGGTGTTTTTATAAAAAAATGGGTATCAGAGTTGTCTAATTTTCCCAAACAGCACATCCATGAGCCGTGGAAAGTAAATGAAATGGAACGAGTCATGTTTAATATACAAACGGACTACCCTGCACCTATAGTAGATGTGACAGAAGCCCTAAAAAAGGCTAGGGAGGAGCTGTGGGGAAACAAACGCTCCAAGGAGGTGAAAGCTGGACGGCAAGCGGTATTGGAAAAGCATGCTATACCCCGCAGAAAGAAGTAATAAAAAAGGCCTTCGCATTGGCGAAAACCTTTCAAATATTTTTTATAAACTGTCTAATTCAGATCTTCAATAATTTGAAGACTTTCATATACATATGGGTCTTTATTTATGCTTTTTATCCAATCCTTATTTATTTTCATACGAGATTCTTCAGTCTTTATTTTTTCTAAATCTGAAGGAATGTTGCTTACTTCAAAACCACTAATCTCTAGTTTATTAAGGATTTCAAACTTTTCTCCTTCTGCTTTTTGTTTCTCCTCTTGCAAAGCATATTTGGCAATACTCAGAGGATACTTTCTAGATTCTCGTTGTTTCTCCCATCTGCGTGCATTTTCTTCTATTAACTTAAAAGTCTCATTGCTTTGCACGCGGGCATTACTTGTTTCAAAAACAGATTTTTTTACTTGATAGCTCTTGCTATCGTAACTAGCACTTTCTATTTGGTCCCAAGCCATTGGATAGTCTTGTTCTTTTTCGCCAGTTTTAATGTACATATAGTTATCTGGCAGTAGTATGTCTGAGCTTACCCCTTTTAGTTGAGTAGCGTCCCCGTTTATTCTATAAAACTTTTGGATAGTGAGTTTTATACTTCCTAGATCCGGTATGTTTTTATTTCTAATAGTTTGGTTCAGGTTTAAGAAACGTTGCACTGTACCCTTACCGTGAGAAGAAGAGGATCCTACTATAACAGCTCTACCATAGTCTTGCATAGCGGCAGCCATTATTTCAGAAGCAGATGCACTAAACTCGTTTATCATTATTACTAGTGCTCCGTCCCACTCTGCACCGGCGTATCTATCTGCAAGTACTTGTGGTTTTCTTCCTTTTTCTTTTACTTGTACTATAGGTCCTTCGTCTATAAACAGGCCACCCATTTTTACTACGTCATCTAGTGAGCCACCACCGTTGCTTCTAAGGTCAAGAATTATTCCTTTTACACCAGCAGTTTTTAGTTTTTCTACTTCTGCTTTTACGTCCTTCCAGCTAAATCTACCTCGTGGATTTCTAAAATCTGCATAGAAACTAGGTAAGTATATATAGCCAGTTTTCACATTGTCCTTATCGTTTAGTAAAAGAGACTTAGCATATGTTTCCTCTAAAATCACAACATCTCGGGTTATAGTGATGTCTTGCTCGGCACCATCAGGCTTGCGTACGGTAAGCCTAACTTTAGTTCCTTTCTTCCCACGTATTATTTTAACGGCATCGTCTATACGCCAATCAACAATATTTACTGCTTCTCCACCCTCTTGTTTTACTTTGAGTATAAGGTCATTTGCTTGTAAATCACCTTGTAGCGATGATGGACCACCAGGTATTATATTGGTTATTTTAATATATCCATCCTTTTCTTGGAGCTGGGCACCTATTCCTTCTAGTTGACCGCTCATTTGAATGTCAAAATTTTCTTTATCCGCTGGCGGAAAATAGTTTGTATGCGGATCGTAAACCCCAGTAATACTATTAATATACATAGAGAGACGGTCTTTGCGTTCTAGTCTCTTTAACCTTGAGTAATAGTCTCTATGTGTCTTAAGTACGCTCTTTCTGGCATTGTATTCAAGCGTATCAAAAGGCTTAGGAGTAAAAACAGTATCGCTTTTTTCTTCAGCCTTTTCTTGTGCTAGTTGGTCAGTGTAAAGCTTGGTTAATACACTGTATTTTAGGTATTTACGCCATCTATCCTTTAGTTCTTTGTCGTTCTTGGCGTAGGGTATTTCTTCGTCAAAATCTACCTCTTCATTTATATTGAAGTCAAATGGCTGTGCTAAAATATCTTCAAAAAACTGCTCAGTAAGCGTCGTTTGTTTATTGACTAACTTAAGAGAAGCATTAAATAAATTATAGGTACCATTTTTAATTTCATCGTCTATCTCTTTTTCAAACTTGTCGAGTTGTTTCACATCAGATTTGCTTAGCAATCGCTTGTTAGCATCTAAGTTTTTGAGATAGAGCTTAAACGCTTTCTCAGAGAATTCATCATTGATAATAGCGGGGTCGTAATGTGCCCCTTGTAAACTTGCATTTACAGCTTTCATGAGTATATCTTCCCCTTCGTCTTGTATTTTTAGATAAAAACCAAATGCTACAAAGAGCATAGGAGCGATAAGGAAGAGCGATTTATTGATGTTCATATATTATTTTAATATTTGTGTGTTGTACTCCAAAGTGCAAATGCTTTGCCAAGTATAGAGCATACTATATAAAGTACCAAAGTACATATTTATTGTGCAGTATGTCGCTATATACCACAAAGTATAAAAAAATCCCGACCAATAAAATATTAGCCGGGATCAAATCTTAATTAGAATGTGGTTCTAGTACATTTCGAAAGCAGAGAAGAAGAATGAAGCTTCACCAGCTGCATTTTCATCACTATCACTTCCGTGTATTGTATTAGCATCTATGCTTTTAGCATATTTAGCTCTAATAGTACCTGCTGCAGCATCGGCTGGGTTAGTAGCTCCTATTAGTGTTCTAAAGTCATTAACCGCATTATCCTTTGACAATACCATAGCCACTATAGGACCAGAAGTCATAAAGCTAACTAAGTCATTGAAAAAAGGACGCTCACGGTGAATACCGTAAAAAGCTTCTGCTTTTTCTTTAGACAAGTGAAGATATTTCATAGCTTTAATGGAGAATCCTCCTGCTATAATATCATTGATAACATTTCCAGTATGCCCGTTGGCAACAGCATCTGGTTTGATCATAGTAAACGTAATGTTTGACATGTTTTTCTCGATTTACGGCGGCAAAAATAGAATTATCCTATTCTTTTAGCGAGTTTTGTCTCAAAAATAAACACGTGCTAGATACAATAACTCATAATCTCCAAGATTTAAAAAGTCAGTCAGGCAAAATAATCATAACAACCCACTACAAACCTGATGGTGATGCCATGGGTTCTAGCTTAGGTTTATATCTGTATCTTAAGAGTGCAGGTATTGACTCTCAGGTGATTACTCCTACCGACTATGCAGATTTTCTGCATTGGCTACCGGCTAATGATCGTGTGATGGTTTACGAAGAGCACAAGGAAAAAGCCAATGAGCTTATAGCAAATGCAGGATATGTTTTCTGTTTAGATTTTAATGCTTTGGGCAGAATAAATGAGATGGGTGAGCATGTACGAGCTAGCAAGGCAAAAAAAATACTAGTAGATCACCACCAAGACCCACAAGATTTCGATGATGAGAGATTCATAGAAATAGGAGCAAGCTCTACGTGTGAGTTGATTTACAAATATGTGCAAAGACACTTAGATCCTAGTTTTATGACTAAAGAAATGGGCGAGTGTATCTACACGGGACTTATTACCGATACTGGGTCATTCAGATTTGCCAGCACCACAAGTACGACCATACGCACAGCTGCAGACCTTATGGACTTAGGTGTAGTACCCGCCAGAATATACAATAGACTGTTCGATCAGAATAGACTAGATAGGCTGCAACTGCTGGGGTATCTCTTATCAGAGAAAATAGAGCTGATAGAAGATGGCAAAGTTGCTTTGGCTCACCTCACCGCTGAAGAAGTTAAAAGATTTAATGTAATAACTGGAGATACAGAGGGCTTTGTAAACTACGGGCTAAGTATACAAGGAGTGCAAATGAGTGCTCTTATCATAGACAGAGAGTATTTGGTGAAAATGAGTTTTAGAAGTATAGATAAGTTTCCGTGCAATGAGTTTAGTGCAGAGTTTTTTAATGGAGGAGGACATAAGAATGCAGCAGGCGGTGCTAGTAAAGATACCTTAGATAACACACTCAATAAGTTTAAAGAAAGCATTAAAACATACAAATCCCATTTATGAGAGTCGCCTATTGTTTTTGTATAATATCGCTTGTGATACTAACTTCTTGTGGGGAGTCAACTTACGAGCAATTAGGAGATATTCAGTACAAGCGTGGTGATAGTGCTTGTGCCGGGACCAATAAGAATCACTGGCTAATGGATCTAAGAGCTAAAAATACGGCAGATTCTACATATCTCAATACATTTTCTCTAGGCAGGAAAATAGAAATTCATACTCCGCAAATAGATACCGCTTCAGATCTGTATAAGCTATTATCTACTACTTGTGCAGGAGATAGTATAGAGCTAAAGCTAGATGCTACGGCTTTTTATACTTCGCTTAATGGCAGTGTTCCAGTGAACTTGAAGGGAGAAGAAAACATTAAGGTGAAGGTATGGATGCGAGATAAGCTATCTGATGTAGAGCACATTGCGTACAAGAAGATTTTTGAAGCTAAGGCAGCAAATGCATATGTGAAAGAGAATAAATGGAATGCAGTTTACGATACTGCGATGGATGTGTATATCGAACGTTTGAAAAAGAATGAATTAGCTCGTGGTGATTTTAATAAGGCAAAGATTAAGTATGAGATCTCATCTCTAAATGATAGATCGATAGCCAATAGTAGAATAGGGGATTTATTCGTGTATGATAAGAATGACAAAGAGGTAATAATGGGAATAAGTTACTTGGTAGATAGGCTGGCAGTAGGAGAGAGCGGACGTGTACTAGTACCCTCTGCACTTGCCTATGGAGAAAATGGAAATGAGAAAGTACCTGGTTATATGCCAGTGATTATAGAAATAGAAGTGGTAGAAAAGATAGAATGAGTAGGGTCAATAAAATATTTGGGACCTGGTCTTCGCGTTCGTACTCTAGACGTAAACTCTGTATAGTTTCTGTGCTTATGAGTAAGTTTGGGATAACGATACGTTTATTGCCAAAGTCTTTTATAACAGTATTTCTTAAGGTGATATCTTCTACGTAGCCCTCATTTAGAGTGCCTACTTTAGTGAGGTCTCCTATTCTAAACGGTTTAAAGAGTACTAGAAAAATTCCGTCCATAATATTGCTAAATGCCTGTTGAGAAGCAAATCCTAAGATGGCAGAAAATATTCCAGCACCGGCAAATAGGGTTTTCCCTATATGGTTTACCGAAGGAATAGAATAAATAATAGCAATGATACCAATAGTGTATATGAGAAAATACAACGTATTATAAAGAAATTTGAGACCAGTTACTTTAGTGTCAGCGTCTGATGGGTCTTTGTACGTCTTACGGATACTTCGTCGTATAGTGGCTTTTCCTATCTGTACTAGAATGTAGGAACTAACGACTATTCCTATCTAAAATACCTCCTTTTAGCCTATCCCTGCTACCATCTTATAAGAGCACTAGCCCAAGTGAATCCACTGCCAAAAGCAGCTAGACATATAAGGTCACCTTCTTTTACTCTTCCGGCTTGCTTAGCTTCTGCTAGTGCTATGGGAATACTTGCCGCTGTTGTATTGCCATAATTCTGTATATTGTTAAATACTTGGTCATCTCTCAATTGCATTTTCTTCTGTACAAATTGTGATATACGGAGATTGGCTTGATGTGGAATTAAAAGGCTAATGTCAGTAGGTTTTAAATTGTTTTGGTTAAGAGCTTCTCCTATTACCTCAGGAAATCGTGTAACCGCATGTTTGAAAACAAAAGTTCCATTCATGTAGGGGTATATAGCTTCATCCTCTTTCCCTTTTCCAGCAATAATTTCTGGCACCCATCTGCGTGTACTTGGGCCTATTAATGTTAATTCTTCTGCATGTTCCCCTTGTGAGTGTAGGTGGGTAGATAGTATACCTTTACCCGCACTTGGACTTTTAGAGAGTATAGCTGCTCCTGCACCATCTCCGAAGATTACTGAAACACCTCGACCTTTTGTGGTCTTATCTAATCCGCCACTATGGTATTCTGACCCTACTACAAGTATATTTTCATACATACCCGTCTTGATATATTGATCGGCTACCGAGAGAGCATATATAAAACCACTACATTGGTTTCTCACATCTAAGGCACCTATGGTATCTATCCCTAAATCTTTTTGTAAGGTGACTCCAGGGCCAGGGAAGTAATAATCTGGACTAAGCGTAGCAAACACTATAAAATCTATATCAGACTTGTCTATCCCTGCATCTGCTATGGCATTTTTAGAAGCTTCTAAGGCCATCGATGATGTGCTTTCACCATTATTTATCCATCTACGTTCTTTTATGCCTGTCCGCTCTGTAATCCATTCGTCAGTGGTTTCCATTATTTTAGAAAGGTCTTCATTAGTTACTACGTTATCTGGTACGTAGTATCCCATACCTTTTATAATTGCACTATTCATAGGTGCAATTTAGCAAGAAAATGGAAATTAAAACGTAGGGGATTCGATAAATTCAGGGATAAAAGATTTCAAAAAAAATCCTCAGCACGTTAAAGTGATGAGGATTTTATATTATAAAAATGGAACTAAAGCTTACTTAAGCTTTCTAGCTACCTCTACTTCACGGTAACCTTCTATTAAGTCAAGTTCTTCCAAATCGTTGTAGTTTTTAATTTGAATACCGCATTCAAATCCTTTACCCACTTCTTTCACGTCGTCTTTGAAACGTTTAAGAGTGTCGATTTCTCCTGTGTAGACTACTACGCCTTCGCGTATTATACGTACCTTGCAATCGCGGTACATTTTACCTTCAGTCTGCATGCAACCTGCTACAGTACCTACTTTAGTTATTTTGAAGACTTCACGTACTTCTGCAGTACCTGTTATTTCTTCTTTTAGGTCTGGAGTAAGCATACCCTCCATAGCGGCTTTTATTTCCTCTATAGCTTGGTATATAATACTGTATTGTTTTATCTCTACGCCTTCACTCTCTGCTAGTTTCTTAGCACTTGGCATAGGTCTTACTTGGAAACCAATTACTATAGCATCAGATGCCTTGGCTAGTAGTATATCGTTATCGGTAATAGGACCAACAGATTTTTGTATGATTTTAACTTCTATCTCTTCAGTAGAAAGTCTTAGTAATGAATCTGAAAGTGCTTCACTACTACCATCTACATCCGCTTTTATGATAAGTTTCAACTCTTGGAAGTTTCCAATAGCTAATCGCTTACCAATAGTGTCCAGTGTAAGCATAGAAGTACTACGTATAGATTGCTCTCTTTGTAGTTGCTCTCTCTTATTTGCTATTTCTTTAGCTTGTGACTCATCGGTGAGAACTTGGAATGTTTCACCAGCTGCTGGTGCTGCAGAGAAACCAAGGATAGATACTGGCGAACCAGGACCTGCTACTTTCATTGCTTTACCACGCTCATTGAACATAGCTTTAACTCTAGCGTAATGTTGTCCAGCTATTAATGCGTCACCTATTTTTAGGGTGCCTTCACTCACAAGCATAGAAGCTACTACGCCTCTACCTTTTTCTATTTTGGCCTCTAATACTGCTCCTTTAGCATTTTTATTTGGGTTGGCTTTTAGCTCAAGTAGCTCAGCTTCCAAACTTACTTTTACAAGTAGTTCTTCTATGTTGATTCCGTTCTTAGCAGAAATCTCTTGACACTGGTACTTGCCACCCCATTCTTCTACGAGTATATTCATAGCAGAAAGTGACTCTCTCACTCTATCTGGGTTAGCACCATCTTTGTCTATCTTATTGATAGCAAAAACTATAGGTACATTGGCAGCTTGAGCGTGACTTATTGCCTCCTTAGTTTGAGGCATCACAACATCATCTGCAGCTATTACTATAATGGCAATATCCGTAACTTGAGCACCCCTAGCACGCATAGCGGTAAACGCTTCGTGACCCGGAGTATCTATGAATGTCATTTTGCTACCGTCCTTCAGTTGTACCTCGTATGATGCAACGTGTTGTGTTATACCACCAGCTTCACCAGCGATTACGTTTGCATTTCGTATGTGATCTAGTAACGAAGTCTTACCGTGATCCACATGACCCATTACCGTAACAATAGGGTGGCGTGGCAGTAAATCTTCTTCTCTGTCTTCTTCCTCTTCTATCTCTATTGTTTCGTCAGCATCCACAAAGTTTACTTCATAGTCAAACTCTTCAGCTACTATTTGAATAGTTTCTGCATCTAGACGTTGATTTATAGAAACCATAAGACCTAGAGAAAAACATGCTCCAATAATCTCATTTACATTGACATCCATCATATTAGCAAGATCATTGGCCGTTACAAACTCTGTAACGTCTAGTATCTTACTCTCTTCGATATCCTGTAATTGTTTTTCTTCCCACTTTTTCTTGTGCTCTTGTCTACGGAATTTCCTAGCCTTCTTTCTTACCTTACCACCGTGAACCGGAGTTTGCTTACCAGAAGACATGCTAGAAAGCGTTTTTTTGATTTTATCCTGTATGTCTTTTTGAGATACAACTGGTTTCTCACCTGGTTTGGCTGCGGGTCTGCCGGAGTTTCGTTCGGTGCTAAGCTTATCTGCGGTTACCTTTTCGCCCCGTATTCTCTTACGTTTTTTCTTTGGTTCGTCGTCTTTCTTAGCACGTGTTTTCTTAACAGGCGTCTTTATTTCGACCTTACCCAGAACTTTAGTTCCTTCAAGTTTTTTATATTCGGTTTCTACAACTTTGTCTTCTGGTTCTGGCTTCTCTACTACTATAGGTTTTTTCTCTACAGCAGGTTTTGATAGGACTTTTTCTTTAAGGACTGGTTTTAGTTTGTCTTTCCTACTCTTAGGAGCTTTGTTAAGACTTAGATCTATAGTACCTAGAACTTTGAGGCTTGAAGAGCTATCAGGCTCTACTAGCTTAACTTCTGGTGCTTTTACGACATTTGCCTTTACAACCTCCACCTTTTTAGGGTTCTCGGCTACCTTAGGTGCTTTTGGAGCTTTCACTTCTGGTGCTTTTACCTCCGGAGTTTTCACTTCAGGAACTTCCACCTGTGTGGTTGGTGCTGTCGGAGTTGCTATTGGTGCCGTTACCTCGGGAGTTTTTACTACGGGGGGGGGAACAATAGGCTTACTGGCTGAGTTGTCTTTTATATAAACCGTATTCTCTTCTGTAAACTCTTTTTTTGGAGGTTCAGGTTTTTTAATTTCCTCTATTTCCTGAGTTTTAGCGTCCTTGCGGATATTAATTTCCAGTTGTTGTGATTCTTCCTTAGCTTGCTTGTCTTTTTTATAAAAACCATGCAAATCTTGGTACATGGTATCATCCAGTTTTGCGGTGATTTTTGCCTCTACCTCAAAACCTTTTTGGTTCAAATGTTCAACTATGGTTTTCCAACTTACGTTAAATTCCGTTGCAACCTTATTTATTCGATATGTCTTTTTGTTATCAGCCATGTATTGCCTTGGCAGCGTTCGAAAATAATACTTTAACTTTTAAAGTATTATTATTCAAATTCCGCTGCTAATATTTTCTTAATTTCCTCTATTGTTTCTTGTTCTAACTCTGTTCTTGATATAAGATCCTCATTTGACATGTCTAAAACACTTTTTGCTGTGTCTAGCCCTATCCCCTTTAGTTCATCAAGTATCCAGTTATCTATCTCATCCGAAAACTCATTCAAGTCCACGTCCATATCTTCGTCTTCGTTATTCTCACGATAGACATCTATGTTGTATCCTACCAGTTTGCCAGCCAGTTTAATATTGTGGCCACCTTTACCTATAGCCAATGAAACTTGGTCTGCAGGTAAAAATACGTCTGCTTTCATATCGGTATCATTTAGTGTGATACTAGATACTTTAGCAGGACTCAAACTTCTTTGTATAAGCAGTTGTATGTTAGAAGTATAGTTGATAACGTCAATGTTTTCGTTTTTCAACTCTCTCACTATACCGTGTATTCTACTTCCCTTCATCCCCACACAAGCACCTACAGGATCTACTCTGTCATCATAGCTTTCTACTGCTACTTTGGCTCTTTCTCCTGGCTCTCTTACTATTTTTTTAATGGTAATAAGGCCGTCTAGTATCTCTGGAACCTCAAGTTCAAATAATCTTTCTAAGAATTCAGGAGCAGTTCTAGATAAGATTACCTTAGGATTAGAATTATACATCTCTACACGCAATACTACAGCACGTACAGAATCTCCTTTTTTGAAGAAATCTCGCTGTATCATTTCACGCTTAGGTAGTATAAGCTCATTTCCTTCATCGTCTAGAATCATTATTTCATTCTTCCAGATTTGATATACTTCACCCGTTACGATTTCACTTACTCTGTCCTTGTATTTTTTGTAGAATTCGTCTTTCTCTAGCTCTAGTACTTTAGATAGTAATGTTTGTCTAGCAGTAAGAATAGTTCTTCTGCCAAACGTAGCCATATCTATATCTTCAATAGCCTCTTCACCTATTTCGTAATCCTCTTCCAGTTTCTTAGCGTTATCTATAGATATTTCTTGGTTCTCGTCTTCTACTTCACCATTGTCTACTATCTCTCTATTTCGATATATCTCTAAGTCTCCATTGTCTGTATTTACAATTACATCAAAGTTATCATCAGAACCATATTTTCTTCTAATCATGGTTCTAAACACATCCTCTAGCACACGCATCATCGTGGCTCTATCTATGTTCTTAAATTCTTTGAATTCAGAAAAACTTTCTACTAGTTGTAAGCTCATTTCTTTTTATTTTTAAAGGATACTTTTACTGTACATTTATTAATATCGTCAAACGCAAGGGTTTGTGTCTCTTTTTTATTTTTAGTTAGCAGGACATTTAGGTCAAAAGTGGTGTCATCTAGACTCAGTAGCTCACCTTCTATCTCGCTATTGTCATTTTTTATAATGGCTAAATCTCTTCCAATATGCTGTATATATTGTCTTTTGTCTATCAGTGGCTGGTCTATTCCAGGAGAAGAAATCTCATAACGAATTGGCGTTTCTTCTAAATACTCCTCGTCTAATATTCCAGAAATCTTACGACTCAATTTGGTACAAATTTGTATGCTAACTCCTTCATTACCATCTATAAAGTACTTCAGATTGGTTTCTGCAGTATTGGTATCTACTCCTACTAAAAACCAGTCGGTTCCTACCAACTCTTCTTCTATTATTTTCGATATTAGCTGCTTTACGCTCAAAATTTGTTGTAAGAAAAAAGGGGTGTTGACCCCTTTCACATTCTTGTATATTTACTGCAAATTTAACTCATTTGTTAATATCTCAAAGTCTAAAGGCCTAGACATTTGACTGTAATCAATAAATTTGAATAATAAATATCAAAAAATGAACAAAAAATACTCAAAATTGACCCTTTTTGCTCTTACCATTGGAGCAGTGCTTTTTATGTCTAATAGAGGAGGAAGTCCTGGTGGCAGAACAGGATCTACAACAGATGGCAGTACATGCGGTACAGGGACTGGTTGCCATAATAGCGCTAATACGCAAGTAATAGCTCAGGATATGATATCGTCTAACATACCAGAGGTGGGGTATGCAGCGGGGGCTACTTACACGCTTTCTGTTAACCCTAAAAAAGCAGGGACTTCAGTATGGGGTTTTGAAATGATGGCAGAAGATGCAGCCGGAACGGGTGTAGGCTCATTTGCCAATGGTACGGACGTTAATACTAAAGATAACGGCTTAAGAGCTACACATAAATTTGCAACTACCACTAGTGCAGATGAACAAACTTGGTCCATGGAATGGACTGCTCCTGCTCCGGGCACAGGGGATATTCGTTTCTACGCGGCGTCATTGGCAGCTAATGGCAATGGTAATACCGGCGGAGATGATGTAGTCATAGACACACTTTTTGTTTCAGAGAATGCTACAGCTTCTATTGCAGACCTTACTCAAATAGCTATAGAGTTATATCCAAATCCAGCTTCAGACTTTATCAATATCTCAGGATATGGAAACTCGAATGCCTCTCTTTCTGTATTTAATAAACTAGGAGCAGAAGTTATGAGCGTACCTTTTGCGAGGCAAATAGACGTATCTAACTTACCAAAAGGTGCGTATCATCTGAAGATTGTAAACGGAGATATGGCTATTACAAAGAACTTCTTGTTGCAGTAGGCAAGTTTTTACTCTAGCTGGCATATACACATTGGTCGACTAATACTGACTTTAAATCAATTTTAAAAAATTGATTGTATACGATTTGGGCTCATTTGAGTGCATATTCATACCATTTTAATTTTTTAATGAGTGAAAATGCCTAAAATCTGTATTTTCGCCGTTTAAGCAAAACATAATATTTCTATCTGTAAAATGAATAATTTTAAAAGAGTAAATACCATCTTAGGCTGGGTAAGTTTCGTAATAGCTTTAGTAGTTTATACACTTACACTAGAGCCTTCTGTAAGTTTATGGGATTGCGGTGAGTTTATATCTGCGTCATATAGACTTCAAGTTGTGCATCCTCCTGGGGCACCATTGTTCTTGATGTTGGGTAGAATTTTCTCAATATTCGCTACTCCTGGCACCAATGAGGTAGCTATAGCTGTAAATATGTTAAGTGCTGTAGCTAGTGCTGCTGCTGTTATGTTTACCTATTGGATTACGGCACATTTTGCTAAAAAAATACTAAAAGAAGATATCAATGCTACTCAGATTGGGCTTAGTAATGCAATTGCTATAATAGGTTCTGGACTAGTGGCTGCACTGTCGGTTACGTTTATGGACACATTTTGGTTTAGTGCTGTGGAAGCTGAGGTATATGCAGGATCTTCTTGCTTTACTGCTCTTGCTTTTTGGGCTATACTTAGGTGGGAGCGAGTAAAAGATGAACCTACTTCTGACAGATGGATAGTTTTTATAGCCTATGTAATAGGGCTAGGTATAGGACTTCACTTGCTGAACATACTTGTAGTGCCAGCGGTAATTTTCTACTACTTCGTAAATAAATACGGATCTACGACTTCTAATGTGCTCAAAGCAGCAGTAGTCGGACTTGGTTCTATTGCCCTTTTGCAATGGATAATTATTCCTAAAACTCCAGCTGTAGCAGCTTTTTTTGATAAAATATTTGTAAACTCATTTGGTTTACCATACAACTCGGGAGTGTTATTTTTTCTACTTCTTATTGGTATTGGAATATACTTTGGTTTAAAATATACTGTCAAGCTAAATAAGCCAATCTTAAATTTGGTAATACTGTGTTATGCATTTATTATGCTTGGGTTCTCATCATACGCTATGGTGGTAATACGATCTATAGCAGAACCTGCGGTGAACATGAATGCACCTAAGGATGCTGAAAGTTTACTTAGCTACATTAATCGTGAGCAATATGGTTCTAGACCATTAGTGAAAGGTCCATACTGGAATGCTAGGCTTACCAAAGTGGAACAAGGTGGAGCTACATACAGAAGAGGCGACGAGGGATACGAAAAGACAGGAACGAAGCAAATCCCTATATATGATGACAAATATTCTACTATGTTTCCTCGTATGGGAGACATGAGTGATAAGTCTCAATACTACCCTATCTGGAGTGGCATGGATGATATGTATAAGGGAATTCAGATGCTAGAGCAGCAAGTAAGAAATAATCCGCAAGATCAAGACCTCCGCCAGAAGCTGGAAGAAGCTAAAATGAGAAAGCCTACAATGGGGAATAACATGAAGTTTCTTTGGAATTACCAGATAAAATGGATGTACGTGAGATATTTCATGTGGAACTTTGCAGGCAGACAGGATGACGTACAAAATGTTACAGGCAATGGATTGAACGGGAATTGGATATCAGGAATAAAATCTATAGACGAATCTAGATTAGGAATATCTCAAGATCTTCCAAATCAATTATCAAATCATAAAGCACATAATACATACTATTTCTTGCCATTAATTTTCGGTATTTTGGGTATGGTAGTAATGAGCAAACGCAGTAAGATGGATTTCTATACGGTACTCATCATGTTTATTTTCACGGGACTCCTAGTGGTGATTTATCTTAATCAGCCGCCTTTAGAACCGAGAGAACGTGACTATACATTTGCCGGCTCCTTCCAGACTTTTTGTATTTGGGTAGGTTTAGGAGTGTTATTTATTTACGACCTCATAGGTAAGAAGCTTAAAATGAAGAATACAGGATTGGCTATAGGAGCTACTGTGATAAGTTTACTTGCTGCACCTGTACTTATGGGCTTTCAAAACTGGGATGATCACGATAGATCAGATAGATACTTAGGAATATCGTTTGCTAAAAATTACTTGAACAGTTGCGAGCAAAATGCCATACTATTTACTAATGGAGATAATGATACCTATCCACTTTGGTATGCTCAAAACGTAGAAGGTGTAAGAACAGACGTGAGAGTGATAAATTATAATCTATTACCTACGGAGTGGTACAATAGTGTGCTTAGAAATAAGGTGTTTGATTCTGAAGCACTGCCATTTACCATACCGGCAGAAAAAATGGTTGAGGGTAAGCGTGATTACGTAAGGTTCTATGACCCAAAAACATTTAATCAGCAGCAGTTTTATCCTTTAGACCAAGTGTTACAATACATCACCTCTGATGACAAAAGAAAGATGCAGATGACTAATGCTAATGAGATGATAAACGTTTTCCCAGTACAAAATTTCAGTGTAGATGTAGACAAAGATGCGGTTATTAAAACAGGGTTTGTACCTGCTAAAGACCACGACAAAATAGTGGACAAAATGTATTGGAACATAGCTCGTACTGGCCTAAGCAAAGGAGATCTGATAGCGTTAGATATAATAGCTACCAATGCTAAAGAAGGGTGGAAAAGACCGATATACTGGACTACTACTGCAGGGTCCTCTGTATTCTTAAACTTAGATAAGTACCTTAGAAATAATGGGTTGACCTATCAGCTACTACCTGTAGAAGCCAATACACGTATGCGTGGTATGGATGATATGGACATGTTGTACGACAAGTTTATGAATGTATACGAATGGGGAAATATGGATAAAGGCGAGATGTTCTTAGATGAGAAAGCTCAGCTAGTTCCTCAAAACCTTCGTAATATGTTTGTACAAATGGCAACTCACTACGCTGGCAATAATATGCTAGACTCAGCTGTAAATCTATTAGATAGATGCTACGAAGCAATACCGGAGAGTATATTACCAATAAACTTAAGATTAAAAGCTGCATCTGCAGATATATACTATAAAGCTGGTCAAACTGAAAAGGCTGACAAGATGCTACAGGAGATAGGTGACGATGCATTTGAACTAGTACGCTACTATAGCAAAAGTAGTGGTGATGACTGGAAAGGGGTAGGAAGTGAGAAGCGTGAGAATCTTACGATCCTTAGGGATATAGGGCCATTGGCAAATCAGCATAATCGCTCTGAGCTTGGTAAGAAATATACCGACTTGTATAATCAGGTCAATACGGCTTATTAAGGTATGAGTAAAGACGGAGTAGTAATAGGCTTTCATGCCGTAGAAGAGCTATTAGAGAGCGGTGTGACCGTTGGTAAGGTATATGTGAATAGCCAAGCTGATAAGCAGAAAATAGGTGCTCTTAGAAACTTGGCTAGGCATAGCGATACGCCTTTTCAGATGGTGCCTATAGAAAAGCTCAACAGAATAAGTAGAGCTAGTCACCAAGGCGTAATAGCAATTAAAAGTCCAATCGATTTTGTTCCTTTAGAAGAAACCATAACGCGAATGTATGAGGAGGGCACACCTCCTAAGATTGTGGTATGCGATGGTATACAGGATATTAGAAATATAGGAGCTATCTCCAGATCGTGCTTAGCATTTGGAGTAGACCTTATGATAGTAGGGGTGAAAGCAAATGCGGAGATAGGAGAGGGTGCTATTAAATCTTCGGCAGGTGCGTTACTTACGCTACCAGTAGCTCGAGTAAGCAGCCTATCGGATACTATAAACTATCTCAAAAGCTGGGGCTTGAAACAAATAGCTACCACCGAGAAAGCAGAAAAGGCAATTTCGGCAGATACCTTTAGCGAATTGGATGCTTGGGTACTGTGGATGGGAAATGAAGATAAGGGGATTTCCAAAGAGAGATTAGCATTAATGGACGAAACTGTAAGAATAAATATGCCGGGTAAAATTGATTCACTGAACGTATCTGTAGCTACAGGCATTGTGCTTCATCAGTTAACATGCAAGTAGTCAGCCGTTAACGACTATTTAATTGAAAATTGGTTATTTGCAATTAAAAATTATTTTCGCATTAGTGTAAAGGCATATTATTTTTGGTTGCCTTTTATGTATAATATTATATAATTTTTTAACAATATGTATTGGACTTTAGAATTAGCATCATATTTAGATGATGCACCTTGGCCGGCCACAAAAGATGAGCTAATTGACTTTGCAATTAGAACTGGGTCACCTCTAGAAGTAGTAGAAAACCTACAAGAATTAGAAGACGATGGCGAACCATTTGAAACGATCGAAGAGATTTGGTCTGAGTATCCGTCGACAGACGACTACTTTTTTAACCAAGACGAACTATAACAGATTATTCTGTACGAATTAAAAAATGCCTCACTAGTTTACTAGTGGGGCTTTTATTGTATATGTTTTATTTACCACGGTAAGTTCATTTGACTTAAGCCAGGGATTCAAGGACTTTAAGACGTGGTAATTGGTACCTAATTGCAAGGCATATTCAGCAATATTAATTATAGAGCTATCTACCACTACATTTATAGTGGAAATAGATCCGTAGTAGTCTTCATTTTTTAGATGAATACCATAGGAAGTTTGATTCTCAAAAATAGTCTTCAGGGCTAGTATACGAAGAACATACCGAGAAGTCTCGGTGTTCAGGTGCAGATCAAAATAGTCGCCTACCTGCTGTTTTTTAAGATCTCTTTCTACACCAGCGGGTCCTCTATTGTAGGCAGCAGCAGCTAGTGTCCAGCTGCCAAATCTAGTATGTGCCTCTTTTAGATATTGACATGCTGCTATCGTGCTTTTTTTTAGATGTAATCGCTCGTCTACCTCTCCATTTACCTCTAGGTTATAGCTTTTCGCAGTACTCTGCATAAATTGCCAAACACCTTTGGCACCTGCAGAGGAAGTTACATTGAGCAAACCACTTTCTGCCACAGCTAAATATTTAAAATCTTCTGGCACATCGTATTCGGCCAATATGGGCTCAATAATTTCAAAGGCTCGCTTACTTCTTTTGATCATAAGCAGCGAGTTACTTTGCCAGTATGAGTTGACTAGTAATTCTCTGTCGAGTCTTTCCTTTACCTCAAACTTATCTAGTGCTACTTGTTCGCCAGCAAAGTTTATTTGACTGGGGATAGGAACCGCTACAACCTTGCTCCCTTTGGAAATAACATCTTCTTGCTCAGCATTTTCATCCTTTTTAGCAGAGCTGAATATAAGAGTAAGAATAAGGAATGAGGCAATGGCTATTAGATAGTTTCTTTTCATTTGATGTTCTTTTTTTAAAATAATACTCCTATTTCTAAGCTCAGGTTTCTAATGATTCCATTTTTACCAGTTCGCGGATAGTAGGTGTCAAAGTTGATCCCGTTGTTCACGTCTTTCAATCCGAGTTTGCCACCCACTTGAAAACTAGCCAAAGGCCCATGTATTGTGAAATAAGTGACAAATCCAGCATCAAGAGGATCTATATCAAGATTGTTTAGTTCGGCCTTTTTCTTTTCGCCTATATAGAGCGACGAGAGACCGAGGTAGGATAAATATGGGCCAAAGGAAATAGATTTTTTCCCTTCTTGAAAGTTGTATTGAGGCAGTGCTGCGACGTCCACATAAAATAAGGCGATGCGAGAGTAGCCTGTGTCACCATTAGAAAAATTAGAACCACGGAAACTTCCAAGTGCCTCAGTGTGCAAGGACCAATTCTTCTTAAGTTTTGGTGTTTGAAAGTAGACACCCGCAGAATAACCAAATTTGGGCCTAGGGTTTTCAAATTCTGTACCCAGTAACGAAGAGATATTTATACTAGTTTTAATACCTAGTTTATAGGTACTGCGGTCTGCTTCTTGAGCGTGTAATTGCCCAAACATCAAAAAACATACTAGTATTAATGCTAATCTCATTATTATATTTTTTTACCTTGTAGAGCTGTTGCGATGTTTTTGTCCATTGCTATTTCTGCGAATGGTCTGCTGTAGTTATTTAAACTATCCATAGCACTAACGATTCCATCCTTATCTTTAGCGTCTATGGAAAGCACTATTTCGTTTTTTAGGTAATCTATTTTTTCAATATTTTCTGCTGTAAAAAGGTCCGCATTATCTCTGATAAACTTATCTGTGGCATACACTAACTGGTCTGCTTCAGTCTTGGCTTCGGCTAAAGAACGCTTGTCCATGTCTTCTTGTGCGTGGTCTATGCTTTCTTTCAGCATTGTTTTAATCTCTAGATTGGTTAAGCCATATTGTGACTTCATATCTACTACTTGCTTAGTTCCGCTCCTTTTTTCTTCTGCACTTACTTGTAGTATGCCATCTGCATTTAGCATAAAAGTCATTTCTATTTTAGGTAAACCTGCAGGCATGGCCGGAATATTTTGTAAAATAAATTCTCCTAGCTTTCTGTTATCGGCGGAGAGTTCTCGCTCACCTTGGTACACACTTACCCTAAGATTTATCTGACCATCTACAGATGTAGTATATTCTTTTTTTAAGGTGGTAGGCACTTTAGAATTTCGTGGAATCAATACGTCCATTAGGCCGCCTACGGTTTCTATACCTAGTGAAAGAGGTGTAACATCAAGTAGCAGCATATCAGTTCGGTTGCCGGCTAGTATATCAGCTTCTATGGCGGCTCCCAAGGCGACTACTTCGTCTGGGTTTATCGTATCGTTCACCGCAGAGTGTACGAAATAGTTTTTTACTGCGTCTTTTATAGCCTTGGTCTTGGTGCTTCCTCCTACTAGTACTACTTCATCTATAGCACTTAGTTCTATTTCTGCATCAGATATGGCACTACTGCAACATTGCATTGTTCTGCCTATAAGTGGCTTAATGAGCTCATTAAGTTGCTCGATAGTCAGATTTAATGAAACTTCTTTTGTGCCTATAGTTAGCTTGTGAGAATATACTTGAAGTGTAGTTAAGCTTTTTTTAGCTTTTTCTGCGGTGACTCTTAGTAGTTGCTGATCAGATGTGTTTAGGTCAGTAAGCTTATACTCTGTGGTCCATAGATTTACAATAGCTCTGTCTATGTCATCACCTCCTAAAAAAGTGTCTCCATTCGTAGATAGTACTTCGAAAACTCCATTATGGATCTCGAGTATAGAGATATCAAATGTCCCTCCACCTAGGTCAAATACTGCCACGGTGCGAGATTCTGTTGGGTCTAGACCAATACCATAAGCCAAGCTTGCTGCGGTAGGCTCGTTGATAATACGGAGCACATCTAGTCCTGCTAGCTTACCAGCGTCTCTTGTTGCTTGTCTCTGCGAGTCGTTAAAGTAAGCGGGAACTGTTATCACAACCTTGGATACTTCTTCCTGTAATTGAGTCTCTGCTATCGACTTGAGCTCATTGAGTATAAGTGAAGACAATGCTATTGGAGAGTAATATTTGGTTCCGATTTTTACTTTTACTAGTTTATCCTCATCGTCTATTATCTCATAGTTTAGTTGTTGCTTAGCATCCTGTATATCCGTGTAGCTTTTGCCAAGTAGTCTTTTTGTGGAGTAAATAGTGTTCTCAGGTTCGGCGACTAGTTTGGCTATGGCTTCTGAACCTATAATAGGTCCATTTTTGCCAAAGTATATAGCACTTGGCACTATACTCTCCTTTTCTTTGGTAATACAATAAGGAGACTTACTTTCTTTGTTTATTGTGGCGATAAGACTGTTGGTAGTTCCTAGGTCTATCCCTATCACTGCAGTACTTTTAGATACAGTCCCTGATGTTAAATTAATGGAAATTTTCGCCATGGTGCGAAGGTATCTATTAAATATTGAGTGAATTAAGAAATGGAAACATAAATTTGTTTGGAATCAAAATCTATCAATTCTTGTTTTGTCTATACAAATGAATAACATAGTACTCTTTGACGGCGTGTGCAATCTCTGCAATAGGTCTATAGATTTTATTATTCGCAATCAAAAATCACATAAATTGCAATTTGTGTCACTCCAATCTGATGTTGGAAAGAGTATTGTAAATAAGTCTGGACTTGACGAGATTCCTGATAGTGTAATGCTATATGTGGATGGCAAGCTGCTTGTGCGATCCGACGCCGCACTAGCGATAAGCACTTACTTGAAAAGGCCGTATGTGTATGGAATTATTTTTAAATACGTTCCTAAGATTTTAAGAGATTCCGTTTACAATTTAATTGCTAAAAACAGATACCGTTGGTTTGGGAAGAAGGAAACATGCAGAGTTCCGTCTGCTGACGAACGAGAAAGATTTTTAGGATAGTTTGTTTGCCAGTTGACCGCAAGCAGCATCTATATCCTTGCCTCTACTTCTACGCACATTTACTATGACCTTATGTTTCTCTAAATAATCTGCAAAACGTTGAATCTTTTCTGCAGAGCTAGAAACAAATTCTGCAAGATCTATAGGGTTATATTCTATCAGATTCACCTTGCATTTTATTCTGCGGCAAAAAGCGACAAGTTCTTCTGCTTCAAATGGATTGTCGTTTATGTCATTTATAACGCAGTATTCTAGGGTGACGCGTGTACCAGTTTTGTCATAGAAATAGTTAAGTGCTTCTATCAGGTCCTCTAGCGAATTGCTCTCAGTTATCGGCATTATCTTGCTTCTTTGCTCCTTATTGGCAGAGTGAAGTGATAGTGCTAGGTTAAAACGAGCTCCGTCATCTCCTAGTTTTATTATCATTTTAGCAATGCCCGCAGTAGACAGTGTAATACGCTGTGGGGACATTCCTAAGCCATCTGGAGCAGTTATCCTCCCTATGCCGCACATCACGTTAGCATAGTTTAGTAGTGGCTCTCCCATGCCCATGAGCACTATGTTACTAAGGTTGATGTCGTATTCTTTTAATGACTCTTCTCTTAGAATGGCTACTTGGTCGTACATCTCATCTGCTCTTAGATTCCGTTCTCTTTTGAGGAAACCAGTAGCACAGAAAGTGCAGCTAAGGCTGCAGCCTACTTGAGAAGATATGCATGCGGTCACTCTTTCTTTGGTGGGTATTAGCACTCCTTCTACCAAAAAGCCATCATCTAGTCTAAATGCATATTTGATAGTGCCATCACTACTTCGCTGAGTATTGGCAATAGTCATTACTGGGAAAGAAAACTCTGAGGCTAGTTTAGCCCTGAAATCTAATGACAAGTTAGTCATTTGATCAAACGAGCGAGCACTTTTAAGCCAAAGCCATTCCCAAAGTTGATCTGCTCTGAACTTCTTTTCGCCCATGTCTTCACACAGTTGTACTAGTTCTTCTTTGGTATATGAGCGAATGTTTTTCAATGGAGCAAAGGTAATGAGGTGAAGGACTTTATAAGCATAAAAAAACCTCTTACCAAAATTGGTAAGAGGTTTAAAAGTTTTTTAAGGTTGAATTATTCTACTAAAGTAGCAGTAGACAAGTTTACAAAGCTGTACTTAGTACCTACTTTATTGTACATTACTGCAATAACTTTGATATGACTTTCGTCCCAATCAGAATCTAATTCGAAAGAAGCTTCACCAGAAACGTTAGTTCCTACTGCTAATCCTTCAATTTGAGAACCATAACCAGCATCGTTAGTGATTTCTTTTCTAAGAACATTTTTGTGTAACGCTCCGTTTCCTTCAGAGTGTCCAGACTGGTATCCTTCAACTTTATCTTCTAATACATATAAAGCTAGGTAAGGAGCAGAAAGATCTGAATATGCTTCAGTCATATATTTTAAGTTCATAGTACCGTCAACAATTTCGTATTTCACAGTAGTATTTGCTACTACGTCAGCTGCTGCGTGAGCATTAACTCTTTCATATATTTCGTCTTCTTCTCCAGTCACATTTACTCCAGTAGATCGGTCAATACTAGTCACACTTCCGTTTGCACCAAAGTGAGGGTAGCCTGAAGCACCCCAAGCGTCTTGAAGAGTAGTTGCTGCCTCAATTACGTATAATCCTGCAACAAAATTTTGACCGTAAGCAGTCATATATTCTCCAGATCCTTCTATACCACTTTTAAGAGAGGCGGCCATTGTCCAACCCCAAGTACCACAAGGAGGACAGTTAGTCCCACTGAATTTCACTGCAAAAGAGTTGTTTTCTTTCATTACAGATGTAACTGCAAGATTATCTCCTGATCCACCGCCAGATCCCGTTGGTGTAGTAATGGCTGCGTCATCTGAACAACCGAAAAGAAATGCTGAAGCTATTAAGCTTAGTACAAAGATTTTTTTCATTTATTTTTAATTTTA
>Ga0115007_10000370_pt1 | contig 29690 bp, 25 predicted proteins | sample ArcOceMetagenome_2_FD_87166 | JGI IMG/M metagenome (GOLD analysis project Ga0115007, IMG submission 87166) | Marine eukaryotic phytoplankton communities from Arctic Ocean - Arctic Ocean ARC135M Metagenome | ecosystem: Environmental > Aquatic > Marine > Oceanic | place: Arctic Ocean | collected...
GTCCGGTCCTTGCTCGCCACCGCATTCGCCAGCGCGTCCTTCACCGCGTGTAGCACCAGCACCGTGGCAGTCGCATCCCCTGCTCGCCATCCAGCCGCCAGGTCTGAAACCTCTTCCAAGGAAAAGGAAATCAGCCCGCTTCTCACGAGCGTGGACAAACACGCAAACGCCGCGTCGCCGTCCGGCGCGGCGTGGAAAACAGCCTCCACCCCGAGCAGCGACCTGGTGAGCTCGCGGAGCACCTCGCCGTCGACCAAGTCGTCAACACAAACGCAACCCAAGCACCGGCGGCCGGGCATCGTGTTGACCCACGGAAGCAAACGCTCCAACTGATTTGATGAATTTACGGAAACGTGTAGAGGTGAGAACCGAGTTTTGGTGAGTCGGTGTGTTTGATTTGATTTGGGGACGTGCCGGTGGTGTCGCACACGCGGTGGTGTGTGCTCGGGGTCATTGCCTGTGTCGTCGCGCGATCGCGTGAATTGCGCGCGCGACGGTGCTGGTGTCGCTCGTGTTCCGTTTGCGTGGAACGACCGCGGGTTGGGAGGACGCGATGACTGGATTTGACATCGTGTGGTCCGATCGCATTGAATTGGCGTAATTTATTATTCTGCGTGAATCGGGGATTAGGTCCGGCAGTAGGTGGCGTACCTCGCGTTGTGCTTCTCGTGACGACTCATTCCCGGCCCCCGATCGGGACGCGGGGGACCCGAGACGACTCATCTCGGACCCCGCCCTGGCGTCGGGTGCGCGAACCGACTGGAACACGCCGGAGCCCGGAAGCAATTTGGTGTATCCCCAACCATTCCCCAGTCCAACCTCACGATTTTCGAGATTTTCGGACACTGCTGCTTTTGGTTGGACGTCCCGAAAAAAAGGCTCTATCGTTGCTCGCCGCGTCCGCATAACTACGTGGCACCATGCCCCCAGTCAACCCGGAGACGCCCGCGGCGAGTCGTAGAGGAAACGTGAAACCTCCGTGTGACACGCCGTCCGCGGATGAGGTTCGGTCAACGAAACTCGCCCTCGCGGAGGTTCAACAGCAGAGTCTTTCGTTGCTTGAAAAGGAAACCACGCGCGTGGGGAAAAAACTCCGTGCCTCAGCCACGGTAACGCAAACCGTGGTGGACAGCATGCTCGCGGACGTGCGTGACGCGAGGAAGAGGCTGGAAAACGGGGAGACATCCGTGAAGCAAGTCCGTGCAGATTTCACGTACGACTTTGCAGGCATGGACACCTACCCCGTACAGGTACGTCTCGATACGATAAACTTCTCTCTCTTCTTCTTGAAGTGTTTTTTCTCCACAAACTAACCTTCGCCGCCCACTCGTTTCGTGCCACCACACCTGCCCAGGTTTCGCTTCAGTCACAGCACGTGAAAGACCTCCACGCGTGCGTAGGCAAGCTAGGCAAATCCATCGACACAAGTTTCCCCCCAGGATTCGAACTGGCGCAAGGCCCGGAGTGGCGACGCGCGTTGGACGACGCGTTGGTGTTTGACGCGGTGGCGGAACACTTTTTCCGCGAAGGCGCGCCGTCGTTAGGGGAGGCGTTTTCGAACAAAGGAAGCGGTGACCGCGATGCTTCGTTGAGGAGTACGATCGACCATGCCACGCTTCAAGGGATTCTCAACGCGATTGAAATCAAATCACTTGACGAGTTATTCGGTTGGATCGATTTGAATCGCGACGCGATGACAAACGCTTCAAGCGAAGGGTTGGCGATTCCCGAGTTCGCGTCTCGGCGGTCTGCCGTGTCACAAACACAAGAACAGGCTTTTGCCGATATCGGAAGCGACCTTTTGTGGTTAGCAAATATGTGTAAATGCATAGAGTTGCTGGACCAAGGGGACGCGTTAGGGGCGTTGGGGTTGATACAGAAAATGGAACCCTTCGCGTCGAAATGCGAGATAGGCCATACACATTGCTTTTCAGGAGACGAAGTATCGCTGCGCAATTTACTCTGGACTTGTGTGTACGCGACTGGTCCTGGTGCGTTTCAGGACTCTAAACGGAGATTGGTGGTGGGCAGGTCTGTCGAACAAATTCATCAAATCCTTTTGGGCTTCAAAAGGGTTACCGAAACAGTCGCCTCTTCTGACCGCCGTTACCGCCGGGTGTTGCGCGATGCCCTCGCTTGTTAAACTGGCAAACGCGTTGCGTGTCACCGGAGCAGGGCTGGAGGACTTTTGTGAGAAAACTGTCGCTGGGGAAAAGGTAAACGCAAAACAACTTCCCGCCGAGCTCGCGTTACCCGAGCAGTACCAGTTTGCGCCGATTTTCGTATGTCCCGTTTCAAGAGACGCCTGCGAGCCGCCGAAAAAACCCACGGCCGGAGACCCCGTGGCACAGCAGTGCGCCGACGCAAGAGGAGACTACCCAACGATGCTGCCCTGCGGCTTGATACTGTCCGCGAACAGCATCGAAAATAGGGGCAAGCAACGCGTGGAGAGCAAGCGGGGCATGACCATGTACGTGTAGGGGGTTTCCCAAATCCCAACACTGGTTACTGCCCCTCTTTGACTATTTACTGTTTACTACATACTCACAAGTAGACTGTTGCTCATACAAGTTACGAACATGGCCTGAAAGACTGACACTTTTCTTTTACAATCGCAGGCCGCTCGGCGCGTTCAAGTGTCCGTACTGCAGCGAGATTTACGAGCCGAAAGAGTGTGAGGTATTTTACGTCCAGCGCCCTTGGGGAACCTCGTCCAGTCGTGCACAAACAAATAGGGTTGTGTTTTAAAGGCGTGACTTTTGAGACGGAAAGTGCCGTCATTGACTGCGTACTTGACGTATGTGATACACTCATATCGTACCTATCCTTTAGTAAATAGACAACAGGAATAATTACGCAACCGCCTTCGGCGCGAACTTCCGCCCTTCGTCTCCGAATAGCTTCCCCACGTACTTCCCAACCCACTGCAACTTGTACTCCTCGCCGCCCTGCTTCTTGTCCGTGATCGTGGCGCTCGGTTGGCCGTTTTCCGGATCCGCGACGCACGCGGTGAAGTCCGGGGCGACTAGCACTCCGGCGCCGCCCCCGCACTCCGCGATACAAGCGCCTAACCGCGAATGAACATACTCAGGCCCCGAGTTCCCAATCGCGTGCGCCACCATCTCGCCCATCTGCCACGCGAACTCGCCTGCTTTCGGGTGCGGCTTGCCGGATGCGCTCAGGCCGGCGCAGTCGCCGACGCAGAAGATGGAATCGGCGTTGGGAACGTCGTTACTGACTTTGTTCGTGCCCATGTTCGCGGGCACGAACCCGGAGAGGTTGGCTAGGCCGGCATGTTTAATGAAACCCGGCGCGGTCTGGGGGTACACCGCCCACACCGCGGAAGCACCTGTAATGCACGTGCCGTCCTCGAAGAAAACGGAGGTGGAGTTTTCCGCTTCGTTGGTCTCGACGTTTTTTATTGTTTTGCAGGGCAGAAAAAGGACGTCCTTCTCGGCCAGGTACCTCTCGAAAATCGCCTTCGCGGGGTCGGGCAGGGGCCACAGCACGGGGGCGGATACGGTGATGTCAACGGCATCGCGCACACCGTGTCTTCGGAAAAAATCATCCGCAATAAAAGCAGCCTCGAACGGCGCCACCGGACACTTGTACGGCGTCGCCGCGATGATTATCGCGAGAGTTTGTTTTTTCTCTGCTGCCACTCTGTTGGCGGCGTTCGCTTTAGCCGTCTGGACGATTCTCTGCAGGTCCGCTTTCTGCCTCTCCACGTGGCTTTGCGAGTACATGTCTACGCACTTGTCCAAGCCCGGGATAGACGACGGGTCCCCGACGACGCCTGGTGCAAGGACTAAATAGTCGTACGGCACCGGTTCGTCGGGGCGATCCGTCAGGGTTATTGTTTTTCCGGCCGTGTCGATGGACACCACCGACGTGTTCAGTCTTAACTCAACCCCGGGCAACCGCGGTTTCGCATCCACCAGCGGCCACTTGGTTTCCGCCACGGGCGTGCGGTCGCTCCACGCGTACGCCCACGTGCCCCCGATGGTGAACCAGTCTTTGGAATCGACCACGACGACGGAAGAGACCGATTCTTTCGATACCTGATTCGCGAACGTCCACGCGCACCCGAGCCCGCCGAAACCGGCGCCGACGATAACCACGCGAGACATGTTCGTGTGTGCGTGTGTTGCGCGTGCCAGTACTGGAGCGTGGCGTGCCGGGTTCACGGCCGTGCGACGAAACGAGGGCGCGGTGGGAAGTGGCGCGCGAATTGCAACGACAGTGATGACGGATGACGTGTGTGGTGGCCGAAAAAGAAAAAGTGTTTGTTTTTCAAGCAGCTGCAGCAGATCGACCGTTAATCTGACGCCTCGACCCGCCGACATAACCGCCGGCGCGTGGGTGCCGTGGCCCGCATCGCCCTTTTGCGATGCCCGTGGGGCGAACGCCGCCGCGACGCGCGTCCAGAGGCTCGGGGGCGGGGTACGGCAAACGCGAGAAACGCGCGGTCGTGCCGTTCACGCCAACAGATGCCAAAAAGACGACGACCGGCGGTGGGACAAGCAAGCGACAGCAATCTGCTTCCGGTCGCGGTGGTGGTGGTCGAGGCGGTCGAGGAGGTCGCGGCGGTCGCGGCGGCAAACCAGGGAACGACGGCACGGTCGTGAACGAGGTACGGACGCGTGTTGTGGTCCCCAGGAAACGGTTTGGTCCACGTCGATTCTAGTCGTGACGTGTCTTAAGACGAACGATTCGTCGCGGCGGGACTTCGGTGCCTACGACGACGACCGAGTTTTCGAAAAACGGTGAGATTCTTTTCCTCGCTCACCACCGCCCCATAACTCTCGTCGTATATTACCCCGCGCAGTACGTACGCGCCAAGAACAGGATCGCGAGCCAACTGAGTGTGATTCGCCAGCAACTCTCCATGATCGAGGCGTACGATATGGACGGATGGAAAGGCGCGAGGTACGGTTCCATTTGGCAAATCGGTGGACACAAATCCGTGTTTTTTCGTTTCCGCTCGCGATTTCGAGAGACTCCTTTTTTTTTTCTGTCAATAAAACACGGTGGATTTTCCGTCTCACTTTTCGTCTCCCGCCTCTCACTCCCGTCCCCCTTTACGACCCCCCCCCCACTAAACACGCAGTCGCGAGAAGCTCCGCCCCAAAGCCGAGATCGCCAAAGCCAGGGTCAAGATCTTCAACTGTAAGCTAAAAGTTCGGGAGCTGTTCAAGGAGTTGGACTACGAAACGCCGCACGGGAACTATGTGAAAATTCCAAAAGCGCCGGCGAACGACGCCGCCGACGTCGATGACGACGCCGAGTCCGATTCCGGGATCGACTGTTCAGACATTTTCTGCGCAAAGTGCGGCAACGGAGACGCGGATGATGACGACGACATTTTGCTGTGCGACGGGTTTTGCGAGTGCGCGTTTCACATGAGTTGCTTGGACCCGGTGGTCACGGCGAAAGATTTGCAAACGCAAACGGAGGACGACGACTGGATGTGCCACACATGCGACGCCCGGGCGGATGCGTTTTACTCCCTGAACGCAGTTTTGGACTACCACATAGACGCCGCTAAAGCGACTCACCTGGACGTATTCCAGGAGGAGCACGATTTGGATTTGAAAAAACAAGGGCCCGGGCAGGCGAACGACGCCGAAGCGTTTGAGAAACAAAAGTCAAACGCCCCCCCCGGGGCGGACGAGTTGTGGCCGGACGACGAGAGCTGTGATAGCGATTTCGGCGCGCACACCGATTCGGACGGCGGTACGGACGACGATGACGAGCCTTTAAGTGGCAGCGCGCGTGGTGACGACGAAAACGAAGACGGCGACGAAGAAAGCGAAAGCTCTCCCGAAGTGTTACTCGGCAAGCGCAAACGACAGAAAGTGGATTACAAAAAACTAAACGACGAGATGTTCGGAGGGAAAGAAGCGTTCGCGGGCGAAGCCGAGGATGAGAAAACAGGGGGGTGGGGACCGGCGAGTCCTGCTAAACCGCAAAAGCGAGGGAAGACAATGAGCAGTCCGGGTCCGGGGAAAAATGGAACAACACCCGCGAAGACCCCGAAGAAGACCGCGCCGGGGATGAAAAAATCCGCGAAGAAGACTAGTTCTCCGAAGAAGACGCCGACGAAGAAGACTCCGACGAAGAAGACTCCCCCGAAGAAAACGCCGACGAAGAAGACGAAAACCCCGAAGTCCCCGAAGTCCCCGAAGAAAATAACATCCTTGAGAAAAGGTCGAGTGTAATGAGGGTGTGCATTCGACGGTTCGCGTGTCTTTTGATTTCGAAATCTTCTTCTTCTTCTTCTTCTTCTTCTGTTTCCGTGTCCAGACCTTATGAACGACACGTCGGTGCCGTCATTTCACGCCCGCTTAAGCGGCGTGCGCGACGGTGCTTTCGCGTTTGCGGATCTTCGGTACCGAACGGCCGCAGCCTTTCATTGGCGTTCTTGTTTGGGTCGTAATCACCCCGGACACCCGTTCGCGCGCGCCAAGTGGACGCACCTCAAAACAAGCAAGGCGACACCGCGGTGGTCAAAGCGTCCGAGCACGGGTTTTGCGACGGCGCGCGTCACCGCCGCCCGCCCGACGAGCGCCACCGCGTTTCGTCCCACACATGTCAAATCGCCGCGAAACTTGTTGGCGACTATTCGGGTACACCGTTCGCCACCGCCCACTCCAATACGTGCCCGCTCGCGTTCTTGCGCGTGCCCCTGTCCCACGGGCAACCGTTCGCGCGCGCCCACTGAAGCACCTCGAGGTGCCCGCCCTCCGCCGCCCTCGTGCATGTCCCCTTATCTCACGGGCAGCCATTCGCGCGCGCCCACTGCAGCACCTCGAGGTGCCCGCCCTCCGCCGCCCTCGTGCATGTCCCCTTATCTCACGGGCATCCGTTTGCGCGCGCCCACTGCAGCATAACGAGGTGCCCGCCACCCGCCGCGTGCAGGCACGTCCACTCGTTCCACGGGCACCCGTTCGCGCGCAACCACTGCAGCACCTCGAGGTGTCCGCCCCTCGCCGCGTACGTGCACGTGCCTGCATCCCACGGACAATCGCCCGCTCGCAACAACTTCAGCTTCTTGAGCTTTCCGCTCCTCGCCGCTGCCTTGCATAGTAACTCTTTGCGCGACAGGCGACCTGCCAGTTGCAGGCGCAGCGGAAAGCTCAAGAAGCTGAAGTTGTTGCGAGCGGGCGACCTGCCAGTTGCAGGCGCAGCAGCGCGCTTACACATCCGAGCCTCGTGGCACGCTTTTCATCAAGCTCCTCAAACGTAAGCCCCGTCGCCGTGACCGCGTCGCGCATCGCGCGACTCACCGCTGGGAGCCGTGCGAGATCGGCGGGATCGTCGAAATAGGCAGATCTGAGGACGTGCGTGACGACGATGTCGTTGAGAAGGCCGGGGATGGCCTCGCCCGCGTTAGCATCGCTGCGCTCGCGCTTCCTCTTCCGTGCGCGAGTTTCCATACCGAGCGTCGCGTTGGAAGACAACGAGAACCGGGTGTCGTGTGCGCGTGGTGTTGTGCGTCGAGGCTTCCGAGAAAAGCGTTACGAAGATACAACGACTCACGAAAGTACGGGATCTCGACGAAAGTACGGATCTCGTCCACGGCCACACTCCTCTGCGCCCAGAGCACCGTCACCATGGTGTTCGCTATCCCCCAAGAGCAGAGGGACGATCTCGTCAGCCGCATGGACGAGCACCTCGCCGCCATCGGGTTTCACATGTACCGCCGTACCTTCTCCGGTACCCTCGCCAAATCTCAAGAGATTGAAGAGCGTGCTTTCAGCGTCGCGGAAGTGGCGAGCATCACGACCACAGAGTCGTGGTCAGAAGGCACGGGAGCCGGCCGCCCGATTTCCGAGCTCACGCGTTTGTACGTTAAGAAAGCCGCGGAGCTCATGAAGGCTGAGGCGGTACGCCTCGGTGAGGTCGCCGCGGAATCCAGCGGTGCAGGCGCTGAGGAAGTCGCCGACGACGCCGACAACTTCGATCTGACGAGCTCGGACCGCGAGTTCTTGACTCAAAAGCGCGCGGAGCAAGTGCTCGCGCCGCTGATGGTAAAGGGTGCGGCTTACTCGTCGGTGAAACTCAGCACCAACAGTTTCGGTATCGACGCCGCCTACGTGGCGGCCACGGCTTTTGCCAACATCGCAAAAACGCTCAAGGAGGTGGACCTCAGCGACATCATGGCGGGACGACCGGAGGCGGAGGGCCTGGAAGTGATGCAAATAATCACCAAAGCCACGTTTGGCGCGAACCTCACCTCCGTGGACGTTAGCGACAACGCATTCGGCGAGAAGGGCGTTCGCGCGTGTACCGCGATGTTACAGCAGCAGACGGCTATCGAGAGCCTCAGCTTCATAAACAACGGCATCTCAGAGGAAGCTGCGCTCGCCCTCCTCGAGCTTCTGGCGTCACCCCAGTCCCTGAAGAAATTCCACCTCGGCCAAAACGCGACTGGCGATGCCGGTACCGCGCACGTCGCCGCGCTGCTTGCCATGGCGCCCAACATTGAGGATTTCATGATGTACGCCTCTAGGGTCACGGCTGTTGGCGCGGTGATGCTCGCAAATGGTCTGGCAACGGGAACCTCGCTGAAGAAAATCGACCTCAACGATAACAGCATCAACGAGGAGGGTGGCATCGCGCTCGCGGCTATGCTCCGCAACCAGCCTCACGTGACTCACGTGAACTTTGAGGCGACCTTCCTGGGGCCTGACGCAGCGGGCGCGGTGGCATCGGCGCTGGCAGATGGATGTCCGCAGCTCGAGTACTTGAACCTTTCCGCCTGTGATATCGCCCCAGAGGGTGTTCCCTCTGGTGTTCCCGCCGTCGCTAAGGCCATCTCCGCTATGAAGAACCTCAAGGTGCTGAACGTCGCGGAGAACGAATTTGGTGACTTTGGCGTGGCGCAGATTTGCGTGGCGCTCAAGATGTCTGGCTGCCCGCTCCAGGAACTGGACGTCAGCAACAACGAACTGGTGCACCACGGGGCTGTCGCCACCACACGACTCGCGGCGTCTAGGCCGGGATTCACGTCTCTCAACCTGAACGAAAATCACCTCTCCGACGAGGGTGTCGAGGAGGTGAAGAGCGTGCTGGCGAACGCGGGGTTGAGTTCCGTGCTCGGGTCGTTGGACTCGAACGACGCGGATATGGCTGTCGAGCCAGAGGACGAACAGACCGCCGGGCTCAACGCAATGCTCTACCATCTGAAGCTTTGATTAGAGAAAGAGAACGGATGAAGAAGGACTGCAGGTTTGACTACTTTTGTAAGACACGGTAGATCGACTGACTGCAAGCACCAACTCATGCATCATCAGCACCACGAGAGACTGCGAAAAATGCAGATCTGAGAATTGTTGCAGAAATTTCCACTGAAAGGTTCAAAGCAACGACAACCCCGACCCAGGCCGCCACTTCTCGCGCCCGCGAAGCACTTCGCCAACATCTTACTTCCAACATGGAAGCCGAGCAGCCTTCAGGTACGCGCGACATGCGTGCTTTCTGTATGATCCCCCGTTCGTCTCGCTCTTCGCCCGCGCGCGAGGGCGCCGAGTCCGTCGTTTGGCTTTGTTTGGCTCGTTTGGCTTTTCTCGGAAACGTCCCCAACTTTTCCCCTCGTCACCCGCTCCCCTGTGTGATGACCTAACCCCCAATGGTTCTCCTCGTCCCTTCGCTTACACCCCCATGCGCAGACGAAAGTCTCCGTCGCGCCGCGAAGAAGCAGAGAAGAAATCGCCCCGGCGAGGGTTCACCACGCGCGAATCTTCTAACGAGGTTCTCGAACCCAAACGCAAACAAACCCGAAAGTGGCCCACGCTTCGCTTTCACGGGACGTCTCATGAAGGCGCCTCTTGTCAGGGCGATAACGAGGACCTGCATGAAATGTCGCGGACCAGGGCCATACACATGGACGGCATGGACCAAGTCCGCAAGGTAGCCGCCGGGTCACTGCACCCCGCGGTTGTTACCGTCGATGGGAGCGGGTGGACCGCGGGGAGCAACGAAGCGCATGCCCTTGGGAATCGCAGGTGCGAGGACGTCGTCGTCGCACCTGCAATTCCCATGCCCGGTGATCCTCAACAGAGCCGGTTCTCAAAGGTCGTCCTTCCCGGGAAAGCATTCGACGTCGTGGATGGCGATGGCTTTTCGGTGTGGCTTTTCGGTGAGTTCTCTGTCTCTCTTTTCTCCTTACAACACCCTCAATCATCCCCGCGCACCTTGACGCGTCACACACCATGACTAACGCTCCCATCCCTTTATTTTCTCCCTCTCAGAGAGCGGGTTCGTTGCGTTCAACGGAGCGTTTCGCAACAGCAAAGGGTGATACGGGGCTACCGTGTCCCTTGACGTTGCCAAAGAACCTGTCATCGTCTACGCGGCAAAGCGCGACGACGATAAGATCGTGGAGATCAAAGCGGGCGCAAACTTCGTTCTCATGCAGACGAAGGGTGGGAAAGCCCTTTCCTTTGGAAACTGCGAGGGCGGGTGCTCGGGGCATCTCGCGGAATCGGACGCGAACAGCACCGATCCCGACGACCCGCTCGCGCGAATCGAGCAGCTGACGCCAAAGCATCTACCCTTGCCCGGGAACGTCATCGCGCTCATCGCCGGTGGTGACCGCTCGACCGGCCACGGCTTCGTGATCACGCGACGCCCGGGTGACAACAACACGAACGTGTTCGGGTTCGGCTCGAACAACGGCGGAAAGCTCGGGTTGCCCAAGGAAGAAGACAAAAACGACTTATGGTATTTTTCGCCGCAGCTCATTCCTGGGCTATCGGGGCTTTTCATCGTCGCCGGCGCCGCGGGGCACGAGCACAGCGTGTTTATGGACAAGGACGGAGCGATGGTGCGGCATGGCGCTGCACGAGCGGCTCGGGTCGCCGAACATCGCCCTGAATTTGAACGTGGGGCAGTACACGCTAGTTCCCGTCCCGCTACTGTCCCCGGCGTCTGCGGTTTTCGCGGGCGGCTGTTGCAGCGCGGCTTTGCTGCTCGATGGCAACGTGATGATGACCGGCGACAACGACCAGTCGCAGCAGGGAAAAGGAGAGGACGTGTCTCAAAACCAAGTCATGACGCTTGTGATGCCGGAGACATTCGAGCCCGGTGTCGGCATCAACGCCGTGTCCGTCGGCAGTGATTTCGTTTGGTTCGTGCAAGTCGAGGACGAGGGGAAGAACTTTGGCATTTCCGAATCGGAAATCATCGCCGCGAACGCGCGTTCCGCGGCGGCTAAAGCTGCGGTTGCTGCGAAGGAGGAAGCCGCGGCGGCGTCGGAGGCGGCCGTCGAAGCCGCGGGGCAGAAGGCGAGGGAGAAGGCGCAGGAACAAAGGGCTGGGTTCCAGGAATGCATTAACGCTTACGAAGCCAGGAAAGCTCAGGCGAAGGCTGAAGCGGAGCAGAACGCGGTGGTGTGAGTTCTTTTTACATTCATTTGTGTGACGCCTCGCTTCCCTCCTCCTCCTCCTCAGACTCTTCTTCTTCCGCCTCTTCCTCTTCAGACGCTTCTTCTTCCGCTTCAACCTTTTCCGCCTCCGCCTCCGCTTTTCCCGAGACCTCCGGGGATTCACCCACCGCGCTGCGTTCGGTCAACGGATGGGACCTCTCGGTCAAGGGCTGGGACCTTTCCTTTGAGACGGCTGTGGGCGCCAAGTTTGTTTTCTTTTCACTTTCACTTTTCTGTCCCTCCGACTTTTCCCCATCGCGCGCGCGCTCTGTTTTCAGCGCGTCGACTTCTTCCCTCAACACCCTCCGTTCCTCCACCAGCTGCCATATCATGCCGTCCTTCACCCCGATGAGCTTTTTCAGCGCGTCTCTTTCGGCGACCGCGTTTGTCAAGGCTCTGGCTTCTTTTTCAAACTCCACCGGGTCGCACTGTGATTGTTTCGGCAAAACCCGGCGGCTCATCCGGTCGCACGCGTCGTACATCGATTGGTACCGCCCGATGAACTCCGAGGTTAAAGAATCGCAGCCTGTTTCTTTGACGCAGTCATCGACCTCAGCCGCTAGCAAATTGATCTCCTCGATTTGAAGCGCGAGCTCATCCGCTTCCCTTTTCACTTGCGTTTCGCGCAAAGCAGCGCCCGCCGCTAAGCGCTGCGTGGTTTCATTCGCGGCCGAGGCTATTTCCCGGGAAAACACATCACGCACGTTTTCCATCTCCACCGCCTTGGCCCTTACCCTCCCCAAGTCGTGCAACAACCTGTCCCTCTTCGCAAACAACGCGCCATGCACGGCGTAGTGCAACGTGCGCTTGCAGTTCTGCGCGTACGCGCGCATGTGATCTGAGGACGGGGAGACGTCGAAGGGGGGGGCCGCGTCTGTCGTGTCGTGTTGAAGGGAAGGCCGAAACGACGTGCTTTCCGGAAAGAATTCGGCGTGCGCGAACGCGCGGTACCGCGCCTCCGGCGCGACGGGGACGCCTCGGACCGACGCCATCGGCGCCGTTTCACAGACGCGGCGACGGGCGAGACACCGCGGTGACGACGCGCGTCGAGATGTGATGAGTGGACCTGGTTTGGGGACGGGAGAAGGGTGGCGGAAACACAAATGAAAACACAACGAACAACGGTCATCAAGTGCAGCTTGACTCCTTTTGGTGTTTTGAAGGCTTGTTAATTGTTGTCCTCTGAAGTAGTATCTTCAGTAGTATCTTCTCCCCTAAATCCCTCACCACCCCCCCTCCCTACGCAAGCCCGTATATCCGCCGGTACTTCGTTTCCAGAAAAGAGACGTACACGTTTGGGTCCAGTTTCGTGCCGGTCACGGCTTCGCAAAGCGCGTCCGCCGAGACAAACACGGAGCCGGTTTCGTGCACTTTCTGGTTGAGCCATTTTTTGGCGACCGAAAAGTCCCCGCCTTTGATCGATTCGTCGAATTTTGTGTGCCCAATCTCGGCTCGGCATGTTTCGTAAAACTGCACCGCGTACATCGCCCCTAACGTGTACGACGGGAAGTACCCGAAGCTCCCGTCGGACCAGTGGACGTCCTGCAGGACGCCTGTTTTGTCGGAGTCCGGGGTGACGCCTAACAGCTCATGCATTTTTTCATTCCACGCCTCTGGCAGGTCGTCCACTTTTAAGCTCCCGTCAAAAAGCGCCTTCTCAAGCTCGAACCGCAACACGACGTGCATGCTGTACGTCAGCTCGTCCGCGTCGACCCGGATCAAACCCGCTTTGGCTTTGTTGACGAATCGGAAAACGTCCTCGGCGGTGACGTTTTCGGTTTTCGTCACTGGAAAGCTTTCGTTTGGAAAAGAAAAGTGTCAGTATTCCGTAATGTGTACTGAGTATGAGTAAACAGTCAGAGTAATCGGGCCGAACAGTGCCTGGATTTGGGAAAGGCCCAATACGTACCTTTCGTGGAACAACCCCAAATTAGCCTCCCAGAACTCCAAGCTCTGACCCACGTACCGCTCCCAAAACAGGCTTTGCGATTCGTGAACGCCCATGGAAAGCGCCCGTTGTACCGGTAACCCGTCCTGGTCCCTGTTCAGCCCTTGTTCGTAAAGCGCGTGGCCGACTTCGTGGATCACGCCCTGATACGATGAAAAAGCAGAAAGTGTCAGTCTCGTATGGGCATTCAGGGAGGCGGAATGTGGTACATGGGAAATACTTACCATGGTGGCGTCCATGAAGTTGTCCGCGTCGTACCGCGTGGTGATGCGCACGTCGAAAGGCCCGCTTCCGCCGGTGAAAGGGTGCACGCTGGTATCAAACCGGCCAAACTCAAAGCTAAAGCCCATCTTCACCGCGATCGCGCGGCAGAAACGCTCCTGGGCGTGCTCAGGGAACGCCTGTAACGATTTATCAGTGAACACTTTGTGTTGTGTTAACTCGCCCGCCGCCAAAATGTCCTTGATCACGGGTGCCAGCTTCTCTCTCAAGCTGCCAAAGATTTCCTCCAGCCTCTCCGTGGTCATGCCTCGTTCGAACTGGTCTATCTGGTAGTCATAAACACTCTGCCCGTCAACCGCGCACACAGTGGCGAACTCCTTGCGCAGCTCCACGAGTTCCGTTAGGACCGGCGCGAACGACGCGAAGTCGTCGTTGTCCCGGGCTTTGTTCCAAGCAGAGTACCCTTTCGCGCCCAACGCCGCTTCCTTCGCTTTGAGCTCCGCGGGGACTTTAATCGCGTCGTCGTAGTCCCTTCTCGCGTCCCGGATGTTCGCCGCCCTGAATGCGCACCCCTCGCCTGACTTCATGGCCTCCGCCAGCGCAATCGCGTCGCCGTGCATGACAGACGTGGCTTCTCGGTGTTTCAACTCCGCCAAGGCTGCCTTTTGCCGCCCCCGCGCCTCCGCCGCGCCGTCAGGCATCATCACGAGCTCATCCCACTGAAGCGTGGCTTCCACGGCATCCAAATCAGCGAGCTTTCGCAGACGGGTAGTCAGCGCGTCGTACGCGGTGCAGGCGTCGCCGGTGAGGGGGGTGGATGACATGGATGACATGCTCCTCACGACCACGGCGGTTCGAAAAACGTTGCGCTTGGAAACTGCTCGGGTGTTGGGCCTTGTGATGACCGGGTGGGACGGCCTTCGGGGGGGTGTTACGGCTTTTTGACACGCGGACGACGCGACAGGTCGTCGCGACGAATTGACGACGATGCGGCGAAGCAGGGCGCGCATAGGGATGTGAGCGTCGAAGAGACGAGCGCGTAATCGAGAAAATGAGACATTTACCCGTCGACGAGGAAAACCGAAGATCTTCTTTCAAACGCGCGACACGTCATCGCTGCAAAAAAAGAGGTCCACTCGTCATCACCCGTTCTCGTGCCAGACCCAACGCGCGCATCAGCACGCGACGCGAGAGTCTTAACTCGTGACGTACCTCTCGACCACGGCGGTCAGGTAAGAGGTTCGACAACGAGGTCGAGAGTGCGGGTTTGTGACGACCGTCGGAATCGAGGTGACGTTTTTTTCAGTGCTGATAACAACATCCGAGGCGGATCTCACCGCGGTCGATACCCACCATGCGGTCCGCCTCTGTTGTCGTGAAGCGCGCGCTCACGCGCGGTGACCCCGTGTCCGTCACCAACGAGCTCACCAGAGAACTCTCTGGGAACGCGTCGCGCGTGTCGCCTGGGTTCGTGGGCGCGACTCGAGGCGCCCCTTCGAAGTTCTCGGGATGGGCGCCTCACGACGCCTCTGCTTTCGCATCTAGGGCGTCGTTCGGGGCGGGTAATCTCGGTCACAACGTTGTTTCTGCCGTTTCCAAGCTTGTCCCCACAGCACGAGCCGCCGCGCGAGCCACGCAACAGGACCTCGCGGCGTTGCGATCGCAGGCGCGTAGGTTCTCAAGCGAGGGGGGCAAGAAAGCGGGGGGGGGGTGGGAAAACTTTAAACCCAAAGCCGGGGGCGGGTCGGGGAAAGGCCCGAACAAGCCCAACAACAAGCCGGGCGACGACAAGTCCGGCAAGAAAAGCCAAAGCGGAGAAGGTTCAGGTAACTCAGGAGGTAACTCATCCGGCCGGAACGGGGACAAGAAAGACGGCGGCCCGAAAACCGTAGGCGAGCTCCTGGCTAACCCAAACGTCGCGAACGCGATCGGCACCGGTTTGTTGCTCGCGGCGGCTTCGCTGTTTCTGTCATCCGGAAGCGACGTTAGGGAGATTTCTTTTCAGGAGTTTAAGACGACCCTCCTGGAACAAGGCCTCGTGGCTAAAATAGAAGTCTCGAACAAAACACAGGCGAAGGTGTTCGTGCGCCAAGGGGGGGCGACCAGGGTGGCGCCCGGGGGGGGCGCTGACGCGTCCAGCGCGTCATCCGGTAGTTTCGGAAACGCCGTCAACGGATCCGACGGCGCTGCAGGTAAACTGATGTACGCGTTCAACATCGGGAGCTTGGATTCGTTCGAGCGGAAAATGGAAGAAGCGCAGGAGCTGTTGGGCATAGACTCCAACGATTTCGTCCCCGTCACATACCTCAACGAAGGTACGGCCTCCTGGGCTTTCCCAAATCCGGGGACACACTGTTTTATCTCTCAGCTGGTGACTGTTCGGACCGATTACTCTGACTGTTCAGACCGAAGCTGGTGACTGTTCAGACCGAATACCCTGACTGCTGTCCATGCATCGTCCAATACACGCCCAATAAATGGACTGACACTTTTCGTTCGGACAATCTCAGTCGCGTGGACCACCGAGCTAGCGAGGTTAGCCCCGACGCTTTTGTTGTTAGCGGGGTTCGTGTTTATTAACCGACGCATGGGGGGGATGAGCGGCATGGGCGGGATGGGCGGTGGTGGAGGAGGCGCAGGAGGCGCAGGAGGGATTTTCAACGTGGGCAAAGCCACGGTCACTACCCTTGATAAAAACGCAAAGAAAATCATGTTCAAGGACGTCGCCGGGTGCGACGAAGCCAAGGCTGAAATCATGGAGTTTGTCGATTTCCTGAAACACCCGAAAAAGTACGAGGATTTGGGCGCGAAGATCCCGCGCGGCGCGCTGCTTGTCGGGCCGCCTGGCACGGGCAAGACGCTTCTTGCGAAAGCCACTGCTGGGGAGTCCGGGGTGCCTTTCCTTTCCATTTCGGGAAGCGACTTCATGGAGATGTTCGTGGGCGTGGGCCCGTCCCGAGTCCGGGATTTGTTCGCGCAAGCCAGGGGACAGGTACGTATTGCGCGTTTCCCAAATCCTGACACACTGTTTGCCCATACAAGACTGACACTTTCTTTTATTTATCGTAAGGCGCCTTCCATTATTTTCATCGACGAGATCGACGCCATCGGGCGACAAAGAGGAAAAGGCGGCGGGTTCGGCGGGAACGACGAACGCGAAAACACCCTGAATCAGCTCCTGGTGGAGATGGACGGGTTCGGGTCCAAGGAGGGGGTTGTGGTGCTTGCTGGGACGAACAGGCCCGATATTCTGGACCGCGCGCTGATGCGCCCGGGTCGGTTCGACCGGCAAATCAGCGTGGACCGGCCCGACATCAAGGGCCGTGAGCAGATCTTCCGGGTGCACTTGGGAGGCATCAAGCTCGATGGTAAAATACCGCACTACAGCGAGCGGTTAGCCGCGCTTACACCTGGAATGACAGGCGCTGATATCGCCAACGTGGTGAACGAAGCCGCGCTGGTAGCGGCGAGGAAAGCCGCGACCAGCGTCAACCTTTCGCACTTCGAAGCCGCCGCCGATCGCGTCATCGCCGGGCTGGAAAAGAAAAACAAGGTCATCAGCAAAACGGAACGCAACACCGTGGCGTACCACGAAGCCGGCCACGCCGTGGTGGGGTGGATGCTGGAACACGCCGAGCCTTTGCTAAAAGTATCCATCGTCCCTCGAGGCGCCGCCGCGCTCGGGTTCGCGCAGTACCTGCCTAACGAAAACTTACTCATGACCACGCATCAGCTGACGGATATGATGTGCATGACCCTCGGTGGGCGCGCGGCGGAGGAAGTGATGCTTGGGAAGATCTCGACGGGCGCGCAGAACGACTTGGAGAAAGTCACCAAGATGGCCTACGCCAGGGTCGCGGTGTACGGCATGAACGAGAAGGTTGGGATGTTGAGCTTCCCGTCTGACGAAGGTAAGTATTTCCCAACCCAAATCCCGCCTCCCTGTGGAGGCCCGGTTACGGGTGACTGCTTGCTCAGGCCACGTTACGAAAGACTGACTCTTTCTTTGCTTGGTATCAGGGAGCTTCCAAAAGCCGTACTCACAGGACACCGCGCGGTTGATTGACGAAGAAGTCCGTTTGTTAGTCGCGGACGCGTACAAACGCACCGTCGCGCTGGTGCGGAAAGAAAAAGCCAAAGTCTCAGCCCTGGCGCTCGGTTTGCTCGACAAAGAGGTGCTGCAAAGACACGACCTGGTACAAATTTTAGGACAGAGACCTTGGAAGTACGAAGGACAGCAGAACATCGATATTCTGGACCAGGGGTTTAAAGGGGAGTTAGGGGAAGGCGCTGAGGTTGAGGACGCGGAGATTGTTTCTGATGATTCAGAAGTACCGGAAATTCCAGCCGGCGCAATTCCATCCGTCGCGAGTTGAACGTTCGTGTTATCCAGCTCTGACTATTTGCCCAGCCCTCATCTGTGTTTGAATTTAAGGGACTTTGTAAAACAATGCATAAAATTACAATCACTTCCGTTACACACTCGGCGTCGTGGCGTACTTCCCCGGCGGCGGCGGCGCTATGGCTCGCCCGAGCCACCCGAAAAACCCAGGCGGTTTTCTTTCCTCTTCGGATTCGGAGTCGCCGTTTTCGATTTTTGTTTTTCGCGGAGAAGCGCCGGCGTTGGCAACACCGCCTACGACCGCTTGACCCACACCGGTTTTCCTGATCTCGGAGTCGAATGAGCTGTTGTTGCTGCCGTTACCGTATCCGTTTCGTATCCGTTTCGTTACGGGAACCGGCGCCAGCTTGGTGGTCACGACGAGTTCGTCGAACCCCGTTTCCTCGTCCATCTCTCGGGAAAAAACATGCCCCACGCATTCACCGAGCACCAATTCCGCGGTCGTGAACACCACACACCCGTCCAACAAATGCCCTCCCACCACGTTGCCTTGGTAGTCCGCCAAGGATATGTGCAGATGACACCCGTGCCGGCTCACCGTGCCCGTCAAGCTGACAATCTCGAACCGCTCATCGAGGGACACGGTTTCGTTTCCCTTTGGATTATGTGTGCTGGTAGATGAATCCGCGTTCGCCAGCCGCAACGAAACCTTTTGCAGTGACCCGACGCACGTCAAAACGCACCCGGCTTCCAGTTTCGCGCCTTTGGCGTAAGAAACAAGACTCTTTCGCAAGTCCTGCCCGGGCGTCAGCCGGAACGCGTGGATCTCCATGCCCGCGGGACAAGTGAGCCGCGGGGACTGCGACTTTTCGTTTTGGGCCGACCGCGAAAAACTCAAGCGGCGTCGACCTCGGAACAAACAAAAAGTTGGTGAAAAGCCACGACTCCGACGTTTGCGGTGGCCGCAGAAGCGCGCACGCAACGGGTTTCGTGGCGCGCGAAGAATGGGAAACAAACGATGCTCGCACGGGAGGGAGAAGATACTGTGTGCGGAGTGCAGTCCTTGCCCCCACGGCAAGGTGAAGTACGGCTGTGCGATATGCAACCCTTGCCCCCACGGGAAGCGGAAAAACATGTGCGCACAGTGCAACCCCTATCCCCACGGCAAGGTGAAACGTAAGTGCGCGGCGTGCACCCCCTGCCCTCACGGCAAGCAGAAACGCAACTGCGCGACGTGCAACCCCTGCCTTCATGGCAAGCGGAAAGACAGCTGCGCAGCGTGCAGCCCCTGCCCCCACGGCAGGCTGAAACACGGCTGCAAGGACTGCAGCCCCTGCGCCCACGGCAGGGTGAAAAACGTCTGCGCGGCGTGCAACCCCTGCCCCCACGGCAAGCAGAAAAGCAACTGCGTGGCATGCAGCGGCTGCCCCCACGGCAAGCGGAAGACCAGGTGCGCGGAATGCAAAGCGGCACGCGCTGATCCACCGAGTTCGAAGCGGATCAAGCGCGAGCGTTCGGTTTCGCCCGAGATAAAACAAGAGCCCGAGATCAAGCAAGAGCCATTCACCATCCGCGGCTACTTCGGGTTTGGCGAGTAAGAAAGCGACTTTGATATAGCACTCAACGTTTTACGAAGAAGGAACGGCGCAAAACGCAAATATCATCACAACCTCGCGTCGCCGCGAAGAATCGCGAGAAACGTTTCCGCGTCGATCACGGTCACGCCTTTCTGTTCCGCGGCCAGTGCTTTCCGTCGCCCTGCGCCATCGCCCAGGACGAGTATATCAGTCTTTCCTGAAACCGCGGCTTGGGAAATACCCCCTGCCATTGTCACCGCCGCCGCCGCGTCCGTCCGGGTCATGTTCGGCACGCTCCCGGTCACGACGACTTTCTTCCCCTCAAAAGCGTTTGGTGAGATGTAACTCAAGGATTTGTTGCCTTCATTTCCACTCTCCTGGTACGCCTGTACCACCAGCCCTTCGTGAAGCAACAAATCCACAACCTCCACGTTTCCAGGTTCCGCCCAGAACTGACCCACCACCGCGGCGACCACCGGGCCGACGCCCTCGACGTCGGTCATGCGGCGGGCCGGTAGAGACTTTTCCGAAGACGTTTCCGAAGAAGTTTCGCTGACAGAAGTTTCCCCAATCAAGTCCGCGTCGGCATCACCCTTCCCACCAGCACTACCCTTACGTAACTCCCACTCCAACCCCGCGGCGACTCTAAACGCGTGTAACGTACCATATTCCTTCGCCAAAACCTTCGCGGTTTCCAGCCCCACGGTTGGAATCCCGAGGGCGTATAGGAAACGCGCCAGCGGAACGCCGCGAAGTTTCACCGTGTCCAGGGCGTCGAAAAGTTTGGACGTCGAGAGTTTTATTTTGCCCAAGTTTTTCCCCGACTGGTACCGCCAGAAAGGAGGGACCACTCGGGTGGTTGAGGCGTCACTTCTGGTCATTGCGACGCCGGTTCGATTCTCGGCATTGTCAGTGTTTTCCTCTCCTTTCGCGTGACCCTCACTGTTTGCCTGTAGCGAGCTTTCGTACCGCCGCCGCACGGTGAATAAATCGTTTGGCGTTTTTATCACCGCCTCGTCAAACAAACTTTGAATCGTGGCCTTGGCCAAACCGCCCACGTCGAGTGCGTCCCTTGACACGAAGTGAGAAATACGCTCCACCGCCTGCGCGGGACACCGCAACCCGCCCGTGCACCGGAGAATAGCGCCTGAAATGAAAAAGAAAGTGTCAGTCTCGTATGGGCAATCAGTCGTCTCTTAATGTGGTGATTGGGAAAGGCCCTTACCTTCGCTGTCTTGCGCGTTGAAAATCGGCGCTCGGCGCGCCGCGCTGCCGCACGAAGGACACTGGGTAGGCGGCGAGTATACAAAAAGGTTTGACCGAGTTGACAGAGTGCCTACGTCTCCATCTGATGCATCAACCGCACATAACTCGGTATCAGCCAACCCCACGACCCGCGGAATCACGTCCCCCGCGCGTTCCACCACCACCCAGGATCCGACTTTTAAGTTTTTCCGCGCGATGTCGGGAAAGTTGTGCAGCGTCGCCCTCGCGATCGTGGCGCCTCGCGATAAACAAAAGAAAGTGTCAGTATTGTATATCGCGATGTATGGATAGCAGTCACCAGCTTCGGTAAAATAGTGTGTCAGGATTGGGGTTGGGAAAGGCCCGTACCTCCCAAGTCCACGGGCGGTGACAAAACCGCCACCGGCGTCAGCGCGCCCGTTCGCCCTACTTGTATTTCGATCGCGTGTAACACCGTCACTCCGGTCGCCGCCGGGAACTTGTGCGCGGTGGCCCACCGAGGTGCCCTCGCGTCAGCGCCCAGTTTCTTTTGTAAAGAAACGCAATCCACTTTGTACACCACGCCGTCCACGGCGTACCCGAGGTCTTCGCGGCGGCGGTTCGATTCTCCATCAGTGGGTGAATTTTTCGGTTTATTTTCGCTCAAACGCGTGTGCGCGCCAAGCACGCTCCTGATGCCGTTGCCGGACGCGAGCGTGGGCACGGGAGTCAAACCGACACTACGCGCGAATTCCTTGAACTCGCTTTGCGACCGCCAAAAAAGTGACGGCGACGGCTCGTTTTTTTCAGAATTTTGACCAGATTCAGATTCCTCGTATTCCTCATCGCCAACAACAGCGCCCCACGCGTAGGTGATGAACCGCAACGGCCAGACCTCGGTTCCGTCGTGTGCACAGGTGCCACCAAGCTTACGCAACGCCCCAGCCACCGCGTTTCGAGGATTCCGAAACGGAACCAAACCGTTTTCGGTTCGTCTCGAGTTAACGGTTAAGAAGTCGTCGTCGGCGATAAACACCTCGCCACGAATTTCTATTTTTCTCGGAATCTTCTTTCCGCCGCCGACGTCGTTTAACTTTTCAGGAATCCCAAGCGCCCCAGCTAATTGCCGTGAAACGTCCTCCCCAGTGGTTCCGTCGCCCCTTGACACACAACGCACTAAAACCCCATCCACATAAGTCACTGACGCTGAGGCGCCGTCGATTTTTGGTTCGGCGATGAATTTGATTTCCAGCTCGTTTTTGTTTTTTTGATTTTTTTCCGCCGCCCCGGCCCGGGGTTGAACCGCCCCTCCAACATCAAACGCATCCTCGTCAAACCACTCCCCCCCCAGCGCCCTTCGCAGTTTCACCTCGAACCCGACCGCCTCGTCAACCGAAAACACGTTGGACAACGAAAGCATGGGGAGTTCGTGCGCGGCGCTTTCGTTGGCGGCGAGTTTTTTTTCATTTTTTTCGATATTTTCGTTCAATGTTTTTTCGGCAGATTCCTTTTTCTTCGCGACTACGGCGCCCACCCTTTTCGTGGGGCTATTTGCGGTAACAAGGGCTGGGTATGTACCCTCCAGCGCCTCTACCTTTACGCGCAGCTTGTCGTATGCCCCGTCCGATATCAATGGGTCCGCGTCGAGGTAATACGCCGCGTCGTGTTTTTCAATCTCGCTTTTTAAAACGGACCACTCGTCTTGTGCGGCTTTGGCGCCCAACCCCGATGCCCAGACCGCCGCATCGGACCTCCACGCCGCGGACGACTCGGTGGTGGCCTTTGCGAGAAGGTTGTCTCGGGCGCCACAGTTCCGCCGTGATGCGGATTTGTGTGCAAATGCGGTGCGGCGATGAAGCGCGGGGTGGGGGGGGCGACCATGACCCACGGTGGGTGGTGTGTTCCATTTGCCATGGGGAACGAAACAGGACGAACTCGCCCTCCCCACGTTCGGAGACGCCATGCCGCGAATACTGCCCCCGGTGAAAACAAAATCCGTCCCAGCACCGAAGAGCGTCCCAAGAAACGCGTGTGTGGACCGCACACAGGCTCGCATGAAGTGACCCGCGCGCCTGCTGTCGGGGCAGGCGCGGGCGCCGATGTGAGGTGGTCGGGGAAATGGAAGCCTAACTTTTTGGCTGAACAGAGAAAAATATGACGAGTTTGAGTCCGATTTTCGTGACGTTTCGAGGACACCACGCGAGACGGCTGCATGGACGCTACTTCAACCTGCGCGCGTCGTGAATCCTTCCTCGCGTGCTCGTACGATGTCCGCCTCGCTCGCGAACGCCACACCATGTTTATGGTTTGCAGTTGCCAGAGCACACCGCAGCGCTGGGAGGCGTGATGACGTAGCCCGTTTTCGAGGCTGTTGTTCTCCGTCCACGTTGACAAAATTGGTCTTGTCAAACGCGCGGCGCATCCGCACGCACGCCACCTCCGACGACGCGCCCGAGGCTGATTTAAACGCGACCGCCAACGCGAAAGACGCGCAGGTTTGGATCGACAATTGGAAGAACACGCAAGGTGACGCAGACGTAGGAGACGTGGTAGATGACGTACTAGAAGTTCTGGCCGAAGTAGACGAAGTACTTGAAGTACTAGTAGATGACGCACAAGAAGTACTTGAAGTACTCGAAGAAGTCCTAGAAGAAGTCCCCGAAGTACTACCCGAAGCACTAGAAGCACTACTAGAAGTACCAGGAGCACTACTCGAAGCACTAGTGGCAGATGCAGATGCAGATGACTTAGTGTCAGATGAAGATGCGGATGCTGTTGTATCACAAGATTCCACCGACGAAATCGGTATCACATCAGACGACGTTGTGTCAGATTCCGATGCAGATGATGCGTCAAACGAACCCACGGACGAAAAAAATGACACATCATACGCCGACCCGGTTCTCGCCGCCGCCGCGGCTCTGGAGTCATCGTTAGACGCGACCGCGATGGATGCTTTAATCGAGAATGCGACTTCAAGAGAGGAGACTGAAAAGTCGTGGTTGAATTCCAGCGCTACGGACATAAAATCAAACGTGTTAAACGCGGTATCCTGCACGCAAAGGGGCGTTGCCGATTCCGGACAAACGAAACGAGCCGAGATCAACGAACTCGTCGTGGCTTTGGAAGCGATGAACCGAATTGAAGCGCCTGCTGATTTCTTCGATATCAACAACAAAACACCCCTGCGAGGCGACTGGCGCCTTCTCTACACGGACGACAGGCGGACGTTACTCGTGTTAGCCGCGAACGGGCTGCCTGGGGTGTCCGTTGGTGAGATGCGGCAAACGCTTTCGTCGTCTTCGTCAAATAAAGACGCAATAATATGCGTGACGAAAATTAACTTCCAAGCGCCGTTAATTGAAACGAGCTCTTTCGTCACCGCTTCGCTAGTACAAGTCTCCCCGAAACGCCTCAGCGCGAGCGTCACGGAAACCGGGGTTTGCGATACCAAAATAGTGGACAGCGTGTCGCAGTACATCGGGGTACCGATGTCGATTGACGTGCTCGGGAACTCGTTGGAAACGCCCGAGGAAATAGGCGCGGCGGTTGATCAATTTCGGCAAAACGTTCAAGGCGTGTTACAGGGAGCTCTCGACTCCGCCACCGGCGTCGTGAACGCGGATGGGAACAAAATCGCCCTTCCCGTCCCCGACAACTTCCCCGGAGCGAAGTCGTGGATACTCACCACGTACGTGGACGACACCGCGCGCGTGGCGCGGGGAGAGGGAGGAGCCGTTTACGTGTTCGAGAGAGTTTAGAAAGACGAAAGTCTTTAGTCATTTATACTTCAGTCTGTGTAACAACGCGTTTGCGAGCGCGTTTAAACGTAAGTGCCTCGTCTACTCGGCAAACCCAAAGTAGCCGCTAATCGTGAACGGCTCTTGCTTGATCTCGGGCTCCTGCTTGATCTCGGGTTCGGGCTTGTCCTCGAGCGAACTTGACCGCTCGCGTTTGACCCACTTTGACCTCGTGGAGCCGCGCGTACCGTTTTGCACGCCGCGCACCTGCTCTTCTGCTTGCTGTGAGGGCAGTTGTTGCTGCACACTGCGCAACTGCTTTTCAGCTTGTCGTGGGGGCAAGGGGCGCACACCGCGCAACTGTTTTTCAGCTTGCCATGGGGGCAGGGGGTGCACGTCGCGCAGAACCTTTTCACCTTGCCGTGCGGACAGGGGTTGCACTTCGCGCAGTCGTCTTTCCGCTTGCCGTGAGAGCAGGGGTTGCAAGGCGCGCAGCTCTTCTTCAGCTTCCCGTGCGGGCAGGGGTTGCACTGCGCGCAGTGCTGTTTCACGTTGCCGTGGGGACACGGGTTACACTCCTTGCAGGTGTGTTTCCGCCTTCCGTGCGGGCACCGCTTATGTGCCTCCATCATTCACCTCCGCGCGCACTTACGTGTGCACTCCGCGCGCCACGCCGGGGGAAGATAAGACCGTCGTAGCTTTTCCAGGCGAACGTTTCGTCCCAGAAACATGGATAAAAACAAAAACAGATTGGCTTTGGGTTTCTCACTCTCCTAATTATTTCATCAAACTACCTCAAACACTCCCTTCCCCCTTCCCCGGATCGAACCGCAGTTCCTTGGGCACGTGCGTGTCGTCGTCCTCCAGCACAGCCCTGGCTACGATTTCGCCCAGCATGCCGTGGTACACCAGCCCGCGCGCGCCGAGCCCGCCGACGTACCACCGCGTTTGTTTCGTCTCAGTGTGTTTCGAGTCGTGATTTTTCTCACCGCCGTCGTCGCCATGAGTTGGTAAGATCCTCCCCACTAACGGCAACGACCCGAGGTTCGATCTCGGCGGGTTCGCGCGGACGCCGTATCTCGTGGTGTCAACGACCCAGCTGTGTGCATCCCCGAGCGGGGGGTAAATCTGGGAGGCTTTGTGAACTAAATCAACACCGGCGGAACGCGCTTGTTTTTGTCGGTCACTTTTTTCATTCGATTCACTCGACGCGTTGGATTCGTCATTGGACTCGTCGTCATTAAACTCCACAACCCCCGCGTTGCGCGCATCACACACGGTCGCGCCGTAATCCTTCGTGGTACCCACGAGCAGCCGCTGCGGGCCGAGTGGGGCTATGTAGGGCGACCCCAAAATCCCAGGCGCGCCGGCTGGCCACGATTTACTACTCGAGTTTTGTGTTTCAGTATCGTCGTCGTCAACAAAACTCGAAACCGCGGGTACCATCTCCACCACGTGCCCCCCTTGCAGCTTCGTGGGTAACTTGTCCCCACCGAGTTCCGAAATCGACCCCGCGCCCGCGCCGCACGCGACGACCACGGCGTGGAACTTTTGCAGCTCGCAATCGTCCTGTAAACTGGCGACGGTTCGTATCTCAATCGACGCGCCGCACCCGTCTGGGGTTTCGTCACCGAACGCCAACAACCTTGTCGCGTCCCACAGCGAGCATAAATACCGCGCGGTGTCGAGCACCACGCCTTCGGGGACGTAAAGACCGGCGGTGGCTTTGTTGTTTTCTTGAGTCGTTTCGTCCGTCGTGTGTTGTTCTTTCTCAAACGCAATCGCATCCGCCACTTCAATCGGGACGCTTATTCCAGGCACCAGTGTTTTTAACCCATAAACGTCCACGGCCACACCCCGCCCTCCCATGTCATACGCACCGCCACAGTGCTTCGCCAAGTCGAGCGCCTGTTTCCAATCCCGAGCCGGACGACACACGCCGGCGCGGTACCCCACGGCTTGGCCTCGGTGTTTTGTTTCTTTTGACGTACCATTCTTTTTTTCAAGGAACGCATCCAACTCAACATCGCGCTTCAACAACACGTCGCCGGATTCCATCACGGCCTCCGCCGCTTCCGCCGCCGCTACCAACGCCAAGGTCGCCTCAACCCCCTCCACGCCTCGCCAAATCAGCTTGCCCCTCGGCGTGTACGGGTGCAACAACCCAGCCGCCACGCCGCTCGCGCCGCCCGCGATTGCCTTTTCGTCGATAAGAGTTATCGTCACGGGGCCGAAAGAATGTTGATTCTCCGATGTGTCATTTGTCTCGGTGGTCTCGGCATGCTTCTCCGCGACGTACTTGAACACGTGATACGCGATGGCCACACCGGCGAAGCCGGCGCCTATGATGGCTATGTTTGTAGGCGCCGTGGCCAAGCCGGTTTCGGCATCACCTCTGGATTGTTCGGGACAAGCAAGAGTGCATGTTGGGGAGGCGTTTGATGGATGACGAAACGCGCGTCGCCGCCTCGCGGAAAGCGTGGGCACTTTATTTTTGCACGCAACATGAGTCGCGGTTTCGAAACCCCTACCCTGACGTGCCCCACCCGGACGCGCCGCCCAGACCGCCGCCGACGTCGACACCGACGTCGACGCGAGCGAATACATGCGGGCGCGACAACCCGCGGGCACCGGGGAGTGGCAGAGGTGTTTGGTCTGTGCGAGACGAAGAGGAGATTTTCTGATGACACTACGAAAAGTGCAGCAGAAGATCCTCGGATGACGAAAACCCCACTCAATATCCATCCGTCGTTCTCGGTCTCGTGCCTCCGGACTCCGGGAGTTCCCGCACAGTGCCCTTCGCGCGGCGTCGCGACGCTCTGTGCCTCGGATCGTGCCCGGTATCGTCGCGGAGGTGGGTAGCCGAGTGGAGTGGGTGTGGCGCGGACGAGGGTGGGGGACGAGGAGGCGGGGAAGGCTGGGTGAAATCTGGTTAAGAAACTACCTGTCGCGCCGTCGTCGGCATGTCCCGACCGATGGGGTGGTGTGTGTTGCCTCAACCCAGTGGGTGGTCCGTTTCGGTATCCTCAGCACGAGGGCTACGCAGCGGGCGTACACATGGCAGAAATGCAACGCCATCCTGCACCGCCAAACCGGTGGTGACCCCGCTGGCGTACCACGCGAGGTCCGCACGACGCGGCAGGCGCGCCAATCGAAGACCTCGTTTGTCCCCCGACGACCGCGTAGACGCCGCGGTCACGGTTCGGGTGAAGCGTGACTGCCCCGGGGATTTGAGAGTAGGGTTGATAGGGGACGGCACGGGGGGGGTCCTTGGGAAGTGGGACAGCAGTAAGGTGGCCCCGATGCGACGAGGGAAAGACGACGTCGTGACGTGGGAGTGGGTTCTGGTGGTGCCCATCGGCACGAAGTTCGAGTTCAAATTAGTCACCGTGGACCCGGGCGACGCGGTCGTTGAGTGGAGCCAGGGCCCGGCAATCGAAGTTGAGGTTCCGAACGGGTGCTCGCAGGTGGACGTTTCCGTTGACTGGCCAACCAGGCACAACCGGGACGGGAAACAAAACGGAGCTTCCGATTTTCCAATCTCGGTGCGCCAAATAACCACGGTGGAAAAAGCGCTGCACGAGTACCGCGTGGAGGTACGGCCTTGCGCGTTTCCTGAATCCGACACACACTGTTTTATCTCTCAGCTGGTGACTGCTCGGACCGATTACGGTGACTGTTGTCCATACATCGTCCAATACACGCCCAACACAAGACGTTAACCACTTTTCTTTCGCAATCGCAGACGGGCGGGGCGTGGCTGGCGTACGGCACGAAGTCGGACGAGGACGTGGATGGCGACGGGGGGGATACCGACGACGAGGTTTCTGACGAGGATATACATGGCGTGGAAACAGGAAACCCGAGGTACGACTCGCGAGGCGCGCTGCGGCGACCGCTCGTGTCGGTAAATAAGCCAGACGCAGACGCGTCGGGGCGCGGAGACGACGGAGGGACGAACAGCGGCGCGACGACCCTCCGCGGCCAAACAACCAACGAAAATACCAGGCTCGTGGTCGACGCCATCCACGCGGTGGGTAGTACGTCTGACGACGGCGACGTAACGTTTTCGGTCGATGAATCCGCCGACGACGACACCGGTTTTTTCGCCGACGAAACCTTCGATGAAGGCGACGAAAAACAAGCAACCGATGACGACGATACTTCGCAAGAAACCACCGAAGCCCGCACCGCGGCCGGGTACAAGCTCGGGTCGCACCTGGACAACATGCAGGGAGGCAAGAAAACCGAACTCGTGGTGAACGCGGCGAACGCGGCGGAGGTTGGCATCAGGGTCGGGGTGGTGGAGGACGGGGCGTTAGTCGAGACTTGGTACGAAGCCAGGGCCGGGCCCGGAGAGGGCATGCGGGTAGGTGACGTGTATCTTGGAGTCGTGGCGAAAGTCATTGGGGGCATGCAGGGGGTTCTTGTGGACGTGACTGGGAAAGGACCGCCGTTCGCGCTGATGCAAAAAGGTGTGGACGAACCCGCGCTTGCGTGGCGGAAAGCGGATGAACTTTACGAAAGGGAGGTAGCGGCGGAGATTGAGACGCTGCGGGAGATGGAAATGGCTGGAAATACCTCTAGGGATACCTCTGGGGATACGGCTGGAAATACCAGCGGGGATTCGTCGGATGGGGAGACTACCGGGGATACCCTCGAAACCGGGGACGACGACTCCGACTCCGCCTCCGCGGCGCGCAGAATCGAGCGTTTGGAACGCAAAGCGAGGAATTCGTCGTCCACGGAAACGAAACTCGGCGGGCGGTGGGCGGACGCGTGGGCGGAGGGCGTGGGGGTGAGCGACAGTTTCGATGTTGGCACCTTGCAAGGGATCGACGGGGGGTCGCGTGGCCGCCACGCTTCAGTGGCGATGAGGCTGGATGGCGTCAAGGTGGATGACGGCGACGACGACGAAACAGATGACGCGATTGACGGCGCGACTCTAAATGCGACGGTTGTTTCCTCTTCCGACCCCGACCCCGACCCCGACCAGGTTGATGCCAAGTACCGCAAACACAAGACATCGCGAAACGGTGGCACTGTTACCAGAAACGGTTCCGTTACAGACGCATCACACGACCACCCGGTGCCTCAAAAAGCAGCGCACCACGGGTGGGCGCCGTGGCGACGCGGCGGCGGCGTCCCGGCGGTTGATTTGGGCGACGCGGGTGATGACGCGGAGGATGACGCGGCCGCACACGAC
>Ga0115007_10000377_pt1 | contig 29370 bp, 31 predicted proteins | sample ArcOceMetagenome_2_FD_87166 | JGI IMG/M metagenome (GOLD analysis project Ga0115007, IMG submission 87166) | Marine eukaryotic phytoplankton communities from Arctic Ocean - Arctic Ocean ARC135M Metagenome | ecosystem: Environmental > Aquatic > Marine > Oceanic | place: Arctic Ocean | collected...
TAAAATTGCTAAACACGAGAACAAAGTAAAAAATCTGAAAAAGATGCTAAAAAAAGCGAAGTAAGATCTATCGCTATGTAAGCGCCCTGCTTCGAGCGCTTACTATGTCAAAGGGCGCCTATCGTAGCTGCCCTTTTTCATTTATAGCGTACCTCTATTGACATAAGTTCTTACTAAAAAACTCTATCTATAGAAGCCTAAACACCGCTGAGGTTTACCCCTCATAAACGGCTTAATCTCGGAAATTATTGTATTGGAGTGGCATATCAATATCGGAATCTTTCAGTAGAGCCATCGTTTGCTGCAAATCATCCCGCTTTTTGCCTGTTACTCGTACCTTCTCACCCTGAATCTGCGCTTGCACTTTTAGCTTACTTTCTTTAATGAGCTTAGTGATTTTTTTACAAATGGGCTGATCAAGTCCTTGCTTTAACGACAACTCTTGACGCGCTTTCACACCCGATAAGTCGGGGTCCTTCTCTTCTATACATTTAATATCAATGCTGCGAGCAATCAACTTAGCGTAAATGATATCTATCAACTGGCGTAGTTGAAAATCAACTTCGGCTTCAAGCATAACACTGTCACCTTTTTGCTCTATGCTGGCAGCAACGCCTTTAAAATCATAACGGGTTTCTAACTCACGCTTAGCTTGATCAACCGCATTGGTGACTTCGTGCTTATCAAGCTCAGATACAATATCAAACGATGGCATATTCTGCTCCTTAACTATTTGGCGCTATTTTAACGAACCTGTTATAGGTTTTCATCTATCTAATACTACCGCTATCATAGCGAGATCATCCTCAGACCAAAAAGATCTCTGAAACCATGCAATGGCATATAATAGGCGCAGGCGCAATTGGGTGCTTATGGGCACATAACTTAACCCAAGTAGGCTTTGCTGTCCGCCTTATCCTCAGAAATGAGCAGCGACTCATCGAGTACCAAGCGACAGACGGTATCCGTTATACCGATATGGAATCAAAAACACGAGAGTCTGCGCCCGAAGCTGAACTTGCCTGTAACGATTCTCCTATCACCCATCTATTGGTTACCACTAAAGCATTCTCAACAAAAGAAGCCGTCTCGTCAGTAAAACACCGCCTACAAAAAAACGCCCACATTGTTTTATTACAAAATGGCATGGGGCAACACGAAGAAGTGAGTGCTCTCTTACCCCACTGCAAGATATGGGCAGCGGTTAGCACCGACGGAGTCTATTTAGATACCCCTTTTAGGGTCGTTCGCGCCGGGCAAGGGGAAACGGTACTTGGTCAGTTTTTACAACCTAATCAAGAAAATGACTTAACTCCTTTGCTGCCTAAGAGTATAGGCGACCTAACGCTGACACATAGCAACAATGTTGCTCTTTATTTATGGCGAAAGCTGGCTATTAATGCAGCTATAAACCCTCTAACAGCACTGTTAGGCTGCAAAAACGGTGAGCTTACCGCGTCACTCGAATATCGAAATAAAGTGATTAATCTCTGTGATGAAATCGAGGCTGTCGCTTCGCACTTAAAGCAGCCCTTATTCGATCAAATATTAAGTGAGCAAGTATTCCTAATAGCCAATTTAACGGCCAATAATTTCTCATCAATGCATCAAGATGTTCTACATCAACGTAAAACTGAGATTGATTATATCAATGGCTATTTACAGTCTAAAGCATTGAGTATCGACCTAGACTGCCCACTGAATGACCAACTCATTAACGACATTCGAGCGAGAGCACTCGCATAAACTAGGAGCCACTATGGCTGATAGATTGACTAAAATTTATACCCGTACGGGTGACACCGGTACAACAGGGCTAGCTAACGGCCAACGTATCTCAAAAAGTGCAGCGCGCATCGACACATTGGGCAACATTGACGAATTAAATTCAGTCATTGGATTACTGCTATGCGATTTATCAAACGAGCACTCAATGATCCAAATACTGGAACGTATTCAGCATGATCTTTTCGACCTAGGCGGAGAGCTCGCTATGGCTGATCCAAGTTACATTGCGATTACTGACGCGACCATTACTCGGTTAGAGGCAGAGCTAGACGCCATCAATTGTCACTTACCGCCACTGAAAGAGTTCATCTTGCCTGGGGGCAATAAAGCTGCATCTCACTGCCACTTAGCACGCAGTATTTGCAGAAGGGCCGAGCGCAGTATAATTACAATGAATCAAGAAGAAGAGACAGCTGCTAACACAGGCAATCGATATTTAAATAGACTGTCCGATTTGTTGTTTGTTGCAGCGCGTAGTTTAGCGCGTGAAGATGGCGGACAAGAAATATTTTGGAAACCTGCCCAAGCGCGTTAAAAAATAAGCCTGCGAAAGCAGGCCTATACCTACATCACTATTACTTAGACGCTTTTCGCTTACGAGCGCCAAACGCTAACAAGCCAAGCCCCATCAAAGCCAATGTACCCGGAACAGGAACAGCTGACGGTGGCGTAACAACAGCGGCATCATCGACAAAGTAAGTTACTGTGTATGTGCCTGTTGCTGTAGTCACCTGATCACTTGATACGTTACCACCCAATTGGGTTAAATCAAGCTGGCCAAACGCTGATAAATCAACATCAAAAGTACCTGGACCTGAAAAAGCTAGAAGATCAGCGGCATCAGTTGAATCCCAAGAAGCCGTATCTTCACCTGTTAGTGGACCAACAACAACGGTAGTGCCTGCAGCAACCAACTGACCAGGGAGGGAGCCGCCAAATGCATCAGCAGGAGAAACGTCTAATGTCATAGTGGCGCCAGTAGCAGTATTACTTGCCATTACTAACGCACCAGCTTCACCGCTAACATAGGTATCAGTCGCTGACGTGAACGTAATAGAAGTTTCTACATCACCGTATAAAGAAAGCACAACCATTTCTAGTGCCTTACCACTTTCAAGAGATGGATCATATAAATCAAATGTAAAAGATTGTGTCCAAACTGTTAGGTCATTATAAGTTTGAGACTGAGACTGAACTTCCATTAACGCTGCAGAAGCTGACATAGCCGTAACAGATAGCACTGCCGCCGCTAATGATTTTTTAATCAGGGACATAGTAAAACTCCTTGTGTTTTTCAATAAGACTTCCTGTCATGGAAAGTCTTTATACTAGATAGCAAGGAATAGGCCAACCGCGAAAATATGATTAATTACAGCAAGATAACGATAAATTCGTCTTTAAAAAAGAACACTTTATTAATAAAAGTGAACTCTACATAAATAGCAAAGCGTTATGATATTAGCGAACGCTTACATGTAAATATAACCGACACTCTGTCTTGAACAATTTAAAACTGTTAGCAAAAGAAGATAAGCAAAATTAACTCAACATTAATATTGGAAACAAAGGACTTATATAGGAGACTAGTTAATATTGAGTTAATAAAAAATCAACTTACTTATGTAAAATAATCAAACACTAAACTCATTACATACTAATGCGACACTGCATTAATGTAGCAAACTACACACCACCTCCATCCCTTCCAACATCCTTAAGGTAGGACGAGAAATCAAATCCGCATCTACGGTAAATAATCGCTCAGTTTTAACAGCCGCGATTTCCGGCCACGCTTCCCAGCGCTCTTTCCAGTGGGCCGAAAGCCCTTGAGTCGGCGCTAGAATAATATCAGGGTTAAGTAGTACGACATTCTCCACACTGGTTTGCGGTACGACTTCTACTGATTGAGCAAACAAGTTAACTCCCCCACACCGCTCAATTATTTCGCTAATCGGCTGCAAATGATTAGCTGTCATTAATGGAGACTCCCACAATTGGAAAAAAACACGTGGCTTCACTTGTTTTGGATCAATTGATAATTGCGCTACCCGTTGCGAAAACTGCTGTGCTAACTGACTGGCTTTTGCTTCTGTACCCGTCAACGTCCCGAGATGAAGCAATGCCCGAGGGACACTATTTAGACCTTGAGTATCTGATCGGTATACCTGTATTCCCATTTGCTCTAGACCAAGCAACAATTCAGGTGAATTACCACTTTCCCACGCGATGACCAAGTCTGGTTGCAATGCGACCACTGCCTCAATACTAACGTCATCGCTTCGACCCAGTCGAGGGATAGAAAGTGCCTGCTGGGGGTAATCGCTATACTCCACCGTTGCAATAATCCGATCACCAATACCCAAGGAATAGAGTAATTCGGTTGCATGAGGAGCCAAGGTGATAATTCTTTGAGCGGAGTCGGAGCTACCATAGACGACTGACGATAAGAAGATTAATACATACACAGAGAAAAAGCGGATCAATCTTTTCAAAAGAGGCTCACAAAACAATCAATAGTTGCATTATAGAAAAATGGTTTAGAACATGTGATTAATCCCTTGTAGGTAGCTCGTTTATAATGAGCTACCTACAAGGAAAGTACTATCAGCGACAGAAAATCATTTCTAGCAACGTTGGCTAGCGGCTGTTAGTCAACTTGACCAATGTGCGCCCACGCACTTGCCCTTTTATGATCTTTTCTGCATACGCCGGCACTTCTTCTAGCGAAATGGTTTGGCTCATTTCAGCAAGATCTTCACTCGAAAGCAGCTGTTGTAATCGCTGCCACGCGATTGTACGCCGTGTCTTAGGACACATCACCGAATCAACACCTTGCAATCGAACATTACGTAAAATAAACGGCATGACCGTCGATGGAAGTTTATACCCTCCCGCTAACCCGCACGCGGCTACCGCACCACCGTACTGTGTCTCCGCTAGAATTCTAGCTAAAATCGTATCACCTACTGTATCAATGGCACCTGCCCACAGTTGCTTCTCTAACGGCTTCGCTGGTTCTTGCATCGATTCGCGACTGATTACACGGCTTGCACCTATAGAGATCAGATAATCTTTTGTATCTGCTCGACCCGTTATAGCAACCGCCTTATAGTTCAGCGCAGCTAATAGCCTCAAAGCAATTGAACCAACGCCCCCGGCAGCACCCGATACAACAATTTCACCCGATTCAGGTGTAACACCCGCCTCTTCCAACGCCATCACACACAGCATGGCGGTGAGTCCTGCCGTACCTATAACCATAGCATCATGACTCGTCATGCCTTTAGGTAAGGGTACACACCACTCTGATTTCAGACGGGCTTTCTCTGATAATCCTCCCCAAAAACGCTCACCGACACTCCAGCCCGTCATGATGATCGAGTCCCCCACGCTTAACTCTGCAGAGCTGCTTTCAACAACCGTTCCCGCCAAGTCGATACCTGGAACCATTGGAAACTGAGAAACAATGCGGCCAGCACCTGTAATAGCCAAACCGTCTTTATAGTTAATCGATGAGTAATCGACATCGACAAGTATGGGCTCATCAGGTAACTCACTTACCTCAAGGTCACGGACTGTGGCAACTGTCTTTCCGTCAACTTGATCTAACACAAGCGCCTTAAACATAACCTGCTCCTTTTTTAGATTTATTTGGCTAAACAACTGACTCAAACTCTATTCGTCTTACAAATTAACAATTAAGATACCCCCTGATTCTGCTATTTGTAAAGCAAATTAACAAATAACAGAAAGTATGAAATACTGATCATCGCCTACCTAAGCACACACGAGCAATACTTTGAAAGAAATACCTTTTAACCCTGTCAGCACCCAAAGCCTATCGCGGCAAATTGCCGATCAGATAAGGAATGCCATTCTAGACGGTTCACTACAAGCTAATGACCGATTACCGACTGAAGACGAGCTCGCTCAACGCTTCAACGTATCCCGTCCAACAATACGAGAAGCATTAAAAAGGCTTGCTGCGCAAAATCTCGTCCGCTCTAAACGTGGGCCCACTGGTGGGACCTTCATTCAGAAGCCAGACTTGATAGCCCTTAGTGAATCACTTGCAAGTACAACAACCCTGCTAGTGGGGTTTGAAAGTTTTTCGGGGGATGAAATAACACAAACCCGATTAGAAATGGAGCAGGTCTGCGCTAGGCTAGCCGCTAAACACCGACAAGATGATGATATAAAGCAGCTTGAGGTAACCCTTGCTGAGCAAGCGGACAGCTCAATGAACGCAGAGAGCTTATGCAGCTCGGACGTGCGTTTTCATCGCCAAATTGCGAATGCTACAGGCAATAAAATGATGAGCTATTTAATGTCTAGTGTTATCGAAGCATTGCAACCAGCGGCGAATCTAGCGGCATTTAGGCACCGTTCACACACCATCATTTATGATCAACATCGACGTTTACTGGATGCGATTATCAACAAAAATGAGACTGAGGCCGTATCCGTAATGACAGAGCAAGTAAACTATATGGCAGAGCAATTGTCTGATGCCAAAGAATCGTATAAACGAAGCAGTCAATCATAGTACTCGCACCAATAAGCCTTATGGGCATTACTGTACTTTTGATTTATGCTACAAGTCATTCATTTAATTAGCATGCCAATGAGGAATAACGGTGGAAGATAATACACTTTGGATTTTTAGCATTATCGCGCTCGTGATCGGCGCTTTGATCGGCTTTTTAGTAGGACGCTCTGGCGGCCGCAATGTTAAACAGCAAGAACTCGGTCAAGTGCAAGAAGAGCTCGAGAGCTACAAAAAACAAGTATCAGGCCACTTTGAGGAAACAGCGGATCTCGTCAATAAAATGACTGAATCTTACCGTGATGTTTACAAACATCTCGCTACGAGTGCGACAACCCTGTGCGATGCAACGACTGCCGCAGCCATCACTTCTACTCTGGTACCGCAACTAACCGAAGCCAAAGAAGTAGAGCTAGACAACGAAGCCGTCGAAGAAGCCCCACTATCCGCCAAGGAAGAAGGTGTAGAAGCACCACGTGATTACGCGCCTAAGAAGCCTGACCAAGAAGGCACCCTTTCTGAAGGCTACGGTTTAAAAGACCCAAAAACAGCTACCCCAGAAACTGAAGAAACAGTTTCAGCCGTAGAAACAGCTGAAACAAAAGTGGAAAAAAGCCTATAAAACCGCTCAATCCAACTTTCTTTCTACAGTCACATAAAAAAGCCTCATTTGAGGCTTTTTTATGTCGGATTATCTAATTCGATATAGCGATGTTCAATATCAAATCTTTTCGATAAATGCTCACCTAAGGCTTGCACACCATAGCGCTCCGTTGCGTGATGGCCTGCTGCAAAGTATTCGATGCCCATCTCTTTCGCAAAATGGTAGGTAGGCTCCGACACTTCTCCGGAAATATAAGCATCGACACCAGCAGCAAGGGCTTTATCAATATAACCTTGTGCGCCTCCCGTACACCACGCTACTTTTTTAATGGCACGATCAATGCCTTGAATATATAAAGGCTCGCGCCCTAACGCTTGAGCTAACTGGGCCGCTAAGGCTTGCCCCGACATAGGCGTGCTTAACTCACCAACCATACCGATAGCACGCCCTAAGGGGCCATCTAAGCCTTCGGTGATTATCCACCCCATACGCTTGGCAAGCGTGGCGTTATTACCTAATTCTGGATGTGCATCCAGTGGCAAGTGATACCCTAACAAACTGATATCATGTGTTAATAATGTCTTGAGGCGTTGTTTTTTCATCCCGGTAACGCGCTCGTCTTCACCCCGCCAGAAATAACCATGATGGACTAACACTAAGTCTGCATCATACTTAACAGCCACATCTAATAACGCCTGAGAAGCCGTAACCCCACTAATGATTCGACGAACGGTTGAAGCGCCCTCCACCTGTAATCCATTAGGGCAGTAATCCTTAAACTCTTTTACGTTTAACAATTCTTCACAATATTTGACCAGACTTGTTAACGAAACTGACATAAAATGAACTCCACATTAGCCACGATGATTCAGTAAACGTATAATTCTACGTGTTCCTTTTTTTTACACCAGTTTTCCGGATATATTCATGCGTAATTTCAGCTTTCTTGGCTGGCCAATTGTTACAGGTGTGCTGATAGCTGTTATTTTATTACAGTTTTTCCCTAACCTACTGGCTCCGCCCGTTACCACCGTAGAAATAAAAGAAACACAATTACCGACCGCCTTAATAAGTCAAGGCTTAGGGAATGGCCCCGTCTCGTATTCTGATGCTGTGCAAAAAGCAGCACCTGCCGTTGTTAACATCTATTCCAGCAAAAAAGTCGAACAACAGGATGATGGAGCGCGGGCCGACGACCCTCTTTTCCGGCGCTTTTATAATAACGGTGACCAACCTCAGCGCCAGCGCGTACGCTCTAGTCTAGGCTCAGGCGTTATTATTAATGAGCAAGGCTACATCATCACCAATAACCACGTCATTGCAGAGGCTGATTCGATCATTATAGCGCTTCATGATGGCCGTGAAGCGGAAGCTAGTGTCATTGGCATGGACCCAGAGACTGATTTAGCTATATTAAAGATCAAGATGAATAAGCTTCCCACCATTACGTTATCCCCATCAGAAAACTTACGTGTGGGTGATGTGGTACTTGCTATCGGCAACCCTTTTGGGGTCGGTCAGACCGTGACTATGGGTATAGTTAGCGCTACAGGACGCAACCGCTTAGGGTTAAATACCTACGAAGACTTCCTACAAACTGACGCTGCTATCAATCCTGGTAATTCAGGCGGCGCGCTCATCGATGCAAGTGGGAACCTCATTGGGATTAATACCGCTATTTTTTCCAAAACGGGTGGTTCACAAGGTATCGGTTTCGCTATTCCATCCAGCCTAGCAAAAAAGATCATGGCAGACTTAATCGAGCATGGCCGAGTCATTCGTGGCTGGCTAGGTATTGAAGGACAAGAATTAACAGCCAGTCTTGCTGAATCATTTGATGTAGAGATGACCAGCGGCCTTATCATTGCAGGTGTTTATCGCGACAGCCCCGCCCATAAAGCGGGATTACAACCGGGTGATATCATGCTTACCCTGAACGGGGAGCCTGTTGATCCGTACCAGTCGATGCTCAGCGTCGCTGATTTAAAGCCAGGCGATCAATTAGCAGTCGTCTATATGCGCAACGGTAAAAAACTAAGCGCTAATGTCACCGTCGGCGAACGCCCGCCTACCCAGCTAAATAAGTAGACATTCTTAATGGCAATAAAAAAGACCCTAATCGGGTCTTTTTTATTGCCATGTAATGAGCTAATCGCTCAAGGCTATCAGTCTTTAATGCGATACTCAGCTGAACGCGCATGCGCTGTTAAGCTCTCACCTCGTGCTAATACAGAGGCAATTTTACCTGTTTCCGATGCACCGTCTTCTGAAAACATAATCAATGATGAGCGCTTCTGGAAATCATACACCCCTAGTGGAGATGAGAAACGCGCTGTTCCTGACGTCGGTAAAACGTGATTTGGACCTGCACAATAATCACCTAACGCTTCTGCGGTGTAGCGCCCCATGAAGATAGCGCCAGCATGGCGTACCAAAGGCAACAATGCTTCAGGATCTTCTACAGATAACTCTAAATGTTCAGGAGCAATACGATTACTAACCTGAATAGCTTCATTCATATCAACAACATGAATAAGGGCAGCTCTATCACGCATAGAGACTTCTATGATAGCTTGGCGTTCCATCGTCGGTAGTAGCTTACGGATGCTTGTTTCAACTTTATCGAGATAATCAGCATCCGGGCAAACCAAGATAGGTTGCGCATCTTCATCGTGCTCTGCTTGAGAGAACAAATCCATGGCAACCCAATCAGGATTTGTCTTCCCATCACACACAACTAGAATTTCAGACGGGCCTGCAATCATGTCAATTCCAACCGCACCAAATACAGCACGTTTTGCTGTCGCAACAAAGATATTGCCTGGACCTACAATTTTATCAACCTTCGGCACAGATTCAGTACCATAAGCCAATGCGGCAACGGCTTGCGCGCCACCCACCGTAAACACAACATCTACACCGGCTAGGCATGCAGCCGCCAGCACTAACTCATTTAAGTCACCATTAGGGGTAGGCACAACCATGATCAGCTCACCTACTCCAGCCACTTTAGCGGGAATGGCGTTCATTAAAACAGAAGAAGGATAAGCCGCTTTTCCGCCGGGTACGTATAAACCAACACGATCAAGTGGCGTTACCTTCTGGCCCAACATAGTGCCATCGTCTTCAGTGTAGCTCCAACTCTCGCCACGCTGCTTATCGTGGTAACGACGGATACGCTCTGCTGCTTTTTCAAGCGCATCACGCTGCTCATCTGGAAGGCCATTGAGCGCTTGCTCTAATCGCTCTTGCGATATCACTAACTCAGACATACCGCTGACAGACGTTTTATCAAAACGATTGGTGTACTCAACCAGTGCCGCATCACCGCGAGTTTTGACATCCAGTAGGATATCATCAACAATTTTGTTAACAGACTTATCTGATACCGATTCCCACGCGAGCAACGCATCCAACTTTTTCTCAAAGTCGGCATCGGTCGTTGCTAATCGAGTTATGGATAGTTCACTCATGCCGATACCTCTCTTCGCTTAACTACCGCATCAGCCATCATATCTAGAATCGGTTGAATCTGGCGGTGTTTCATTTTCATTGCTGCCTGCCCTACGACTAAGCGGGAACTAATATCGGCAATAAAGTCCATTGGCTCTAAACCATTAGCTCGCAAGGTATTGCCTGTATCAACAATATCCACAATACGATCGGCTAGCCCCATAATAGGTGCCAATTCCATAGCGCCATAGAGCTTGACGATATCGACTTGACGGCCTTGTTGTGCAAAGTATTGACGGGCAACATTAACGAACTTAGTTGCTACACGCATACGCCCTTCAACTGGCCCAGCGTTTACTAAACCAGCAACCATTAATTTACATTTACTAATCTCAAGATCTAACGGTTCATAAAGACCTTCACCGCCATGCTCCATTAATACATCTTTACCAGCAATACCCATGTCAGCACCGCCATACTCTACATAAGTAGGCACATCTGTAGCTCGAATTACAACTAACTTGATGTTGTCATGGTTAGTATCAAAAATCAGCTTACGGCTTTTAAAGATATTTTCAGCTGGCTTTATGTCAGCCGCTTCAAGCAATGGAAGCGTTTCTTCTAAAATTCGCCCTTTCGACAGCGCAATGGTGAGCTGTTGCTTCTTCATCATACTATTCATGGATATCACTTATTACGTATTTAACCTGCAATTCGACAGATGCGAGCACCCATCGCCTGTAATTTCTCTTCGATACATTCGTAACCACGGTCGATATGGTAGATACGGTCTATCAAAGTTTCTCCGTCACACACCAATGCTGCAATCACGAGACTCGCTGATGCACGTAAGTCAGTCGCCATCACAGGCGCACCGCGTAAACGTTCAACACCTTCGATCGTCGCTGAATTACCATCAATCAGTACATTGGCGCCTAAACGAATCATTTCTTGCATATGCATAAAGCGGTTTTCGAAGATGGTTTCTTTAATATGACCAACACCTTCTGCTACAGCATTTAATGCGGCAAACTGAGCTTGCATGTCTGTCGGGAATGCAGGGTACGGAGCCGTAGTAATGTTAACGGCTTTCGGGCGACGGCCTTCCATATCTAAAGAAATCCAATCGTCACCTACTTCAATTTTTGCTCCCGCTTCTTTTAGCTTAAGCAATACTGCATCTAAAATATCCGGACGTGTATTCTTTGCTTTCACACAACCACGCGTTGCGGCCGCGGCAACAAGAAACGTACCCGTTTCAATACGGTCAGGCATCACGGAGTAACGTGCTTCATGCAATGATTCAACTCCATTAACAATGATGGTATCTGAACCGGCACCTGTAATATCAGCACCCATTGCAATCAAGCAATTCGCCAAATCAACAATCTCAGGTTCGCGCGCGGCATTTTCAATGACCGTCTGGCCGTCAGCCAAAGTAGCGGCCATGAGAATGTTTTCTGTGCCTGTTACAGTAACGATATCAAATAAGATCTTAGCGCCTTTCAAACGGCCATTCGTTTTGGCACGAATATAACCACCTTCTACCGAAATTTCTGCACCCATAGCTTCTAGCCCACGGATATGCAAATCAACAGGACGGCTACCTATCGCACAGCCACCGGGTAAAGAAACTTGTGCTTCACCAAAGTGCGCTAACAATGGACCCAATACCAAGATAGAAGCGCGCATTGTTTTAACGAGATCGTAAGGTGCATGACAGCTTTTAATCGTTGTCGCATCAATTTCAACACTTAGCTTTTCATCGACGGTTATTTCCACGCCCATACGGCGGAGCAACTCAAGCATGGTAGTAATGTCATGCAGGTGCGGTAAGTTGCAAATAGTGACTGGCTTGTCAGCCAAAAGCGTTGCAGCCAAGATAGGTAAGGCCGCATTTTTTGCACCAGAGATGCGTACTTCACCGTTCAGGCAAGCACCACCTTCAATTAATAATTTATCCATTCAGGGATTCCGACCGTTTTACTAGGTTCTGACACGACTTAGCCCTGAAGGGACTGCCATTGCTCAGGTGTATAAGTTTTAATAGTCAGCGCATGAATAGTGCCATTAGCAATATATTCATTCAGACACTGATAGACGAGTTGTTGCTTTTTGACGGGCATGAGACCGGCAAACTGAGGACTGACAACAGTTACTTGAAAGTCGCACCCCTCACCTGCGGTCATCACTTCGGCACCTGATAGATGCGATTCAATAATCTGTTTAACTTCTTCAGCTTGCATGAAGTGCTCCGATTACATCAATAATTCGATTAAGGGCCGGAATGATACCGAATTGAGTACAAAAAGGCGAAATTAATAGCGTACGCCATCTAACCTTCTTGGCGCGTAAAGTGATGCAGTCCGACAAGGTCTGATATTGACACCATCTCGGCCGGTAAGTGCTCAAAAGCTACCTGTTTATTTAACCGCTTGGCATAACGCATACAACACAAACAAAAAGATAAGGCCGAACTATCGGCCTTATCAACCTGCGAGAAATCAATCACACAGCTATTAATCGCTTTATCGATAGCCGCCTCTGTTGCTTTACGCACTGAGACGATATTCGAGAATATTAAATTTGATTTAATAACTATACGTTGAGCGTCAGCTACAAACTCCACTAGCTCTGAAGAATTTTTCAACGCTTAACCCTTCGTTGCAGGCGGGTTGATCTGTGACTGCCAAGAATCAACCACTTTACCAACATCGTACCCATTACGCTGCATCAGATCCGCAAATTGGTTTTTGAAGGTAATTCGAAAGTTAATACCATTCATTATCACATTAACCAACTTCCAATGCTGGTCGGTTTTCACCATATAATTGACCAAGGTGTATACCGTGCTGTCGCCTGAAGTGACATCCACTGTAACAATTTGTTTATCGTCTTCTGGGCTTGGAGATGTGAGCGGAGCGATTGCGTACTCTTTAATATCAAAACTAACGAGGGACTTAGCATAAGTCTTAATCAAGGTTTGCTTAAACACGACCGCAAACTTAGCTTGCTGTTCAGGCGTCGCTTGACGATAGTACTTACCCATCACCCAACTTGATATATACGTAAAATCGACATCTCGATCTACAATAGTGGCAATGTCTGTGATTAAATTATCTTCAGAAGGGGCAGACGGTGAATGATATTTATCGACAACCGCTATCATCTCTTTGATCGATGTATCAACTTGCTCTTTTGCTTCTTCATAACTGGCCAGTACGTTAACGCTTAAAACCAAAGCCACAACTGCAAACACTGTACGTGATAAAATATGTTTCATCGTAAGATGACCTCCTACTCACTAACCTTATTAAATAAAAACTTACCGATGAGATTCTCTAGAACCATGGCCGATTGAGTATCCGCAATCGTATCACCATCTTTTAGAATATCTTTTTCAAAACCTACCGATAAGCCTATATATTGCTCACCTAACAAACCAGATGTCAGTATTTGAGCAGATGTATCAGCCGACAAGTAATCCACAGTAGAGTTTATATTCATTTCTACTTGCGCCATTAAGCGTTTAGGGTCGATAGTAATCCGTGCTACTTCGCCTATTTGTACGCCCGACATAGTGACTTTGGATCTTGCCTTTAACCCGCCTATATTTTCAAAACGAGCCTGCAGTCGATAAGTATCTTGTGTAGCGCTGCCTAAGCTAAGTCCACTAACATTGACAGCCAAACCTAAAATGGCTAGCAACCCAATCAGCATAAATAGCCCAACGCTAACTTCAATCCAACGTGTACGCATTGTTATAAATCTCCAAACATCAATGCGGTTAAAACAAAATCCAAGCCCAAAACAGCAAGCGAGGCGTAAACAACCGTGCGTGTTGTTGCTTGACTAATCCCTTCGGATGTAGGAACGCAATCATAACCTTGGAACACTGCTATCCAAGTCACAACGACTCCAAATACAACCGCTTTGATCAGACCATTAACAACATCTTCTGAAAAGCTGACAGCACCTTGCATATTCGACCAAAAAGAGCCTTCATAAATGCCTAGCCAGTCAACACTTACTAGCGATCCACCCCAAACACCTACCATCGCAAATATCATTGATAGTAACGGCATTGAGATGAAACCTGCCCATAATCGCGGGGCTATAATTCGGCGTAATGGATCAACGCCTATCATTTCTAAACTGGTTAACTGCTCCGTTGCTTTCATTAAGCCAATTTCAGCCGTTAATGCCGAACCTGCACGACCTGCAAACAACAAAGCGGTAACAACCGGAGCCAACTCACGAACTAACGTCAAGGCCACCATCTGGCCAACCGCTTGTTCTGAACCGTAATCAACCAAAATTGTGTAGCCTTGTAGCCCTATAACCATGCCAATAAAGAGGCCGGAAACCAAAATAATCACCAAAGATAAAACGCCAACAGAATAAAGCTGGCGTATTACCAAAGGAACCATGACGACAGGCTGAGGCCGCGCAACTAGCGATTGAAAGACAATCATGCCTGAGCGGCCAAAGGCCGCAAATCGGTCTAACATCGTGCGGCCGATAGATGCCAAAAACGCCAACAAAGCACCAAGGATATGACTCATCAAGAGCCCTCCGGCAAATCAAGATCATCCATCAGTGGATGCGCTGAATAATGAAATGGGACAGGCCCGTCAGGCTTCCCTTGCATAAACTGCTCAACCTGCGGCAAGTTATTTTTGGTCAACTCTTCGGGTGAACCTTGCGCAAGCACTTCTCCACCTGACACCAAGAAAATATGATCAGCAATACTCATTGTTTCTTTAATGTCATGCGAAACAATAATACTGGTATGGCCTAACGCTTTATTCATAGCGCTGATCAATTTCACCAGTACCCCCATCGCTATGGGGTCTTGGCCGGCAAAAGGTTCATCGTACATCACGATAGCCGGGTCGAGAACTATCGCACGAGCCAATGCTACGCGGCGAGTCATACCTCCAGAAAGCTCACTGGGCATCAATGAATGCGCACCACGCAAACCCACTGCATTGAGTTTTAGGAGCACGACATCCCTAATCATATCCTCCGGCAAATCCGTGTGAACTCTCAGCGGGAATGCGACATTGTCAAAAACCGACATATCGGTAAACAATGCACCGCTTTGAAACAACATCCCCATTTTTTCACGTAAAAGAAAAAGATCATGTCGGGACAAGCGATGTACGTCCTGCGTATCAACTAGCACACGACCTGAATCTGGACGCAGCTGGCCGCCAATCAATTTAAGTAGAGTAGTTTTTCCGGTGCCCGAAGGCCCCATAATTGCTGTAATTTTTCCGCGTGGGATGCGCAGGTTAACGCCACTAAATATAGTTCGTGTACCGCGACTGAAATGAAGATCATCAACAACAATGACGCTATCTTCATTAGACTGGTTTGACATGCGTAGGGCGTATCCTCTGCCGTAAAGTATTCCGCTTTATGTATCTTAACGGAAAATTAAGATGCGCAATATACCATTAGTACAAGAAAACATGAATAATCCCAATTCACTTGCGTAACGAAATGGTTCTGATTTAATACCGCTTTTATCCTGTAGGCCTGATATCTATGCTTTACCCCATGTTAGCCATATTGACTGGTTTAATTGTTTTAGTATGGAGTGCGGACCGTTTTGTCTTAGGCGCAGCCGCTACTGCTAAGAACTTCGGCATGTCACCTCTATTGATCGGTTTGACTATCGTTTCGTTTGGCACATCAGCTCCCGAAATGCTGGTTTCATTGATGGCTTCTATTAGCGATTCAGGAGAGCTCGCGGTAGGTAACGCAATAGGCTCTAACATCGCTAACATCGCACTCGTTTTAGGTGTAACCGCCATTATCGCGCCACTGCCTGTCAAATCAGGCGTTCTAAAGAAAGAAATACCATTGCTCGTTGGCATGACATTACTAGCGGGCTATGCCCTGCACGATTTAACACTATCGCTATCCGACGGCATCATACTCATTGTCGGCTTAGTCGTTTGCCTCTTCTTATTTGCTCGATTCCAGCAGCTGGATGATGAGCTATCCGACGAAGAAGAAATCCCAGAACTGAACACTAAAAAAGCACTATTATGGCTCTTTATTGGCCTTGCTTTGTTAATAGCGAGTTCTCGATTATTAGTTTGGGGAGCCGTTGAGATTGCTACAATGATGGGGGTTTCGGAGCTTATCATTGGCCTAACTATCGTTGCTATCGGCACCAGCTTACCCGAGCTTGCAACTACTATCGCCAGCGCATTGAAGAAGCAGCATGATATTGCTCTGGGTAATATTGTTGGCTCAAATATATTCAACTTAGGCGCCGTCATGGCAATACCAGGCCTTGTTTCCCCTATTGCGATAGAGCCGGAAGCTTTGTGGCGTGACTATATGGCCATGCTGGCAGTAACCATTCTTCTCGTTGTGTTTTGTTTATTGCAACGACCTGCCAGAATTTCCCGAGTTGAGGGCAGCCTTTTAACAGCCGCCTATGCGGGTTATCTTTACCTGCTGTACACTGTTGCATCCTGATTAACGCTATACGGATAAGTAAGATTTATTATGGAACAAAGCAAACCCTTCTTAGAGTCCGCCATTCGTACCATTAAGCTCGAAGCCGAAGCGGTATTAGAACTCATCCCCCATTTAGATGCGGGCTTCGAAGCCGCCTGTCAGCTCCTAATGGACTGCAAAGGCCGCGTCATTGTCACCGGAATGGGAAAGTCAGGACACATCGGTTGCAAAATTGCGGCTACCTTAGCCAGTACAGGCACACCCTCTTTCTTTGTACATCCTGGCGAAGCTAGCCACGGTGACATGGGTATGTTTACTCCCGAAGATGTCGTGATTGCTTTATCGAATTCAGGTGAGACAGCCGAGATTATAACCATATTACCTCTTATTAAGCGTATGGCCGCCCCCCTAATCAGCATCACAGGCAACCCCCACTCAACGCTATCCCAAGAAGCCAATGTAAATTTAGACATATCGGTGTCCGAAGAGGCCTGCCCTCTTAACCTAGCGCCGACATCAAGCACTACGGCTCAATTAGTCATGGGAGATGCCTTAGCTATCGCACTGCTAGAAGCCAAAGGATTTACCGCCGAAGATTTCGCCTTTTCGCACCCTGGCGGCAGCCTTGGTCGCAAACTGCTTTTAAAAGTTAAAACCATTATGCACGCAGGCCAAGATATACCTACTGTAGCGTTAGGCACATCAATTAATGCAGCCCTTATAGAAGTAACCGAAAAACGCCTAGGCATGACAACCGTTGTCGACCATAACGGCGTGCTTGTTGGTATATTTACCGATGGTGACCTTCGTCGAACGTTAGACTTAAACCTTGACCTCAAATCCACGCCCATTGAGCAAGTTATGACGCGTCAATCAACGACAGTCAACGAAGAAATGTTGGCCGCTGAAGCTTTACATATTATGCAGACCAAGCAAATTAACGCATTGATTGCTTGTGATGATCAAGGACGCCCAACGGGTGCACTTAACATGCATGATATGCTAAAAGCGGGGGTGATTTAATGCGTAGAATCGATAATGCCGAACTCGCGAAACGCGCTGCTAACATCACACTTGCCGTATTCGATGTCGATGGTATTTTGACGGATGGCAGCTTGCACTTTTTAGCGGATGGTACTGAGGTGAAGATGTTTAATACACTAGATGGCTTAGGGTTCAAAATGCTTCATGATGCAGGAATCGAAACGGCCATCATTACGGGGCGTAAATCACCGCAAGTTGAGATGCGTGTTAAAGCATTAGGCATCACCCACCTTCACCAAGGGCGCGATGACAAACTCGTTGCTTTGCACGAGATACTAGATAAAACATCCCATACCGAAGAAACAACAGCCTACATAGGTGACGACCTGCCCGACCTATCAGCTATCATCGCCGTTGCATTTGGGGCAACCGTACCCAACGGACACCCAATCGTCAAACATGAAGCGGACTGGGTAACGGAACACACTGGCGGATACGGCGCAGCTCGCGAATTTTGTGAAACGATTTTGCAAGCGAAAGGCCTATTAGAGCAGGCTTACCAGAGGTTCCGTTAATGGCACTCAGTAAAAGTAAGCTCAGAGCATTCGTAGCCACTGGTTTACTACTGCCATTACTCACTTTCTGGATTATCAATCCAGAAAGTGAGTCTGAAAGCACCACCCAAAGCGCCCTTACCCATGGGGCAGACTACTACTTAAATGGCAGCCAAGTAAAAGAGTTTGATGAACAAGGGCAGCTCAAAACCACCTTATCCGCCGACAAACTCACTCACTATCCCGATGAGAAATTATCTAGCCTGATATCACCTTCCATACAAATGCTGGATAAAGAAGGCACCCCCGTTACTGTTTCTAGCAAAACTGGCACGTTATTTGATAACGAAGACCGAATGACGCTTGATGAAGACGTTCGCGTCACGCATAATCCCAATACGTTAGATGCCAGTTTATTCACTACATCGTCGTTAAATCTTAATCGCCGCAGCGGTATAGCGAGCACTGAATCACCAATCGAGATCACCAGCAAACACTTTAAAACGACAGCGACAGGCATGACTATTAATCTCAACTCTCGGACATCCGATCTACTATCCGATGTAAAGGGCACTTTTTATGTGGAACCATAAGCAATTATCATTATTTGTCTGCACATGCATACTTGCAACCCAGTATGCTTTGGCTCTACCCGAAGACCGTAACAAGCCCATCCACATATCGGCTAATAGCGCACAAATCGATGAAAACAGCGGCATAACCACATACTCGGGCAACGTGCTTATTTCCCAAGGCACCATGAAAATAAAAGCCGGAAAGGTTAATCTTTATCAACGTAACAATAACGTAAACCGCATTGTCGCAACGGGGAGTCCTGCGAGTTTTAGCCAAACAGCATCAGCCAACCAAGCCATTACCGATGCTTACGGCCAACGCCTAGAATATCAAGTCGACACACAAACCATTACCATCACAGGCAATGCGCGCGTTGAACAAGATAAAAATCAATTCAGTGGTGAGCGTATCGTTTACCAAATGGACAAATCGCTTGTGAATGCTTACAGCGGTGAAGGTAATTCTGGCCAGCGTGTGCAAATGATTATTCAACCGAAAGCGAAATAGTATGAATACGCCGATCAGCAGTTTATACGCACGTAACTTAGCCAAGTCCTATAAGAAAAGAGAAGTCGTTCGTGATGTATCAATCACGGTAAACAGCGGTGAAATAGTGGGGTTACTCGGACCCAATGGTGCCGGCAAAACAACGTGTTTCTATATGATTGTTGGCTTAATTAAAGCGGATAAGGGCTCTATAGCAATCAAAGACGAAAATGTAACGTCTTTGGCTATGCATCAGCGGGCCCGTAAAGGGATTGGTTATCTACCGCAAGAAGCCTCCATCTTCCGCAAACTTAGTGTAGAAGACAACCTACTCGGTATTTTAGAAATGCGTAAAGAGCTATCTACATCCGAGCAGCACGAGAAGATGGAAGAATTACTCGAAGAGTTCCATATTACGCACATTCGGCAAAGTTTAGGTATGAGCTTATCCGGCGGCGAACGGCGCCGGGTCGAAATCGCTAGAGCTTTAGCCTCTGAGCCTGCATTTATTTTATTAGATGAACCCTTTGCAGGCGTTGATCCAATATCTGTCAACGATATAAAACAAACCATAAAACACCTACAATCTAAAGGGATAGGCGTTTTGATAACGGACCACAATGTTAGAGAAACGCTCGACATTTGTGAAAAAGCCTACATAGTCAGTGAGGGAGTTATTCTCGCTGAAGGCAAGCCAAGCGACATACTGGCAAATGAAAAAGTTCGTGCTGCTTACCTAGGCGAATCGTTCAGGTTATAGCACCACCTCGTGTTTTCTGGAGTCTATTTGTAATTTATGAAGCAGTCATTACAGCTAAAAATGGGGCAACATCTAACGATGACCCCACAATTACAGCAAGCCATTCGCTTACTGCAATTATCGACACTTGATCTCCAGCAGGAAATCCAATCGGCGTTGGACAGTAATCCCATGCTGGAAACGAATGAAGACATCGAAGATCACCCTGCTCCACAAGAAAACTCAACGCAAAGTGAGCAGCCAAATAGTACGGACTCGACAACCGAGTACTCTGCACAATCAAGCCAAGACTCACCATCAACAGAAGAGCACGAGCCTGATTCATTTGATGACAAATGGAGCGATGACATCCCAACAGAGCTGTCTACAGACTCCTCTTGGGATGATACTTACCAAACAAGCAGCAACACATCGAACACCAGTAACCGGGACGACGATAGCTTCTTTGAATCCAATGATAGTGCTGAGGAAAGCCTTCAAGATCACCTGCATTGGCAACTCAATCTGACTCGCATGTCCGCTGACGACCGACTAATAGCAGAAGCCATACTTGACGGTATAGACAACGAAGGCTATTTACGCCTTTCCATTGAAGAGCTACTAGAAGATTTTAAGCGCCAGGAACCGGAGCGCTTTCAAGACATTGAAATTGAAGAAATTGAAGCGGTCTTACATCGCATCCAACAATTCGACCCACCCGGTGTTGCGGCACGAGATTTAGGCGAGTGCCTGAGCATTCAGCTCAAGCAACTACCCGAAGCGCCTCCTTACCTTACTCAGACGCTCAACCTATGCCAGCATTACATACATTTGCTGGGTAATCATGACTACAAGCAATTGATGCGAAAATTGCGCATTAAAGAACCCCAGCTACAAGCTATTATTGAGTTAATACAGACACTGAACCCGCAACCGGGATCAATGATATCCCCATCAAAAGCCGAATATGTAATCCCTGACGTATTTGTTGAAAAATTAAAAGGGGTTTGGACTGTCCGCTTAAACTCGGAGTCCTCACCTAATTTACGCATCAATACTCAATACGCCGATCTTATTCGACGCGCCGACTCCAGTGCCGATAACACCTACTTAAAAAACCATTTACAAGAAGCTCGCTGGTTTATTAAAAGCCTGCTAAGCCGCAATGAAACTCTGCTTAAAGTTTCTAGTCAAATCATTGAAAGGCAAGCGGATTTCCTTGATCATGGCGAGGAGGCAATGAAACCAATGGTGCTTCATGATATTGCAGAAGCAGTGGAAATGCATGAGTCAACAATTTCGCGTGTAACCACGCAGAAGTTCATGCATACACCCCGTGGAATCTTTGAACTTAAGTACTTTTTTTCAAGCCATGTAAACACCAATGACGGTGGCGCAGCGTCATCTACAGCCATACGTGCTGTAATAAAAAAACTGATAGCTGCCGAAAACCCTGCTAAACCTTTAAGTGATAGTAAAATTGCACAACTTTTAGATGAAGAAGGAATCCAGGTCGCCAGAAGAACGATCGCCAAATATCGCGAAGCGATGGGGATCGCTCCTTCTAATGAACGCAAGCGTCTGGTTTAATAACGATACGCATACGACTGAAGAGTCGTGCTAAGGAGACAACCTATGCAGATCAATATCACAGGTCACCATGTAGAACTGACTGAAGCACTGTCTGAGTATGTACACACAAAGTTCGACAAGCTAGAACGCCATTTCGAAAACATCACTAACGTACAAGTGACCTTGAGTGTTGATAAACAACGGCAAATAGCCGAAGCAGGAATGCATATAGCCGGTGGCGAGTTGTTTGCTACCAGCGAACAACCCGATATGTATGCGGCAATTGATGCGATGACGGATAAGCTAGACCGACAAATCATCAAGCATAAAGAAAAAGTAAAAAGCCACAAATAACCTTTAACAACGACTAATGAAGTAATATGCCCATAATCTCTCTTTTAACACCTAGCCGCACTCTACAAGCAGTAGAGGGCGGCAGCAAAAAACGCGTGCTAGAAATGGCAAGCAAACTCATTGCTGAATCCGCCGGTGAAGAAGTCACTTATGAGCTCGTATTCACCGGTCTCATTGGTAGAGAAAGGTTAGGCAGTACCGGCATCGGCGAAGGGGTGGCAATACCTCATTGCCGACTAGCCGGGATTGACAAACCCGTAGGTGCCTTAATACATCTAGCTGAACCCATCGATTTTGACGCGATTGATAGTCGCCCGGTAGATCTCATGTTCTTCTTGCTCGTTCCTGAAGAAGCATCTGACGAACACTTAGGTACACTAGCAAAGCTGGCCGAAGTTTTTAGCCAAGATGAATGCCGAGTCGCCCTACGCGCGGCTGATAGCGATGAGAATTTACTCGCTACTGCAACCCGTTTATTTAACTAAACCTTCAAAATACGCCTACCGTAACCAGAGAGCTATCATGAAATTAGTTATTATCAGCGGGATGTCAGGGTCAGGCAAAAGCTCAGCATTACAAGCACTAGAGGATGTTGGCTTTTATTGCATCGATAACCTTCCAGCGATGCTACTTCCGGATCTAATTAAGCATCTAGAAGCTGACGCTCAATTTAAAAAAATTGCCGTCTGCATCGATGCACGTAATTTATCGAGCAACCTAGAACGCCTTCCGGATATCTGGCGCGATTTCAAAGAGCACTCAAATATTAACGCTGAGCTCGTATACATCAACGCCTCTCACGTAAGCTTACTCAACCGATATAGCTCCACCCGACGCAGACATCCGATGTCTGAGTTATTCAGTGGCCTTACAGAATCAATCGAATACGAGGAAAAGCTACTCGAGCCGATTGCTGAAATTGCTGATATACGCATAGACACGACCCATATGTCACTGTACGACCTTCGCGACACGATTAAACTGCGCATTGCGGAACGCAAGCAGCAAACATTGTCACTTCAGTTTGAATCCTTTGGCTTTAAACATGGCGTGCCCATGGATGTTGATATGGTATTTGACGTTCGTGTATTACCTAACCCATATTGGCATCCAGAATTGCGTCAGTTTACTGGCAAAGATCAAGCTGTCATTGACTTCTTAGGGAAGGAAGCTCTGGTGGGTGAGATGTACAATGATATACGCAGCTATATAGAAAAGTGGTTACCTGAATTTACTAATAACAATCGTAGCTATGTCACGGTAGGTATTGGCTGCACTGGTGGCCAACATCGTTCAGTTTTTCTAGCTGAAAAGCTAAAAAATCATTTCAAGCTATTAATGGATACTGTGAATATTCGCCACAGGGAACTGAACTGAGCACCCGCTCAAATCAGGATGAAGAGCATGTTAGAAAAAAATATCACAATAATAAATAAGCTAGGCTTACATGCCCGAGCCGCGGCTAAATTAATTAATACAACGACACGTTACTCAAGTGATATACGCTTAGTTAAAGATGGTCGTGAAGTAGATGGCAAAAGCATTATGTCAGTCATGATGTTAGCCGCTAGTAAAGGCACGGAACTAACCGTAAAGACACACGGCGATGATCAAGATGAAGCACTTAACGCTATTGAAGCCCTAATCAATAACCGCTTTGATGAAGAAGAGTAGCTTCATAGCCTCAAGACCTACTGAAGCGAAGTAAAGGATCCGTTATACTATCTCCTCGCCGACTCAGGCGGTCTATACTCACCTGACGCTGACCGTGAGCACCCAAGGATTTTATGACGGCTCAAGAAGACACCACAGCATTAGATAAGCTTAATAGCGCGCTCGAAAGCGGCGCCTTCCAACAGGTTCGTTTCACACTTAACAGCACGTTACGCCCTGTTGAAGTAGCTCATTTACTGGAAAAATCTCCGCCTAAAGAACGTCAAATTCTCTGGAACCTAATCCACCCAGAAAACGAAGGTAAGGTACTTCAATACCTTGCCGATGACATCCAAGCTGACATTCTCAGTAAGATGGATGCAGATCGATTATTAGCGATTACTGAAACGCTCGATACTGATGACGTAGCCGACGTATTACAACAGCTACCCGAGAGGATTACCCGCGAACTGCTCCAGATTATGGATCAGCAGAATCGCGAGCGTATTGAACAAATTCTAGCTTTCCCAGAAGATACTGCTGGCGGCTTAATGAATACCGATACCGTGACCATTCGTCCGGACATCACTGTCGAGACGTGCTTGCGCTATATTCGACGCCACAACGAAATACCAGAAATGACGGATAGTTTATTTGTTGTAAGCCGTAAAAAAAACTCATATATCGGCACACTTCCTCTGACTAAACTATTAGTGAGCGATCCCGAAATTACCATTCGGGAGATAATGAATACGGACATAAAGCCAATACCAGCCGACATGCCCGACGATAAAGTCGCCTCTTTATTTGAAAAACACGATCTAGTATCGGCTCCTGTTGTAAATAAAAGCGGGAAGCTCTTAGGCCGTATCACCATCGATGATGTGGTCGATGTTATACGCGAAGACGCCGATCACTCATTAATGAGCATGGCAGGCTTGGATGAAGATGAAGATACTTTCGCCCCTTTATTCAAAACAACACGTCGCCGCGCAGTATGGTTAGGTATTAATCTGTTAACGGCCTTGCTAGCCTCATCAGTCATTGGCCTGTTCCAAGACACGATAGACAAAGTGGTGGCCTTGGCCGTTCTTATGCCTATTGTTGCCTCCATGGGAGGGATAGCGGGCAGCCAAACACTTACACTCGTCATACGTGGTCAAGCACTGGGCCATGTAGAACGCTCTAACACGCGCTGGCTCCTCAATCGCGAGTTATTAGTTAGCTTACTTAACGGTATCGTGTGGGCGAGCGTTGTAGCGGTTGTTTCCATGTTATGGTTTGACAGTGAAACCATAGGCATAGTAATAGGCTTAGCTATTATTATTAATTTAGTTGTCGGCGCACTGGCTGGTACCCTACTCCCTTTGATTTTAAAATCATGGGGGATAGATCCAGCATTGGCAGGTAGTGTTTTACTCACTACAATTACTGACGTGGTAGGTTTTTTTGCCTTCCTTGGCCTAGCCACTTATTTCTACGGATAACCTAATGAGCAATTTTGATACAAAGAATAATGATTTTGAAGATGATGATTTTGTCAGCCGCTCCCAGCGGAAACGCGAAGTAGAGGCACTTCAAGATATAGGTACAAAAATGATCGGCTTACGACCTGATCAATTAAAACGCATGCCGATTGATGAGACCTTGTACGATGCTATTGTAGAGGCTAAACGTCTTAGTTCACGCAATGCACTCAAACGTCAAATGCAGTACATCGGTAAATTGATGCGCCATCAAGATGGCGAAGCTATCCAAATTCAACTTGACCGCTTCGATTCTACGTCAGACGCACACAACCAAATTTTTCACAAACTAGAAAAGTGGCGTGATCGCTTAATTGCAGATGAAAGCGGCATGCTAGACCTTGTCATTAATGAATATGCCACTATTGAAGTTCAACATTTACGTCAACTCGTTCGTAACGCCCAGAAAGAGCGAGAAGAAGAAAAAGGTGCTGCAGCTTCACGTAAATTATTCAAGTATTTACGTCAATTAGAAGAGAGCAAATAACGTTTAACAGACTTCACGATGATTTTATTTATCGTTACGGTCCATTCGAAATGGATCGTTTCGCTTCTTTTTTTCCTCAGAAACTACAGTATCAACATTGGGTTCAGCCCAAGGACCGTCAACTTGGTACGTCAGTGTCGTTACCTTTTCTAGCTTATCCCCGATCAGCTTATCGATAATAAATACAGCACCCGCTATTTGAGGTGCCCCCATCAGCACTGCGGCTATCGGTAAATTACTCGTCAAAGGCAAAACGACCTCCATTGTTGCCTCAATGGTTTGCTCCGTTAGATATAACTTACCATTCAACTTCAAATCGGCCGACGGCCCCTCCAAGCTGAGCGGTTTATCGGTATGAGCAACACCATCCTTGATCAAGAAAGACGTGTTCAGACTATCGTACGCAACCCCCTTCTCTACGAGATCGGTAAAGTTAAGCTTTAGGCGACGTACTATAGTATTAAAATTGAGAATACCGAATAGCCGTAAAATATTAGCGGAGTCACCACTTTCGACAATACGGCCATTCTTAAGTGACATGATAAAACTACCGCCTAGGTTTTCAGCAGAAAAACCCCACGGGTAACCTTCCCAGTTCAACTGCGCTTTTAAACTTCCTTTTGAAGATTCGATAACACCTTCATATCCCCAAAGCGCAATCACTTTACCCAAATCATTACCTGAGAACACAACATCAAGATAGCTTCTAGGGGTTTGGTTTTTTACATGCCAACCCGCTTCACCCGTGAGCGTATACGAATCAATTTTTGCTTTAATGTCTTTAGCAATTAACTGACCTTTCTGATCTGGCCTTAATTGTGCTTGCCAGCTGCCTAATACGCGGCCATTTAACTGTAATTCATCAATAGAAAAATCTATATCAGGCCACTCCGATGTATCAATTAAAGACGGATCAGAAGAGGCCACTTTATTCCGAATGACCGATTTCTCACCTTTTTGATCTAGCCTTAGATGCTTTAAGGACACTTTATAGGGCTTTTGACTATCTTCCGGTATTTTAATATCACCCGTTACTACAGGACTCATCAGCCCGATGGTGGCACTTCCTTTTTCAGTAGAGTGATAGACCAAATCAACATGTGGAATACGTAAGTTATCCACTAAAACCTGGTCAACCATCAAAGATACAGTAACCGGCGTAACATCCGTCCCTCCTTCTGAGGATTCTGCAGAAGCATCTCCCAACCACTCATTACGCTTTAGTAATGCTGATAACTCATCAAGATTAATCGTGGCCTGTCGCCCTTCAACCCAAACCCCAGGCGTACTTGGTTCCTGCGGTCTCACGTCGCCCAAATAGATACGTGTTCCAGCCTGTTCTCCCATCATTTTTGTAACGCCGCGCATTTGATCGTTTAGATTAAAACGCCAAACGGGATCATTGATACCTAACTGCCCTACCAACTGAAGCGACTTAGTTTCCTTTGCTGTTTTTCCAAACGGCTTAGGCAAAAGCAATTCAACACCTTCTAAGTTAGTATTAACTACCAATTTGTTACACAACGGGGAGCCTTCGCAAATATCCATACGCCCCGATACCACTGTAGATCCTTTAACGCTATTCAAAAAACTCAGAGCCGTCCATTTATGCAATGCTGCCGCAGACAACTGACCTTTTAGTGATACGCGAGTCAGCGCAGGTGACTCAGCAGTAGCAGGGATGCTTACAATACCCCCAACCACTCGGCTTCCTAAAAATTGACTCTTTAAACCTGTTGCAGACAATCCTTTTGCAGTAGAAAATTGAAGCGTGCCATTGATATTAGTGAAAGCTAAAGTTTCCGCCTTATCTTTAAAAGAACCACCCCTTAACCGTGAGACCACACTCACAACAGGGGCTTGCTTGCTCATTAGTGCAACATCAACGGTAATATCTGTCGTTTGAGCACCATTGATACGCCAATTTTCTAAACCATCCCCAACCACCTGCCTAATATCAGGAGTATTCAATATCTGCTGAATGTCGCGCGCCTGCCCCGACAAATACGCCTCTATTTTTAGCTTACTGACATCAGGGGGAGACGTAATCACAACCCTGCCTGTACTGTTCATGATTTTAGCGTCTTCAGCTCTAATCCGCAGACCTTCTTGATCTAGCCACATCGTCATATCTGTTTCTGATACCGCTGGCCATTGCTCCAAAAACTCTACTTCGCCTTGCGCTATATCTAGATATAACTGAACAGTGGGGGGTGTTCGACCATCTAGCTTGCGGGTATCTGTTCGCAACAACAACACCCCCTGCTTAACCGTGCCCGATTTAACCGCCCGCTTTATCCAAGCATGAAGCGACTCACCTACCTCTTTCGCCGGCACATAGCCCGCCGCTTGATTTGCATGCCCATTTTGTAAACCAATCATCAACGAGAACTCGCTCTGATGCATACGCTCAATAGGTAGCATCAACCGGAAACGTCCAGCGGCAACCAGTCGGTTGAATGCCTCCTGACTTGTATCACCTTTAATATCGGATGCACCTGCATCCACAGCTTCGGATAACGTCAGTAAACCACTGTTAACGATGACGACCGGAAGATCAAACCCCGGAGGACGTTCAATATTCCATTTAACGCGACCTTGCGCTTTTCCGAAATGCCAACCCGTTTCAAATAGAGACGGGAATGATAACTCAACATTGGTAGTATCTAGATCGACATGACCTTGCGATTTATTGAATACCAATTGCCCGCTGACGTTACTAACTGAGGGTGATCCATAATATTCATCAAGACCGACACCCACTAAATCAGCCACGGCCATAAAGTCCAAAAGCTTCGCTCCGTCACGCCAAGTAACGACCAAATTATCTAACGTCCCTTTCGCGTTCAATAGACTGATCGCCTGATTAATAGACTCGGGGAGGTACTGCTTATCCTTAAGCCATGCGGTTAAAGACTCTAGCGGTATGGACTTAATTGCGACTTGCTTCGCGACAACAGGAGAGGATGGTGCAGGAAAGCCGATAAGAGCCGTAATATATGGCAAGAACAAAGTATTAGTTGACTGACGCTCACTGACAATATTCAGTTCAGACACCTGTAACTGATAACTATTGTCTGCTCGCGGTTCTGCTGAAAAGTTAAACGCGCTGTCTACGATATTATCGAACCTATCATCAGCGAAACTAAGTTTTTTAACCGATATACCACCTTGTAGTCGTGTTAGATGACGCTTTGAAGCATAAGCCCACAGCTCAGCACTAGCATCAACACTGGAAATCTTTACTGGCAAAGACGTCCCAGCGATATCAAGCATATGCGCACCCACATCACTGACTCTGGCGTAAATAGAGAAATCACCATCTAGCGGAGTTGAGCTAGGCAACCGATCAGCTTCTATAACAAATGTGGCAGAACTTGACTTTCCTTGGGTATTTTCCAAGGTCACCTGCCCAACTACCTGATGCTGCTGACGGGTATTATTAATTTCCAGTGCCACAGGAGAGAAACGTTTTATTTGACCGCCAGCCAGCATCAAAACAAACTCGGCATTACTAATACTTATATGAGACTGAGCGAACACCGACGTTGATAGACTATCAATGACA